>Ga0105047_10009855_pt1 | contig 15681 bp, 13 predicted proteins | sample MAT04_FD_78384 | JGI IMG/M metagenome (GOLD analysis project Ga0105047, IMG submission 78384) | Freshwater microbial communities from Lake Fryxell liftoff mats and glacier meltwater in Antarctica - MAT-04 (megahit assembly) | ecosystem: Environmental > Aquatic > Freshwater > Ice > Liftoff... | reverse complement strand
TGTCCTCGATGGTGGACGCTCTGCCGTCCGGTGCCAACCGGAGGACCACATCGTGGGACGACTCGACGCACTGCCGATCGACCCGAACGGGCGTCGCCGCGACCGAGGGGCGAGATGAAAGTCCCAGGCTCTTCCGTCCCGGAGCCGCAGGGGAGTACTCCGGTGACACCCGCCGTCTCTGGAGGTCGCCATGACACTGCGCAGCGCACGGATCGCCACCTCGGTGGTGGCCCTCGCCCTCGCCGGTACGGGGTTGAGCGCGGCGTTGCCGTTGCCGGCTGCACCGGGTGACGGGCCGACGCTTCGCGTGGTGGCCGCCGGGGACTTCGCCGCCAACACCAACACCAGGGCCGTACTGTCGACGATGGCCGGCCTCGACCCCGACGTCAGCCTCGCCCTGGGAGATCTCTCGTACGGCACGACGGGCGCAGAGCAGGCCTGGTGCGACCTGGTGACGCAGTACGTCGGTGCGGGCGAGGCCTTCGAGCTGCTCGCAGGCAACCACGAGGCCAACGGCCAGAACGGGAACATCAACGACTTCTCCGCCTGCCTGCCCAACCAGCTGCCGGGCCTGGTCGGGACCTACGGCCGCCAGTGGTACGTCGACGTCCCGGCCAGCGAACCGCTGGTCCGGCTGGTGATGATCTCCCCGGGGCTGAGCTACCCCGACGGCCTGTGGCAGTACACCGTCGGTTCGCCTCGGTACGCCTGGACCGAGGCCGCGATCGACGGCGCCAGGACGGCGGCGATCCCCTGGGTGGTCGTCGGGATGCACAAGCCCTGCCTGTCGGTGGGCATCTACGGCTGCGAGTCCGGGGCGGACCTCATGAGCCTGCTGGTGACGAAGAAGGTCGACCTCGTCCTGTCCGGCCACGAGCACTCCTACCAGCGCACCCACCAGCTCGGTCTCGGTGCCGGCTGTGCCGCCGTCGCCCCGGGGAGCACCGACCCCGACTGCGTGGTCGACGCGGATGCCGCCATGGTCCGCGGTGCCGGTACGGTGTTCGCCACCGTCGGCACCGGCGGGCAGAGCCAGCGGGAGATCACCATGGCCGACCCCGAGGCGCCCTACTTCGCCGCCGCGTCGGGTCTGGCGACCGCGACCTGGGGCGCGCTGGACCTGCAGCTCACGGCGTCCAGCCTGACCGCCTCCTTCGTCCGCGCGTCCGGTGGGACCTTCACGGACGGCTTCACCCTCGCCGGCGGCGGCACGGCCAACCTCTCACCGACGGCCGCGTCGACGGTGACCTGCACCGAGCTCACCTGTGCGGTCGACGGCTCGGCCTCGAGCGATCCCGACGGGACGATCGCTGGGTACGCCTGGAGCTTCGGGGACGGCGCCACCGCCGTGGGTGCGGCGGCGAGTCACACCTACGCCTCGGCCGGCAGCTACGCGGTCACCCTGACCGTGACCGACGACGACGGCGCGACCGGTGTCGCCAGCCGGACCGTGACTCCCACGTCGCCGCCAGGTGCGGGATTCGCCCTGGACGACTTCGGGCGCACGGTGGTCAACGGCCTGGGGTCCGCCGACACCGGAGGGGTGTGGCGCACGACCGGGTCGGCCGCCAACTACGCGGTCACCAGCGGCACCGGCCGGGTGCGACTGCCGTCGCCCGGCATGACGCTCGACGTGTCGTTGCCGGCCGTCTCGGCCGCGAGCACGGACCTGACGTTCGCGCTGACGACGGACAAGCCGGCCACCGGCGGAGGCCTCTATGTGGCGATCGCGGCGCGGCGGGTCGCCGGGGTCGGGGAGTATCGGGCCAACCTGCGGCTGCGGGCCAACGGTGTCGTGGCGCTCGGGGTGGCACGCACGGCCGGCACGACCGAGACCGCTCTCGCCGCACCCGTGGTGGTGCCCGGTCTGACCTTCGCGGTCGGCGACCGCCTCCAGGTCAGGGTGCAGGCCGCGGGGACCTCCCCGACGACGGTGCGGGCCAGGGTGTGGAAGGTGGGCACCACCGAGCCGACGACGTGGCAGACCACCGCGACCGACGCGACGGTGGGCCTGCAGGTTTCCGGGGCGATCGGCGTGAACCTCTACCTGTCCTCCTCGACGACGAACACCCCGGTGGTCGTCGGGCTGGACGACCTGACGGGTCGGGCTCCCTGAGGGACTCATGGCAGGCCGCGGAACGCTAGCCTCCAGCGGTGCGCATCCTGCTGACGGGTTCCAACGGCTTCATCGGTGGCCGGATAGCCGCCGACGCCACCCGGCGGGGTTGGGAGGTGGTCGGCATCGGACGCGCCCCGCAGCCGGGCGTGCCGGTGACGCACTATCTGCAGCACGACCTCGCACACCCGCTGCCGGCCGATGCGGTGCCCGGTCCGGTGGACGGCGTCGTCCACTGCGCCGCGCTGGCCGCGCCATGGGCCTCGCCGGCCGCCTTCGTCGCCGCCAACGTCGAGGGGACCAGGACCGTGGTCCGCTGGGCCCGGGACCACGGCGCCCCGCCGCTGGTCTACGTGTCCAGCTCGAGCGTGCACTACCGCGACGAGAACCAGCTCGGCCTCACCGAGGACTCCCCGATCCCGCCGGACGACGAGCAGATCAACGTCTACTCCCGGACCAAGTGGATCGGCGAGCGCCTCGTCGCGCGCTACCCGGGCCCCTGGACGGTGCTGCGACCGCGCGCCGTCTTCGGCCCCGGGGACACAGTGCTCCTGCCGCGGATCGTCGAGGCGGCGCGGCGCGGCGTGCTGCCCGTCCTGGAACCGGCCGGCGGTCCCGTCGTGCGCTGCGACGTCACCTACGTCGACACCGTCGCCCACTACGTCACGCAGGCCCTGGCGCGCCGTGCGACGGGCACCTACCTCGTGACGAACGACGAACCGGTGGACCTCTACCGCTTCCTCTTCGACCTGCTCGACCGGTTGGGGGTGCGCCCCACCGTCCGCCGCGTGCCCGTACAGCTCGCCTCGACACTGGCCGGGGCGGCGGAGCGCACCTCGGCAGTGCTCCTCGGCTATCGCGAGCCCCCGGTCACGCGGTTCGGCGTCTCGGTGCTCGCCCGGTCCAAGACCTTTGACATCTCGCGCGCGCTGGCCGCGCTGGGGGCTCCCGCCGTGAGCCTGACCGAGGGGGTCGAGCGTCTCGTGGCTGCCCATGGATGAGCTGGCGCTGGGGCTGACGGCGCTGGTCCTGGTGCTCACGGCGGTCCGGATCGCCCTCGCCCTGCGGCACCTGCGCGCGGCGCCCGGCGGGGAGCCGGTGGGCGCCGGGTCCGTGGATGGCCCGCCGCACGGTGGCCGGGGTCAGCGGGTCACCGTGCTCCAGCCGATCCGCTCCGGCGACCCGCTGCTGGCCGCGATGCTCGCCGAGAACGTGGTCAACCAGCCCGACGCCCACCTGCTGTGGCTCGTCGACGAGGACGATCCCGAGGCGCTGGCGGTCACCCGGTCCCTCGCAGCGGGAGCCGCGAACGTCGAGCTGCTCGTCACGCCTGCCTACGTCCCCGGCGTCAACCCCAAGGTCGCCAAGCTCGTCCTGGGCCTGCCCCGGTGCGGTGAGGTGCTCGCCGTGCTCGACGACGACACCGTTCTGCCGCCTGGAGCGCTGGACCGAGCGGTGGGTGCGCTGGCGCACGGCGACCTGGTCACCGGGCTGCCGGTCTACCGCGAGCAGGGTTCGGTGTGGTCGCGGCTGGTGGCCGCCTTCGTCAACGGCAGCGCGCTGCTCAGCTACCCCGCGCTGGCCGCGCTGGCGCCGCCGGTCACGATCAACGGCATGTTCGTCCTCACCCGTCGGTCCGTCCTGGAGGACCTAGGTGGCTTCCGCGCCATCGAGCTGGCCGTGCGCGACGACTACGAGCTCGCGCGGCTGTACCGCTCGGCCGGCCTGAAGATCGTGCAGAGCGCCGTCGTGCACCCGCTCGCCACCACGGTGGCTGGGCCAGGCGCCTACCTGCGGATCCTGCGCCGCTGGCTGGCCTTCGGCGGCCAGGTCGTGGCGCGCGACGCGACGCCCGCGCTGCTCGGCCTCGTCGTGCTCCCGACGGTCCTGCCGCTGGCGGCCCTCATGGCCGCGATCGCCTCGGGACGTGGCGTCGTGGTGGTGGCCGTCCTGGCCGGGCTGCTGGCCAAGGCCCTGACCACTGCGGTCCTGCGTCGGCGGACCCCGCCCGCCCCTGCGGGCGCCCTGGGGGTGGCGCTGGAGGTGATCGCCGACCTGCTCACGCCGGTGCACGCCCTGTGTGCCGTGCTCGGTCCGCGCCGGGTGTCCTGGCGCGGCCGGACGGTCTGGCTCGCAGACGGGCCACGCCCATGAGGTGGCTGTCGCGATTCCGGGTCGAGGATCACCTCGCGGAGCCGGCGGCATGGACGGCGATCTGGCTCACCGGCCAGAGCTCGATGCGCCACAGCCGGCTCTCCCCGGCGCAGGCGACCCTCCTGGAGCAGGTCGCCCTGATCGGGTTCCACCCGCTGCGCGCGGGGTTGCCCTTCAACCGCGCCGCCATGACCGTCGAGTACCGCCGGGAGCCGCTCGGGCCGGCGTCCGTGCGCAACGGTGCCCAGTACCTCGCGGCCACCCTCGGCCGGCGGTTCGGCCGAGAGGTCGCGACCCACCTGCAGCCCGTGCTCGACCTGACGTCGGAACGGTTGCTGGTCCTGTGCGGCAGCGCGGGTGCTCAGCTGCTGAGCTCCGCCCTGCCGCACCTGGTCCGCCCGCCCGAGCTGGGCGTCTGGGTCGTGGGGCTCGGCCCGGTGGGGCGCCTCGAGGCGCCGGACCCCCGATGGCGCGTGCACGTCGTCCAGGGCGACCGGGACCGGGTCAGCCGCTGGGGCTACCGCGGACCGGTGGACCTCGTCGTGCCTGGCGGACACCTCGACTACGCGGCGCACCCCCTGGTGCGCGCGGAGGTGCTGCGCGTGGCGGGCCTGGTCGACCGATGAGCCGTCCGCCACGGCTGCTGCTGGTCGCCCCGCCGTTCGCCGGCCACCTCAACCCGCTCCTGACGATCGCTCTGGGCCTGCGGGAGAGGGGGTTCGAGCCGCGGTTCGCCACCGGACAGGCCAAGGCCGACCTGCTGCGCGGCCATGGGTTCGTCGTCGACGCGGTGCTCGGCCACGACCCCGGCGCCCTGGAGCGCATCGCCGACACGTCGGGACCGGTGCGCAGCAACCCCGTGCTCCTGGCGCACCAGCTGCGGGCCAACCTCGCGCTGCTGCCCGGCCTGCGGGCGGAGCTCGACGCGCTCGTCGCACGCGACCGCCACGACCTCGTGCTCGCGGACTTCACGGCGCCGGTGGCGGGCCTGGTCGCCCAGGACCGCGGCCTCCCGTGGCTCACGCTCATGCCCACCCCGTTCGTGCTCGAGACCCGGACCGGGACGCCGTCGTACTGCGGGGGCTGGGGACCTGCGCGCCATCCGGGCCACCGACTGCGCGACGCCGCGGGCCGGGCGGCGACCCGCGCAACCAAGCACACCATGCAGCACCTGTTCGCCGCCCGGCTGCGCGCCGCGGGTGCCCGCGTCTACCGTCCCGACGGCTCGGAGGCTGCCTACTCGCCGACCTCGATCCTCGGGCTGGGGATGCGCGAGCTCGAGCTGGCCAGGGACTGGCCGCAGCAGCTGGAGCTCATCGGCCCCGTGACGGCCACCCCCGAGCCCTGGCCGGTCGCCCCGCACCTGCCGCCCGGACCGCTGGTCCTCGTCACGCTGGGCACGCACCTCGGCTGGGCGAAGACCTCCCTGGTTCCCGAGGTGCGGCGGCTGGCCGCCCAGCTGGTCGACCACACCTTCGTCATCAGCCTCGGCGATGCCTCCCGGGCCGATCCCGAGCCCGTCCGGACGCAGGGCAACGTCGTGACGTTCCACCATCTGCCCTACGACCTCGTCGTCCCGGGCTGCGACGCGGTCATCCACCACGGGGGTGCGGGGATCACCTACAGCGCCGTGCGGGCCGGGGTTCCCTCGCTCGTCATCCCGCACGACTACGACCAGTTCGACTTCGCCGCCAGGGTGCGTGCGGCGGGCGCGGGGAGGTCGGTGCGACGGCTCGACTCGGCCCGGACGCTGCCCGCGCTGCGCCAGGTCCTGGCGATGGATCGCGCGCCGCTGCGGGGCCTCGCGGCGGCGGCGCGTGGCTACGACCCGCTCAGTGCCGTGGAGCGGGCGGTGCGACGCCACCTGGCGGTCGTTCCGGGGAGTCCCGACGAACCCGACGAACCCTCTCGGGCCGACCCCCCTCGACCACGGGGCTGAACCGGCTGCCGGGCCGGCGTCACGAGTCGGCATCGCTCACGAGCGCCGCCCTCGTCGCGGCTATCGCCTCGGTGCAGTGCGACGGGACGACCCGCAGCTCCGGGTCCGTGCGGCCGAGGTCGTGCAGTGCCAGCAGCGTCGTCCGGTAGTCGTTCCAGCTGTGGGTGACCAGGCGGACGACGGGGTGCGGCAGCTCCAGGTGGGTGATCGCCCGGGTGCTCCAGGCGGCGTCGCCGACGAGCAGCACCCGGGGGCCCGTGGTGCGCACGAGCAGCCCGAGGTGCCCGCCCAGGTGTCCCGGTAGCGGTACCGCGACGACGGACCCGTCCCCGAGCACGTCGTGACCCGGGCCGAGCGGGCCGCCCAGCCCGTCGGTGGCGATCGGGAGGTCCTCGACGAACCTCGTCCGGTCGTGCAGGTCGTCCGGGAGCAGCCCCGGCAGCAGGCCGCGGCGCAGCCGGCGCAGGCCGCGCGGCAGCGCCAGGGGGCCGAGGGCGTCCCGTCCCAGGACGAACCGGGCCATGGGCAGGTCGCGCGTGCCGCCGACATGGTCGGGGTGCAGGTGGGACAGCACCACCGTCCGCACATCACCGGCCGCGATGCCCAGACCCGCCAGCTGGGCGAGCGCGGTCTGCTCCGGCCGGCAGGTCACCGGCATCGCACGGGCGTAGATCGACTCAGGGAGGTGGGCGGTCTCGCTCGCGTTCCGCGGGGTGTAGCCGGTGTCGAAGAGCAGGACCCCGTGGCGTGGGTGCCGCACGACCGCGACGAGGGCAGGGAACTCGACGGGTGCCCACGAGGCACCCCGGCGCGCCACGGCACCCGGATGCGTGCAGGACCCGGCGGTCAGCAGGGTGAGCTCGACGCCGGACATCAGTAGGTGAGCAGCACTGCGCCGATGGTCAGCCCTGCGCCCGTGCCCAGCAGCAGTGCGGTGTCCCCCCGCGCCAGCCGGCCCGTTGTCACCGCGGCATGCAGAGCAGTGGGTACCGAGGCCGAGACCTGGTTGCCGTGGTCGGCGAGGATGTCGACCACCCGACCGGCGGGGAAGCCCAGCTTCTCGCGCAGGTATCGCAGGCCCACCCCGCTCGCCTGGTGCGGGATGACGACATCCACGTCGTCGCGGGTCAGGCCGGCCTGGTCGAAGAGCGCCGCGAGGAACCCCGGCAGCTGGGCCGCGGCGTGCTGGAGCACCCCGCGACCGTCCATCGCGAAGAGGTACGCGCTCGGGTCGGGCGGCGGCGTCACCGCGTTCCACCGCGTGCCGCCGGCGTCGAGCCGGCAGAGCCCCGAGCCTTCCGGCCACGTGGCGAACCGCAGGCTGCGGACGGCCGAGCGCTCGCCCGGCTCCGCGCGTCCGATCACCACCGCCGCCGCGCCGTCGCCGAACAGCGCGCTCACCTCGACCGCGGCGTGATTGAGCCCCTTGGACGCGACCTCGGTGGCAACCACCGCCACCCGGTCCCAGCGGCCGGCCGCCACCCCGAGGGTCGCGAGCTGCAGTGCCGTGAGGAAGCCGAGGCAGGAGGCGTTGACGTCGAACCCCTCGGCGCGCCCGCCGACCAGTCCGAGCTCGCGCAGCACGAGCACGGCCGTCGTCGGCATCGGCTGCTCCGGAAGGACGGTGGCGACGATGACGGCGTCGAGGTCGGCAGGCGACCGCGCCGCGGCGACCAAGGCCCCACGCACAGCGCCGGCGGCCATCTGCGAGGAGGTCTCGGTCGGACCGACCCAGCGCCGCTGGGCCACCCCGGAACGTGCCCTGGACGTCCCGGGCACCCGACCGTGCTGGCGGTCGAGCTCGGCCGAGGTGACGACGACCGAGGGCTCGTGGACCCCGGTGCCGAGGATGCGGACGGGATAGCTGCGGTCTCGGTCGCTCGGGGCGGGGCGTTCGGTCACGAGCCGAAGGGTCCCACGTCCGGGCGGGCGCGTGCGGCGCCTCCTCGTGCCGCCCCGCAACCGTCGCTGCGGCACGATAGCGTCGGCGCGTGGCCAACCCATCGCACCCTGCCATCGGCATCATCCAGCCGCGTGACCTTCCTGCCGAGGACCTCGTGCGGTTCGCCCGCTGGGTCGAGGAGCTGGGTTTCGCCGAGCTCTGGGTCGTCGAGGACCTCGCCTTCCACGGTGCGTTCGCCCAGGCGGCCACCGCACTGGCGGTGACCCGCCGGATCGGCGTCGGCATCGGCATCGTCCCGGCGGCCGCCCGCCACCCCGCCTACCTCGCGATGGAGGCTGCCACCCTGGCCGCGCTGCACCCTGGCCGGCTCACACTGGGCATCGGTCACGGGATGCGGGACTGGATGCGGTCGGTCGGCGCGTGGCCGAGCAGCCCGCTCGGCCTGCTCGCCGAGACCACCACGGCGGTGCGTGACCTGCTGCACGGCCGAGTGGTCAGCACCGCGGGCCGCTTCGTGCAGATGGACGACGTGCGCCTGTCGGCGCCACCCCCGCAGCCGCCCCTGGTGGTGCTCGGCGTGCGCGGGCCACGCTCGCTCGCCCTGTCCGGCCGGGTCGCCGACGGGACGGTCCTGGCCGAGCCGATCACGCCCGCCTACCTCGCCGCAGCCCGGCGTCAGATCGCCGCCGACGGGCCGCACCCGATCTCCGCGTTCACCCCGGCGGCCGTCGGCGACGACCTCGAGGTCGCCCGGGCCGCCGTGCTGCCGGCGCTGGGCTGGGCCGGAGACGTGGACTTCGCCGCGCACCTGGCCGAGCTGCCGTTCGCCGCCGAGTTCGCCGCCCTGCGGGCACGCTCGGTCGACGCCGCCGCCTTCGCGGCCGCCCTGCCGGCGGCCTGGGTCGATCAGCTCGCCGTCGTCGGCACGCCGCAGGTCGCTCGGGCCAGGGTCGGTGAGCTGGGCACCGCCGGCGCGTCGACGGTGATCCTCGCCCCCGCGGGGCCGGACCCGTTCGCCGCCGTCGAGGCGCTGGCCGCGGTGCTGTGAGCCGATCCGCGCCAACCGCTGGCGAGCCCCCGGGCCTCGCGCGGCGGTTGGGGACCCCGGGCGCCGTCGTCATCGGACTCGGCTCGATGATCGGTGCGGGTGTCTTTGTCGTCTTCGCTCCGGCGGCGCGCGCCGCCGGGTCCGCCCTGCTCCTGGGACTGGTGATCGCCGCGGTGGTCGCCTACGCCAACGCCTCCTCCAGCGCCCAGCTCGCCGCGCAGTACCCGACCTCCGGCGGCACCTACGTCTACGGCCGCCGGCGGCTGGGCCCGTGGTGGGGGTTCGTGGCCGGGTGGGGTTTCGTCATTGGCAAGACGGCCTCCTTGGCCGCGATGGCGATGACGCTCGCCGACCACCTCGTCATGGGTCCGTGGCAGCGTCCGTTGGCCGCCGGCGCCGTCGTCGGCCTGACGGCCGTGGCGCACACCGGCGTCACCCGCACCGCCCGCGCCGCCGGCTCGCTCGTCACGGTGGTGCTCGTCGTCCTCGCTCTGGTCGTCGTCACCGGGTGGTCGGGTCCGGCAGTCCCGGTCGAGACGGGCGGCGGGAGCGGCGGCTGGTACGGCGTGCTGCAGGCCGCCGGGCTGCTCTTCTTCGCCTTCGCGGGGTATGCGCGCGTCGCCACCCTCGGTGAGGAGGTCCGTGACCCTTCCCGAACCATCCCGCGGGCGATCGGTGGCGCCCTGGCAGTGACTGCTGTCGTCTACCTGCTGGTCGGGCTGACGCTGCTGCGGGTGCTCGGGCCCGAGGGCCTCGCGGCGAGCACCGAACCCGTCGCCGCTGCCGCGGCCGCCACCGGACCGGGGTGGCTGGTCCCGCTCGTGCGGATCGGGGCTGTGGCCGCGGCCCTGGGGGCGCTGCTCGGACTGCTCGCCGGGGTCGGCCGGACCGCCCTGGCGATGGCGCGGGAGGGCGACCTGCCACGGTGGCTCGCCGCCGTGCATCCCGTCCACCGCACGCCCCACCACGCGCAGACCGCCGTCGCCGCGGTCGTCGTCCTGCTCGTGGCAACGGTCGACCTGCGCGGGGTGATCGGCTTCTCCTCGTTCGGCGTGCTCGTCTACTACTTCGTGGCCAACCTTGCTGCGCTCACCCAGGACGCCCCCCACCGGCGCTCGCCGCACGCGGTCGCCGTGCTCGGGGCGTTCGGCTGCGCCGTGCTGGCGCTCACGCTGCCCTGGCCCAGCGTGGCGGCCGGCGCCGCGGTGCTCGTCGTCGGCGTCGTGGTCCGGGCGCTAGGGTCGGCCAGGAGGTGACCGATGGCAAGGATCGACCTGAACGCGGACGTCGGTGAGTCCTTCGGGCCGTGGGCGATGGGCGACGACGCTGCGCTGCTCCGCCTGGTGTCCAGCGCGAACGTGGCCTGCGGGTTCCACGCCGGGGACGCCGTGACCGCACTGGGCACCTGCCGAATGGCCGCCGCTGCCGGTGTGAGCGTCGGCGCGCACGTCGGCTACCGCGACCTGGCAGGGTTCGGCAGGCGGTTCGTCGAGGTCGACCCGGCAGAGCTGGCCGCGGAGGTGGTCTACCAGGTAGGTGCGCTGCGGGCCCTCGCCGCGGTCGCCGGTACGACCGTGCGCCACGTCAAGCCGCACGGCGCCCTGTACAACGCCCTCATCCACCACGACCGGCAGGCGGCGGCCGTGGTGGATGCCGTCCGCTTGCTCGGCGATGGGCTGTCGCTGCTCGTGCTGCCCGGCAGCGTCGTGCAACTCCTGGCCCAGCAGGCCGGCCTGCCCACTGTCGTCGAGGCCTTCGCCGACCGCGCCTATCTGCCGGACGGTTCCCTCGTGCCACGCGGGCAGCCCGGAGCCGTGCTGCACGACGCCGACGTCATCGCCGCGCGGGTCGTGCAGATGGTCGTCGAGGGCACCGTGGAGGCGATCGACGGGACACTGCTCGAGCTGCGACCGCAGAGCGTCTGCCTGCACGGCGACACCCCCGGCGCGGTCACGATCGCGACGGCCGTGCGCGGTGTGCTCGACGCGGCCGGTGTGCGGGTGACGAGCGCGCTGTGACCCGGCGGGTCGCGGCGATGGGACGACGAGCAGTGCTCGTCGACTGCGTCGATCTCGCCGAGGCGCTGGCACTGGCTGGCGCGCTGGCGTCGAGTCCCCTGCCCGGCCAGCGTGACGTCAGGGTGGGTGCGCGCACCGTGCTCGTCGTCCTGGCCGATGCCACCTCGGCCGAGCAGGCCGCCGGCGTCTTGACGGTCCTGCCCGTGGAGCCCGAGGGTGACAACCCGGTCGGGCACCGTGTGGTCACCCTCGACGTGGTGTATGACGGCGAGGACCTGAGGGAGGTCGCCGCGTCCACCGGCCGCAGCACGCACGCCGTCGTCGCCGAGCACACCGGTCAGCGCTGGACCGCGGCCTTCGGCGGCTTCGCCCCCGGCTTCGTCTACCTCGCCGGGTCGGGTTCGACGGTGCCCCGCCGTGCCAGCCCTCGCACCCGGGTACCCGCCGGCGCCGTGGCGGTCGGTGGGGAGTTCTCTGCCGTCTACCCGCGGGCGTCGCCCGGCGGGTGGCAACTGCTGGGCACCACGGCCGCCGTGCTGTGGGACGTGACGCGCGAGCCACCGGAGCTGGTCCACCCGGGCGACCTCGTGCGGTTCGTTGCCGTCCGCCCGGTGATCGCCGTGCGGACCGGGCGGGACGCCGGAACGACAGCGCGTGTGCAGGATCACGACGACGCGGCCGAGGCGGTGCCGGCCGTCGCGGCTGTCTCGGCGGGAGGTGGCGCCCTCGTCGTCGTCGACCCCGGAGCGCTCAGCCTGGTCGAGGATCTCGGCCGACCGGGCAACGAGGGTCTCGGCGTACCGCCGTCGGGTGCCGCCGACCGCGGCGCGGCCGTGCGCGCCAACCGGCTGGTCGGCAATCCACCGGGCGAGGCGGTGGTCGAGACGCTCGGACCCCTGGCCTGCCGCGCGGACGGGGACCTCGTGCTCGTCGTCACCGGGGCGCCGGGCCGGGTGAGCGTGCACGCGCCGGACGGGACGAGCCGCGTGGTGGAGGTGGGGACCCCGTTCGCGCTGCCGGACGGGGCGCAGGTGCGCCTCGGGTCACCATCGATCGGGATGCGACGCTACCTCGCCGTACGTGGCGGGCTCGACCTGCCGCTCACCCTGGGCAGCAGGTCGACGGATGTGCTCAGCGGGCTCGGACCCCTGCGGCTCGCCGCCGGGGCGGTGCTGCCGGTGGCGCTCCCGCGCGGTGCGGCGGTCGTCGGTCTGCCTGAGCTGGCCGCGCCGTGGCCGGACGGGCCGATGGAGGTCCCGGTGGCCCTCGGGCCCCGGACCGACTGGTTCACCGCCGCCGCGCTTGCCGCCCTCTGCTCGGCGACCTGGGTGGTCAGCGACCGGTCCGACCGGGTGGGGTTGCGCCTGGTCGGCCCGCGACTGGAGCGGACCCCCGAGAGGACCCGGCCCGACAGCCCGGCACAGGAGCTGGCCAGCGAGCCGATGGTGCCGGGCGCGGTCCAGGTGCCGCCGTCCGGGGAGCCCGTTGTGCTCCTGGTCGACCACCCCGTCACGGGCGGCTACCCCGTCGTGGCCGTGGTGCTCGCACCCGGTCGGGACCTGCTGGCGCAGGCGGGCCCGGGCCGGCGGGTGCGGTTCTGCCCGGTCGGCACCGCGCTCGAGGCTGTCAGCCCCGCGCGGTGTCCTGCTCGCTGAGCAGCCAGGCGACCGCCTGCGTCGCCGTCCACCCGTCCGGATGGGCGGCGATGAGGGTGTTCGCCCCGCCGAGGTCCGCCCCGAGCGTGACGAGGGTCTCCTCGGTGTAACCGTCCGCGCGGGTCTGGCCCAGCCCGATGTCGGCGGCCAGGGCGTTGCACAGGCAGGCCCGACCCACCGTGGCGGCGAGGTCCCCGCCCTTGCGCTCGTAGGTCCCGATCGGCTCGGCGGGGCAGTGGTACCCGATGGCGCCGGTCGTACGCACGTACGGCGTGCGCAGGTAGCCGAGGTCGCACAGCCGAGGCCTGGCGGCACGCCGGTCGAGGTCGGACAGCGTGCCCGGCAGCTGGACGACCTTGAACGGGAAGCCGGTGGGGGAGGCCAGGGCGTCGGTGCGCACCTCGAGGGTGCCGTCGCGCAGCCCGCTGAGCAGGCGGGCGCGGATGTCGTCGGTGATCCCCGAGTCCTGGCTCAGGGCGAAGATCGTGCCGACCTGGACGCCGGCGGCTCCGGCAGCGAGGGCCGCGGCCAGGGCCTGCGGGGTCCCGGCCGAGCCGGCGATCCAGAACGGCAGCCCGGCCGCGGCGACCTTGGCGAGGTCGGCGTCGTCGCGCGGGCCGAAGACCGGCTGGCCGAGGTCGTCGAGCACGCGCTTGCCACGCGGGGGGGCGTTGTGGCCACCGGCGGACGGACCCTCGACGACGAACCCGTCCGGGCGGATCGTCTCGTCACGCGCCAGGTATCCGGCCAGGACATCGGCCGAGATGATCGCGAGGAACGCCGGGCGGACCAGCGCCGGCAGGTGCTCGCCGAGCAGCTCGCGGGGGTCGAGCTCGACCCCGTGCGCCCCGGCCGCGGCGCCGGTGACGTCGATCGGCAGGCGCACCGGGCGGTGGGCGGCTAGCTCGTCGAGCAGGTGGGGGATGTCGCGCGGAACACCGGCGCCCATCAGGACGACGTCGACGCCGGCGAGCATCGCGCCGAAAGCCGCGGCCGGTGTCGCCATCTGGATCTTCTCGAGGAAGTTGATCCCGACGACGCCGGCGTGGCCCTCCTTGGCCAGCCACACCTCGGCGTAGTTGCCCAGGACGGTCAGCTCCTGGTCCGAGGGATGCTGGCGCAGAGCCAGGCGTGGCAGCGGCGTGTAGGGCGCCCCGTTGCGGCCCTCGGGGCGGAAGTAGCGGTGCAGGACGCGTTCGACAATGGCCTGGTCGGGGAACGCCGCCAGGGCACGGCGGACGTCGCCCGCGGCGTCACCGTCCTGCAGACGCCGGGCCAGGACGAGGTCGAGCGCCGTGCCGGAGACCACACCGAGCTGACCGGCCGTGGCCACCGAACGGGCGAGCCGCCACGAGGAGACCGCGACGCCCATCCCACCCTGGATGACCACGGGCAGATCGGCTGCCCGGCCTCGGGTGCGAGGCGGTGGCGACAGGTCGGAGGTGACGGGCTGGGTGCTGGTGGTCACGGGTTGCCTCTCGAGTGGCTACGGCACCGTAGGTTACGTCAGCGTAGGTAGGTTCGTCCACGATCGGCGTCGCCGTGTCCCTCGGGGGTGTCGCCCGCCGCGGCGTCTGCGCAGGTCCGGCGGCTGGCAATGAGGAACGGGATGGCCAGCATCTGGACAGCGCCACCGAGGAGGTACGACGGCCCGAAGCCCCAGACGTCGGCGGATCGGCCCAGTGCAGGCTGCAGGACGACGCCTCCGGAGTTGGCGACGAGCGAGTCGAAGGACAGCACCGTGGCCCGCTGGGCGCTGGGCACCAGGTCGTTGAGGTAGGCCTGACGCACCGGCGCGGCGATCGCCTGCGCGACGCCCCAGGCGACGATGAGCAGCAGTGCCGTGGCAAAGCCCCGCACGAGGCCGAGGAGGGCCAGCAGACCGGCGCCGAGCAGCGTGGTGGCCAGCAGCACGGTAGTGCGTCGCGGGACCCACCGTCGAACCAGGGGAGCGGCGAGCCCGCCGAGCACCTGGGCGCCGGCGAGGATCGCAGCCGCCAGTCCGGCCACCGTGTACGCCCGTTCGTCGCCGTAGAGCTCGAGCAGGTAGGGCTGCATGGCGTAGAAGCCGTAGATCCCCACCCCGGACAGGAAGGCGCCGGAGACCATCAGCCAGCGCACCGGCGGACGTCGCGGACCGTGCGTCACCGAGTCGACCAGCAGCGCGCGGATCGCTGCCCCCTGGGAACGGCTGCGATCCGGGGTGAAGCCCAGGTCGCGCATGAAGACTGCTGCGACGACGAAGAGCGCGACGAGCAAGCCCGTACGAACGAGGTAGGGCACGCCCAGCGAGGTCGCCTGGGCCAGCGCGCCACCGCCGACGGAGCCGGCGAGCATCCCGATCCCACCGACCACCTGGGCGCGGCCGAGCACCGGCTGCACCCGCTGACCCGCACCGGTGGACAGCAGGGCGTCGACCAGCCACGCCTCCACGGCACCCGAGAAGAAGGTGAAGCCGAGCCCGATGGCCATCGAGGACAGCGCCCAGGCCCAGAACGGCGCGCCCACCTGCCACAGCGCGACGTACGCCAGGGTGGTGGCGGCCAGCACCAGAGTCCCTGCGAGGTAGGAAGCGCGTCGACCCCACCGGTCAGCCACGACGCCGGTCGGGATCTCGAAGAGCACCATCCCGGCGGTGAAGAACGCATTGGCTGCGAACGCCTGGGTGGTGCTCAGGCCGGCGTCGAGCAGGAACAGGGTGTTGATGCCCCAGATGCACGACGCGGCAAGGGTGTTTCCGAGCACCAGCGCGAGGTAGGTGCGCTCCACGCGTCGTGCCGCCGGGTCCATCGCCTCACCCTAGGTGGAGCCGGGGGCGGCCCTGGCTCAGCGGGTGCCGAACTCCCAG
>Ga0105047_10009854_pt1 | contig 15685 bp, 14 predicted proteins | sample MAT04_FD_78384 | JGI IMG/M metagenome (GOLD analysis project Ga0105047, IMG submission 78384) | Freshwater microbial communities from Lake Fryxell liftoff mats and glacier meltwater in Antarctica - MAT-04 (megahit assembly) | ecosystem: Environmental > Aquatic > Freshwater > Ice > Liftoff... | reverse complement strand
TCTACGCCTCGTTCCGCGACTGGTGGCTGACGGCGCTGATCCTCACCAACGTGCCCTTTGCGCTGGTCGGTGGCGTCGCGGCCCTGTGGATGCGGGGCCTGAACCTCAGTCTCAGCGCAAGCGTGGGCTTCATTGCGCTGTTCGGTATCGCAGTGCTGAACGGCGTGGTGCTGATCTCGGCAATCAACGTGCTGCGCGGGTCTGGGAAGGGCATCGAGGACGCAGTGCGACTCGGCGCCGCCGACCGACTGCGGCCCGTGATCATGACCGCACTGGTGGCGAGCCTCGGCTTCGTACCGATGGCACTGTCCACGTCACCGGGCAGCGAGGTGCAACGCCCACTGGCGACGGTGGTCATCGGCGGACTGGTGACCTCCACGATGCTCACACTCTTCGTACTGCCGCTGCTGTATCGTGCACTCGGCATGTGGAACGAACGCCGGCGTCCCATGCCGCGGCCGGTCCGCATCGTCGAACCGCCGGTCACGGCATCCGCCGCATGAGTCATCGTGACCCGCACTGACCCAAGTGCCGACCGGTGCCGCACTTACGGCGTCTTCACCGCTGCCGGTACGGCCGGTACCGCAGCTTTATCCTTCACGGCTTCCCACGGCGCACACTGCGCCCCGCGGCGGAGCGTCATCGCGTTGTCGGCTCGCGGCAGCGTGTCGGTAACGGCCATCAGCTCCAGATCGAAGATCAGATCCGACTTGGCGGGGATGACGGGTGGCCGGCCTGCCTCGCCGTATGCGAGCGCGTACGGAATGAAGAGGCGGCGCTGCCCACCGACGTTCATGCCCGCGAAGCCCAGATCCCAGCCCGGAATCACGACGCCACCGCCGAGCGGGATCACGAGCGGCGTGCGAGGCCTGCCACCCGGCATCGTGTCGCGAGACGAATCGAACTTCGTGCCGTCGCGCAGCCATCCTGTGTACTGCACGTAGACACATTGGCGCGGCTGCAACGCGGCGCCGGTGCCGATCAGGCCATCGATGTATTTGAGGGCGATGATGACCTGCTCGGGGCCGGCCATGGGTGGAATCGCGGCCGGCAGCGGATTCGGGGCAACAACCGGCTTCGCACGACCGCAAGCGGCGAGACCAAGGACTGCGCTGGCAAGAATGATCGGGAGTCGCATGCAGGCAAGTTAGCGCGGACGGAGCCAACATGACCGCCGCGAAGCAGCAGTTCGTGTCGGATGGAATGACCGCCGTGGTGCCGGTGTCGAATGTGTGGACCGAAAGTGTCCCACTCCCACCTGCACAATTCACACAACCGAGAATCTCATGACGACGATCCGACGCACGCTCGTTGCTGCAGGAGTGATCCTGGCAGCGGCACTCGTTCAGCCGACCTTCGCCGCAGCACAGCAGGGCCCGCCTCGTGATGGCGGACGTGGCAGCATGCGTGGCGACCGACGCGGTCAGCCGAGCGTGGACCAGCAGGTAAACCGCCTGACCACCAATCTGTCGCTGACGCCCGCGCAGGTCGCACAGGTTCGGGCGCTGATTACCGCGCAGCATGCCATGACCGACTCGATGCAGGCCAAGGCTCGTGCTTCGCGCGACGCCGACCGGAAGCAGATGGACGCGATGCGCGAGAACATGCAGAAGTCGCTCGACGGCCTCCTCACGCCCGAGCAGCGGACGAAGCATCAGGCCATGATGCAGAGGCGCGATGGTCGCAAGGGCTCGGGCGGCTCACCTCGCCGCGGCGGTGATGACCGACGCGACGACGATTCGCGAGACCGGCACTAGTTCCTGAGGTGCGGCAGCTCGGTCACGTGACCGGGCTGCTACACTATCGTGATCAAAACTGTCGACGATGTCACACTGGTCGCGCGCGCCCGGAATGGCGACGAGGACGCCTTCCGGCGCCTGGTGGAACGTCACCAGTCGGCGGTCGCACGCACGGTGCTCGGAATGCTGGGCGCCGGGGACGATGCAGACGACGTGGGGCAGGAGACGTTCGTCCGCTTTCATCAGTCGCTGGCATCATTTCGTGGCGATTCGTCCGTACGCACCTACCTCGTGCGCATCGCCATGAGCTGCGCGCTGAATGCGCTGCGGAGCCAGCGTCGTCGCTCGTTGCGCTTCGTCAGCGATGATGTCGCCATCGAGCAGGCAGTCGATCCCGCTGCGTCCGTCGCGGTGGGCGATGACGCGCCGGCACGTCGGATTCAGCACGCGCTGGCGGAGCTCAAGCCGGATCACCGGGCCGTCGTCGTGCTGCGCCTGCTCGACGAACGGACGACGAAGGAAACCGCCGAGATTCTGCAGGTGCCGGAAGGCACCGTGCTGTCGCGGCTGTCGCGAGCCGTGCAACAGTTGCGCGTAACACTGGGGCCGGTGTGGGCAGAGTTTACCGAATGAAAGACGAGGCACCGATGCAGAACGAGCATCACGAAGGATCCGATGGTGTGGGCGACATCGCTCGGGCGGGCAGCATGCTGCGTGCAGCGATTCCACCACTGGAGTTCCGGGAAGGATTCAGCGATCGCATCATGCAGCAACTCGCCGCGTCAGGCGTGCAGCAGTCGCCTGATGTGCTGCGATTCGACGCGATCGAACGCGGCTTTCGCATGCTCGCAGCAGCGGCGGCAGTGGCGATCATCGCGCTCAGCGCCCACAACACCGTCATCACGCGCGTGGCCGACACGAGCTTCATCGACGCGGCAATCGGATTGCAGCCCGTGTCTGCCGAATCGATCCTGTCATACCCGTCGGAGGCGCTCCAGTGATGCGCCGACCCGTCACGATCCTGCCGCTGACACTGGTGCTGACGCCATGAGTAACACCGTCCGGGCCTGGCTGCTGCTGAGCGTGACCCTACTGCTCGGCGTGGCCATCGGCGTCCTCGGCGCCGGCGCGCTGCAGGATCGTCGATTTGCACGCGTGAACGACATGCGGCGCCCAGGCGGCTTCACGGCGCAGGTGCAGAAGGTGATCAGTCCCACCAGCGATTCGCAGTGGACTGCGATCCGTCCCTGGGTCGAAGCGGCCGCGCGCGAGAATGGCGAACACCGCCGCATGCACGATGGCGCAATGCGCGCATCGCTGGACACGCTGCGCATTCGTCTCGAACCACTGCTCGATGCCGATCAGCGCAAGCGTCTCGCCCGCTTCGTCCCGGGCCGCCGCGTTGGCCCCTCATCGCGCGATGGTCGTCCACCGCGCCGCGAACGCGACAGAGAGGACGACCGTGACGATCGTGGCCCAGCACGAGAGAGCTCGCCGCGACGCTGATCGCGCGCGCCGCGCTCAGGTGGTGGGTGAACTCACCGGTGCGGACGACCGCGCGCTGCGGCGGGCGAGGGCACGGGCGGCGCGGCGAATGGAGAGTGCGATACCGGTCATGACGAGCACCACCGACGCGAGAGAGACGAGGCCGGCCCAGGTCTGACCGAAGAGGCCCAGCACTTCGCCGGTATGCGTGAATCGCAACACGCTGCGCAGCTGGCGTCCGTTGCTGAGGCTGTCGAACGGCTGGTACCTGGCCAATTCACCGGTGGCGGACGAAAACTGGACCGTCGCGCGGTGCTGTGGCTGTCCGCCAGTGCCGCGGTCGAGCGTCACGCTGGTGGTCCTTGCATCGGGCTTCGGAATCTGCAGCGTCGTCGCACGCCAGTCGGGCATCAGGGCAGCAGCGGTGGCGATCATCGCCGCATATGTCGGCTGTGCGATCGGAGTATCCACGCCCTGCTTGCGTGCAGCATCGAGACGATCGGCGCCGCGGCCCGAACCTCCCGCAGCGGCGGCGCTGACGGCTCCTGTCGGTGCACCCGCAGCCATACGTGTGCCCGTAGAAAGAAGTGCACCCGCACCTGCACCTGCGACCGCACCCCGACCACCCGGCGGCGTGCGGGGCGGCGGTGTTTCCCCGACGACCCTGTACACGAGGTCGCCGGCCCACGGATAGCCGATCACGCTTCCCGATGCGACGATCGCGATCAGCGGCAGTGCGCTCCAGATTCCAAGCGCGTTGTGCCAGTTGAAGTCGCGTGCCTTGCCCGACAGCCCGCCTCGAAACCAGACAACTGCGCGCACCTTGATCCAGCTCCAGGTGCGCGGAAGCCAGAGCACCATCCCGGTCAGCACCAACAGCAGGAACATGAGGTTCGCGGCGCCTGTCACCGATTTCAGGCGCTTCCGATTCTCGTCCGTGCCGGCCATCCAGCGGTGCCAATCCTCGACATCGCCAAAGAATTCATGCGTGGCAGGACTGCCGGTCCCAAGCACCGCGCCCGAGCCTGGATTCAGGAACAGATTGCCGTCGCGCCCGAATGCCACGAGCGCGGGCTCCCTGGGGTCGGATCGTAACGTGATCGCCGACGGCGTCTTTCCACCATTCGCAGCCTGTGCCAGCGTGACGAGCGAATCAGGCGACAAACGCACGGATACTGGCGCATCGATGGCAGGCAACTGTCGCAAGTCGGCCCAGTGCGCGAGCTGCTTTTCGTAAGTCAGCAGTACGCCCGTGACCGACATCAGCAGAATGATGGCGCCTGCGATTACGCCGGCGGTGAGGTGCAACCAGAACAGGACGGTACGAAGCATCACCGGAGCGATGGGGGTGAACGGATGGCATCGGCGAGAAGAATGATTGCCGACGGGTGTGAGCGGCCGCGTTCAGCCAGCAATGTCCGTCAGGCTGTTCCTGACGGGCACGCGGTCGCTGACGACTCAGGGCGTGACGTGCAGGGCGACCCGGATCATGCGCGGCGATCCTGGCATGATGTTGTTGTTGTTGTGCGCAGTGGCGTAGTACCGGGTATCGAGAAGGTTCTCGATGTTGATCTGTGCGCGCACGGTGCGTGAGAGGGTGACGAATGCGGCGGCGTCGGCGCGGGTGAACGCGGGCAGGGTGACGGTGTTGTCTATTGCGGCGAACATGCGGTCCTGGTGCACGATGCCGAGTCCGGCGCCGAGTCGGCGGGTGACCTGCACGCGGTTCCAGAGCGAGAGAGTGTTGCGCGGCACGAGGGCGAAGCTGGCGCCCGGCGCGGCGGCTGCGGTGCGGCTGGTGATGCGCGCGGTCTGGTTCGCATAGCCGCCGGCGATCTGCCACCGGCTGGTCAGTGCGCCGGAGACGCCGATCTCCCACCCGTTGGTCCGCTGCGATCCGGTCTGCACGACGATCGGCGGGTTCGTGGGATCAGGTGCGGTGGTGTTGGTGCGATCGAGTCGGTACACGGCGGCGGTGAGTGCCAGATCGGGTGAGGCGTCCCACTTCACGCCGACTTCGCGGTTCGTGAACTGCTCCGGCTCGAGCGTCCGCGTGGTTGCCGTGAGCGCCAGGAACTGGTCGCCGGATTGGGGCAGGTACGACACGCTGTAGTTGCCGTAAATGGATACGGGCTGCGTAGGCTTGATGACGATGCCTGCGCGCGGCGATACGAGGTTGTCGGTGCGGGAGAGCTGTGCGCCGGTTCGATTGTTGGTGAAGTCGACCTTCAACCGGTCGAGGCGGAGGCCGACGATGGCCTGCACGTGCGACCCCAGCTCGAGCTGGTTCTGTGCGTAAACGGCCTGCGTCGTCAGTGTGGTGCTGTTGTTGCCGTCGGTCGCGCTCTGACGAAACTCTGCGGGTGTGGCGCGCATCGGCGAGGCGAACGGCACCGTGAAGGTCGTGGCGGTGCTACCCGCGTTTCCGAAGTAGGCGGTGTTGCGGATGCTCTCGGTCTGCTGCGTGCCAAGTTCCGCGCCGACGAGCAGCGTCTGTCGCAGCGCACCGCGTGCGATGGTGCTGGTGAGGTCAGTCTGGTTGAACAGGTTCGTGCGCTCCACTCCGCTGTTGTAGCCGCTCAGCTGCACCGTGCTCGCGCCGGCGTTGGCAGCACCCGGGAAGATGTTCTGGTAGAACTTGTCGTAGCTCATCAGGCGGGAGCGATTCCGCAGCTGCAGTCCGTCCACGGTGGCGTTTCCCTTCCAGAGCTGGCGATCGATGGTCGAGGCGATCGAGTGAGCCGAGAGCGTGGCGTTGCTGGCGTCAGGGTCGCCGAAGAACGCGGTGATCGGGGCGCGGGAGGGTGCGCCGTCGAGCGATGGAATGCCGCGATCGACCACGCGCCGATCGCTGTAGAACTCGTACCCGACGCGGACCATGGTGCGGCCCAGCATCAGCGACGCGGTCGGGTTGATGCCGATGCGTTCGTAGCCGGAAGCCTGCCGGAAGTTGGCCGAATTGTCGTAGAGGCCATTGATGCGCGCGGCGAGGAAAGAGGTCAGGCCCTGACCCGCGTCGAGCGTGGCGCGTCGCTGCTGGAAACTGCCGCCTGTAAGCGTCGTGGCGCGTGTCGGCGACCACTCTGCGTCCTTGGTGACGCGGTTGAGGATGCCACCGCCGCCGCCGCGGCCGAACACCATGGCATTCGAGCCCTTGAGCGCCTCGACCCGTTCCACGTTGTAGATGTCGCGGTAGTACTCGGCGTCGTCGCGCATGCCGTCGATGAAGAAGTCGGCGGTGCTGCTGGTGCCGCGGATCGTCGGGGCGTCGCGGTGGCCTTCACCATGTCCCATCGTGATGCCGGGGATGTAGCGGACCACATCGGCCATGCCTTGCATACCCTGGTCGGCGATCAGGGCCCGGTTGATGATGGTGGCCGACTGGGGGACGTTGCGGAGCAGCGTGCTGGTGCGAGTCGCGGTGCTCGTGCGCTGGACCGTGTAGGCTCGCCCGTTGCGAACGGAGTCGACGACGTGCACGCGCTGGAGTGTGCTGCGCGCGCGTTTGGCGGAGTCTGCGGGCGCCGGCGTGGCGGTCTGCGCACTGCCTGCGGTGGTGGCAAGTGTGAGGAGTGTACAGGTGGCGACGGAGGAGAGCAGCAAAGACGGGCGCATCGGATCAGTTGAGAATGACTATCAAACAGCGATCCTGAAGGATGGCGCAGAAAGGGGAGTGTGTCAATCGGGATTGACGAGCCGTCACAGACTCTTGACCAGCGTGACGCGGAACGGGGTGGTGCAGCAGGTCGCCGCATCACCCCGTTCCCGTTCGTCCTGCCGTTCTCGTCCTGCCGTTCTCGGCCTGCCGTTTGTCCGTACGGTTTGCTACTGCGTCGCGCGCTCTGCTCGCGTGCTCGTCAGGCGATCGGCTTCGTGCGACGCGCAATGACGATCGGGGCCACGCCAAGTGCGGTGACTTTGGCGTTGAACGCCGCGACGTCGCTGGTGAGGACCTGTTCGAGGCGTTTCAACAGTGGTGCCCACTGCCCTATCAGTTCTCCGGTGCGTGCGACGGCGCCGCCTGTCGGCGGTCCTTCCGGTCCGCCGTGGATGTAGCCATTGGTGCCCGTCACGTTGCCGTAGGTCTCCGCCAGCTGGTTGTCGAGGCGTCCGCCGAAGCGGAGCACGTCGTAGGTGACCTTGATGCGCGGCTCGGTCATGAGCTGTTCCAGCGAGTCGAGAGTGGCGCCGAGTGAGGTGGCGAGCGGTGCCAGCTCGGCGGCGACGCCGGTCTTGGTCGCTTGATCGAGGCTAGTCTGGGCCTGTGCGCGGACGCCGCGCATCGTCTCGAGCGAGCGGTTGAGCGATTCCAGGGTATCGCGGAGTTGGCGGGCCGTCTCAAACTGTTTTGCGTAGTCGGCGCTCGAGACGTCGGTCAGCCGCGGGTCGGGGAGGACGCGAAACGTGTGTGACTGTGTCGTGCCGCCGGCGACCAGGCGGACCTCGTAATCGCCGGGTACGACGCGGATGCCGCCCGTGTAGCCCCAGAGCACCTGATCGGGTGCCATCAGCGGCCCGGGCCAGGTGAGGTCCCAGACCACCGCGTGTGCGCCAGCCTTGACTGGGAGCACCGGCTGCTGGCGCCGCCGACTTTCGGTGGTATCGGTGGTGAGTGTCCGAACCAGAGCGCCGGCGGCAGAGCGAACTTCAACCGTGTATGGTGTCTTGATGCTGTCTGTAAAGAGCATGTGAAATGCCGCGCCGTTCGGGGGTCCGTCGATGGGTGTCTCGCGACCACCGGCGCCGCCACCCTGCGCGCGATCCGCGCGAACCACGTCACGCGGCCTGAACAGGTGCATCGGCGTCGTCGGCCTGGCGGCGGCGAGCTGCTGGAGCGGTGACAGATCGTCGAGAATCCAGAGGGAGCGGCCCTGTGTGCCGACGATCAGGTCGTCGTTCCAGAGCTGCAGGTCGCTGATCGGGACGATCGGCAGGTTGCGCTGGAACGGCTGCCAGCGGGCGCCGTTATCGATGGAGACGAAGAGCCCGAACTCCGTGCCGGCGTAGAGCAGGCCGGCGCGTGTCGGATCCTCGCGGACCACGCGCACCGGGTAGTCTGCCGGAATGCCGTTCCGGCCGTCGGCGATCCGGGTCCAGGTCTTCCCGTAGTTGTCGGTGCGCCAGGCGTACGGTGTGTAGTCGTCCAGGCGGTAGCGGTGCGCCGCGACGTAGGCGCGACCGGCGACATGGCGCGACAGGTCGATCCGGTTGACCGTCGCAAACTTCGGCATGCCTGGCGGCGTGACGTCCTGCCAGGAGTTGCCGCCGTCGCGTGTGACGTGCACGCGTCCGTCGTCGCTGCCGGTCCAGAGCACCTTCGCATCAGCATGATCTTCGGCGAGCGCGAAGATCGTGTTGAACATCTCGACGCCAGTCTGGTCGCCGTTGATCGGGCCACCAGCCATGCCCTGCGTGGACTTGTCGTTGGTGGTCAGGTCCGGGCTGATGACGGTCCAGTTCAGGCCGCCGTCGCGCGTGCGGTGCACCACCTGCGAGGCGTGGTAAACCACGTTCCGGTCGTGGCGCGAAACGAGGATCGGGGCGACCCACTGGAAGCGGTAGCGGAGCTCGGATCCCTTCTGCCCAACCTGCTGCTGCGGGTAGGCGATGACATCGCGACGGATGTCGCGTTTCGGCTCGTACCGGTTGATGGCACCGCCATAGCAGCCGCCGTAGAGCACGTCGGGAAAGTCGGGATGCAGCGCGACCGGGCCGGTCTCGCAGCCACCGGCGTTCATCCAGGCGTTCATGGGGTGCAGCGTATTGGCGTCCAGCCAGGCGGGCACGGAGATCGATGTGTTGTCCTGCTGCGCGGTATAGACACGATAGGGAAAGCCGTGGTCCACGATCACGTCGTACAACTCGGCCGTCGGCAGCAGGTTCATGCTGCTCCACGACTTGCCGCCGGTGAGCGAGACGACGGAGCCGCCGTCGTCACCGAGCACCATGATCCTGGGGTTGGCGGGATTGATCCACAGGTCGTGCGTGTCGCCATGCGGTACCGATACTGACTCGAAAGTGCGCCCACCGTCGACCGACTTGTGAAGCTGGACGCTCATCAGCCAGACCTGATTCTCATTCACCGGGTCCGCCACGATCCGGTAGTAATACCAGGCGCGCTGCCGGATCTTGTTCTCCGCATTCACCCGCGTCCAGCTCGTGCCGGCATCGTCCGAGCGGTAGAGCCCGCCCAGCGGCTCCGCCTCGATCAGGGCCCACATCCGGTCAGGATTCGCCGGAGAGATCGTGATGCCGACCTTGCCCACGAGTCCGGTCGGGAGGCCGCCGGCGAGCTTCGTCCACGTATCACCACCATCGACCGAGCGGTACACGCCACCCTCATACCCACCGGAAATCATCGTCCACGGCTTCCGCTCCGCGCGCCACATGCCGGCGTAGAGGATGCGCGGGTTGGTGGGATGCATGACCAGCTCGCTGGCGCCGGTCGAGTCGTTCAGCGCGAAGACATGCTCCCAGCTCCTGCCGCCGTCCTTCGAGCGGAAGATTCCCCGCTCCGCGTTGCGACCGAATGGATGGCCGAGTGCCGCCGCGTAGACCAGGTCCGGATTGGTCGGGTGCACGACGACCCGACCGATCGCACCCGTCTCTTTCAGGCCGATGAAGGTCCAGGTCCGGCCGGCGTCGGTGGACTTCCACATGCCGCGGCCGGTGGACGAGTTGCCGCGCACATCCTGCGACCCGGTGCCCACGTAGATCACGTTCGGGTCACTGTCCGCGACGTCGATGGAGCCGATCACCCCGCCGAAGAACCGGTCGGCGATCGGCTGCCAGCTCTGGCCGGCGTCCTCGGTGCGCCACACGCCACCTCCGGTGCTGCCCGAGTAGAACAGGAAGGGTGCGCCCTTCACGCCCGCCACGGCGGTGGAGCGTCCGCCGCGGTATGGCCCGATCATCCGGAACTTGAGGGAGCCAAGGCTGGCGGTGTCGAGCGCCGGCGCCGGCATGCCGGGCGACGGTTGCGTCGAGGGACGGCCACGCTGAGCAGCGAGCGGCAGCGCCATCAGCGCGGCAGCGGCCGCGACGGTGCGCATCGCGAATGATCGGGACATGTCTGGACGGGACGGGGTCGGCGAACGGCGGGATGTCGAGCCCACGCGCGACATCAGGCGCGGGTACGCAAGGCTCGGCACAATCGGCACTGGGATATCCGCACGATACGTGCGGCGCACGCGAGGTGCTGATGCGCCACACGAGGGAGCGACGCGCTTGCGGGACTTCGGCGCGCGGGAGATTCTGAGGCGCACGCCTCGCACTCGCGTCGGTCCCGCCAATTTCTGGAGACTCCTCATGCGCCCGTTCCAGACGATGCTCGCCGTCGTCGCCCTCGTGCAGGTCGCGGTCTGTGCCACCGCGCCGACCGTCGTGCACGCGCAGGCTGCCGTGGAGGCACCGGCGGCCAAGCCCGTCAAGCCCAAGGCGAACCTGATCTCCGAGGAAGAGATCGCCGCACTCGGTGGCACGATCCAGACGGCGTACGGGATCGTGCAGCGCCTGCGGCCGGCGATGTTCCATCCGCTCCGGCTCGGCAGCGCGCGAAACCAACGGCTCCAGCACGATGGATACCGGAACCAACGAGATCCAGGTCTATCTGGATAACCAGCGCATGGGTGGCGTGCGCGCGCTGGATGACATCATTTTGTCGCAGATCCGCGAGATCCGGTACCTGAATGCCGGCGATGCCACGACGCTGTTCGGGACCGGCAACAGTGCGGGCGCGATCCAGGTGATGGGCAAGCGATAGACGATCACGCGCACGCCGTGCCTGTGCTGTGACGGCGCGACCCGTCGACGAGCGTCGCTATCCGACGTCGATGAGCAGCGTGCCGACGGGCGTGCGCGTGAACTGGTGCGACATGATCCAGGCAATGCCGAGCGTGAGGGCGGAGAGCGCGGCGGCCGTGGCGGCGACCACGGGGCCGTCCCAGGTGGGCGCGCCGGGGACGATGCGGGGGAGCACGTCCCAGGCGATCTGACCGAGCCAGGCACCGAAGAGCGAACCACCCAGCGCCAACAGCGCTGCTCGTCCCAGCACCAGGCGATGGATCGCGGCGCGGCTCGCACCCACCGCGCGACGAATACCCAGTTCGCGCTGCTGCGAGTCGAGCCAGAGCCGGAGCATCGCAATCAGGCCACCAGTCGCGATCAGCGCCGTGACCAGGCCCATGACGAACAGCAGGGTGGTGAACCAGGAGAGCGCCCGCGTCTCGAGTGTGAGGCGTGCCGCGAGGGATGTCGTCTGGCCACGAGCGCTACCGAGGCTGCGGAGCGCGTCGACAGGCAGTGTGCGACCCAGTGTCGCGATCTCCAGCTGTGCGACTGGCTGCTGGAGCACGCTGACGTAGACGGCGAGCGGCGGCTGCACCTCGCTGCCGAAGCCGCGCACCGGCACGTCCTGCACCACGCCGACCACGTCGAACCAGCGCGCATCGAGCAAATCCAGTTGGATGCGCTTGCCGACCGCCTCGCCGTTTCCGAACATTTCGCGTGCGAGCGATTCGTTCACCACGGCGACGAGTGGCGCGTCCCAGCGGTCAGTGTCGCCGAGGGCACGTCCCTGCAAAATCTGCAATCCTGCCACCGCGAACGAGTCGCCACTGACGGCGTGATGCACGGCCGTCTCGCTGCGATAGCGTGCCGGCATGCCGCTCACTGCGCAGTCACCACAGTCGGACACGACATTGGCCGAGGTGCCCATGCCGCGGTGGACGCCGCTCGATCCGACGCTCACCAGCGCGCCGGGCTGCTGTGCATGACGTGCTGCCAGGAACGCCGCGATCCGTTGTGCTCGCGCGAGCCGATCCGGCTCGTCGGCGTGGATGTCCTGTACCATCGTGCGCGACAGCGCCGGCGCGCTGTACGCCTGCTGCTGCGTCACCGTCACGCCGCGCAGGGTCACACCGCCGGCCAGCACCACCAGCGCGGCACCGAGCTGCAGCCCGGGAATGATCAGTGTGAGCGGGCGGCGATCGTCGTCCACGAGTCGTGTGGTGCTCAGCGCGCGCACCATCAGCAGCGGCGCGACGAGCACCAGCGCCGCGACGCCGAGCGTGCCTGCGATGGACAGGAGCATGTCGGCCGGTGCGACGAGACCCGGCCAGGCCGCACGCATCGTGACGATGCCGGCCAGCGCGAGGAGCATGCCGCTGAAGAGTGCCACAGCCGCGAGTGCCGCGCTTTCCAGCACCATCGAGCCGAAGATGTCGCGCCGCGAGCCACCGACGGAGCGGGCGACGATCACTTCACCGCTGCGCGCCGCAGTGCGTGCGAGATGCAGCGCGAGCAGCGTGGCGGCGCCGACCGTGAGCGTGAGCAGCACGGCGCCGCGCAGGATGCCCGTGAGCTGGAGGAGCGCGAGTTGCTGGAGCTGCGGCCAGACCACCGCGCGTCCGCCCCAGTCGGCGAGCAGCGCGGCGGTGTCTCCGAGTGCGAGGGTGAGCGACGGGGCGGCGGCGGTGCCGCCGAGTATCGTGAGCGCGGGCAGCGAGCCGGCGAGGGTGAGTGCCGCGGTCAGTGCGACGAGCGTCCCCGTACCGGCGTGCCAGCGCAGCGCGAGCTGTGCAGCACCGCGCTGTGCGGCACTGCGTTGTGCGCGGCCGCTCCTCATGCCTGCGGCGTCTGACTCATGCGCGCGCGCCAGGATCACCGCGCATTCCGGACGACGCGATGTTCTGCAGTCGCACGCGTCCCTGTGCCACGAGCCGGTCCTGGTCATCGCGGATCCACGCTTCCCACAACTGGTTCGTGCGACCGCGCACGATCGGGCGTGCAACCGCACTTAGCTTTCCCTCGCGGGTGGCTCGAATGAACGACGTGTTGTTCTCGAGGCCAACCGCTTCCTGACCATGCGCCTGTACGTGCAGCGTCGCGCCGATGGAGGTGATGGTCTCGATCACGCCGCAGTGCACGCCGCCGTGCACCAGGCCGAAGGGCTGCATGTGCTGTTCCGCCACCTCGAACTCGCACGCGACCTCGTCACCGCTGGCGGCGGTGTACACGAGCTTCATGGCGCCGCTCCAGCCCGTGAGCGAATTGAGCCAGTCCAGCGTGATGTCGGGCATGCAATGAGTCGTCGGGGTCACCGGTACCTGCGGGCATCTGCCGGAACGGTAATCGGCGCGCCGTGATGTGGCACGAGCGGGCGACGAGGTCTGCCGGCGGCTCAGGAGCCGGCATCGGTAGCCGATGGGGTAGCGCGGCTGTGGCAGTCCGTCGCCGCGACTCAGCGCGCAATGGCTGGCCCGCTGACGGAACTGCCTGCCGGGGCCTGTTCGGCGAGCACGCGCTGGTAGAGCGCCACGAGCCACGCGGTGGAGGTGTCGAGTGAAAACTGACGGACCAGATCATCCGGTGCGGCTGGCCGCGGCCCCGCGAGCATGTCGCACAATGCCGACCCGAGCGCCGCCGGCGAGGGCGAGGCGATACGCCCGGCCTGAGGCGCGGCGGCCAGCAGCTCGCCGATGTCGCCGACGTGGACGGAGACGATCGGCAGCGTCGAGGCAAGACTCTCGCGCACGATGTTCGGGGAACCCTCGCGAGTCGACGTGACGATCAGGGCGTCGGCTGCATTGAGAACGATCGGCACGAGTTCCGGCGCGACGTCGCGCAGCACGAACAGTCGCAGCTCAGGATGAGTGGCCCGCGCATGTGCGACCGCCGACTCGGCGAGCGCCACGTTCTTCACCGGGTTCGACGCGCCATCGCACACCACGACGACCGGCTCGGCACCCCATCCCAGCAGCTGTCTCGCCGCTGCGCGCGGGCGCGGGCGGAACGCAGCCAAATCCACGCCCATCGGTCGCACGCTCGTCCGCGGGTGGGCAACAGCCGGGAGGCGTGCCCGCATCTCGTTGCTCATCACGATGATCGCGTCGGCTGACGAGGCGAGTCGCGCCGTGAGCCGCGCTGCCAGCGACCGGGCTGCGGCGAGGTGCGCATGTCGCAGGCGCCCGACGGGATGCCCGTTGAGGTCCGTGCCGTGGTATGTGACGACCACGGGCAGCGGCTGGAGCATGGACAGCATCGTGGCCCGCATGCCGTAGTGCGCGTGCACGAGATCGAAGCCTCCGCTCGACACCTTCCGCCGGAGTTCGCGTGCCGGCGCGATCCACTCGGCGCGACCGGATGGCGCGCAGTGCACCAGGTCCACGTCGACGCCGCATCCCTCGAGCGCGCGACGCTCACGTGCGACGGCGATGCCGACGACGGCGTTGGCGGGGGTCGGGTACAGGGCGGTGAGGAGGAGGACTTTCATGCTGGTGCCTGAACGCGAGCAGGCGTGTCGACCGCGCACTGTTCGGTCATGACTGCGACTCGGCAACGGCGTCCGACAGGACGAACCGCTCGTCGCGCAGCTGCGGCATGATGCGCGCGAGCCCACGCGCCACGATCGTGCGCCAGTCGTACTCGCGCTCGACGAAGCTGCGACCGTTGCGTCCCAGTAAGTCACGCAACACCCGATCGTCGGCGAGCTGGATGATCGCGTCGGCCAGCATGCCGGGATCCTCGGGCGGCACGACGATGCCGCACGCGTTTCGCGTCAGGAGTTCGGCGCCTTCGCCATGTGCCGCGTGAATCACGGGCACGCCACAGCTCAGCGCCGGAAAGATCTTGGCAAGCCGCATGGTCCGTGCGACCGGGACGTCGCGCAACGTGGCAAGTGCTGCCCATGCAATGGAATGAAGCGCCGTTGCCTCGTCAGGACGTATTCCACCGAAGATGACGTTGGGGAGACAGAGGCGTGCTGACTCGGCCTCGAGCCGTGCGCGCTCCGGCCCTGAACCCACCATCAGAAACACGATGTCGGGGCGGTGCCGCAAGCGCGCTGCCGCGGCGATCAGGGTGCCGAGACCATGGTAGTAGGCGTGTGTGCCGTAGTAGACGAATACCTTCTTGTCGTGCAGTGCCCATCGGTCCAGCAGCGCCACGCATGGTGGCTCCGGACGCAACAACGCGGTGTCCGCGCCGTTGGGCATGAATATCACTCGATCTGCAGCAACGCCTCGAGCGACGAAATGATCGCGGAAGCGCTCCGTGACCACCGCGACACAGCGCGCCTGCCGTACGAACAGCGTCTCCATTACCGAAGCGGCGTGCAGCACGACTTCGTTGCGAATGAATCCCAGCTGTCGCGCGACGTCCACCTGCAGGTCGGGGACGTTGTAGACGTAGGGTACGCCGCGAAGCCACTTCATCAGCAGCGCAATGACTCCGAGCGACAGCGGCTGTGATTCGACGAAGAGGACATCGGGGCGCGGTCCGGTCAGCGCGGCAACGAGCGCGGTGGCTGTGAAGCTGAGGTAGTTCCTGAGACGCGTGAATGCCGAGCGTCCGGTTCCGGCGCTGACCCAGGTGCGACGTACCCGGATCCCGTCGATCCTTTCCGTCATCAGGACGCGACCTGTGTAGCCGTCGAACGTGCGCCCGTCGGGATAGTTGGGCAT
>Ga0105047_10009851_pt1 | contig 15687 bp, 18 predicted proteins | sample MAT04_FD_78384 | JGI IMG/M metagenome (GOLD analysis project Ga0105047, IMG submission 78384) | Freshwater microbial communities from Lake Fryxell liftoff mats and glacier meltwater in Antarctica - MAT-04 (megahit assembly) | ecosystem: Environmental > Aquatic > Freshwater > Ice > Liftoff... | reverse complement strand
CCAATGACGGTGCGACGCGGCACGGCGAACTGGGTGCGCACATCCAGCAGGTCCTCGCGGATGATGGCGAGGATATTCTTCCGGTCCGACAGGATGGTCAGATGGCCCTGGATGGTGTCGGCCAATCCCCTCGCCTCGCCGAAGATGTCGTCGCGGCCCAGGCCGGTCAGGCGGCTGAGGGTCAGGCCCAGGATGGCACGAGCCTGTTCGTCGGTCAGGTTCAGCTTGTCGCCGTCGATCAGCACGCTGCGCGGGTCGGCGATCAGTTCGACCAGGGCGATCATGTCGGCCACAGGCCAGGGCTTGGCCTGCAACCGCTCGCGCGCCTGGGCCGGATCGGCGGAGGAGCGGATGATGTGGATGACCTCGTCGATATTGGCCACGGCCACGGCCAGACCGACCAGGACGTGGCCGCGGTCGCGGGCCTTGGCCAGTTCGAACTTGACGCGGCGGACCACCACCTCCTCGCGGAAGTCGAGGAAGACCTCGAGCATCTTGCGCAGGCCCATCTGTTCCGGGCGGCCGTGGTTCAGCGCCAGCATGTTGACGCCGAACGACGACTGCATGGCGGTATAGCGCCACAGCTGGTTCAGGATCACGTCACCGGACGCATCGCGCTTCAGCTCGATGACGATGCGCATGCCCTGGCGGTCCGATTCGTCGCGGACGTCGGAGATGCCTTCAAGGCGTTTCTCCCGGACCATTTCGGCGATCCGCTCGATCAGGGTCTGTTTGTTGACCTGATACGGAAGCTCGGTGACGACGATGGCCTCGCGGTCCTTCCTGATGGTCTCGACCGAGGCGACGCCGCGCACGATGACCGAGCCGCGGCCTTCGCGGAGCGCATTTCGGGGCGCGGTCCGGCCCAGGATCTCGCCGCCGGTGGGAAAGTCGGGGCCCGGCACGATATCCAGCAGGGCGTCGTCGCTGATGTCCGGTGCGTCCAGCAGGGCCACGGCCGCATCGACGATCTCGCCGAGGTTATGCGGCGGAATATTGGTGGCCATGCCGACGGCGATGCCGCCCGCGCCGTTGACCAGCAGGTTGGGGATCCGCGCCGGCAGGACGACGGGCTCCAGTTCCTTTTCGTCGTAGTTTGGCTGGAAATCGACCGTGTCCTTGTCGATGTCGGCCAGCAGCGCCATGGCGGCCGGGGCCATCCGGGCCTCGGTGTATCGCATCGAGGCAGGCATATCGCCGTCGACCGAGCCGAAATTGCCCTGGCCGTCGATCAGCATCAGCCCCATCGAGAAGGGCTGGGCCATGCGCACCAGGGCCATATAGACCGAGGCATCGCCGTGCGGGTGGAAGCGGCCCAGCACGTCGCCGACGACGCGGGCGCATTTCGAATAGGACCGGTCCGGGGTCATGTTCAGGTCGTGCATCGAATACAGGATGCGACGGTGGACCGGCTTGAGCCCGTCGCGCGCGTCCGGCAGGGCGCGGCTGACGATCACGCTCATGGCGTAGTCGAGATAGGAGCGTTTCAGCTCGTCCTCGATCGAGATGATCGAGATATCGCCGCCTGGCTGGAAGGGGCCGGCCCCTCCCCCGTTTGCAGGCAGGCGTGCGTCGTCGTAGCTGTCGTCGGTCAAGGAATATTGGCTTTAGATGGCCGGAATCGGAACGTGATCCGCTGTCCGGTTTTGTAGCATCCAGAACCCCGTGAGGCAAAGACACGCCGGGCGTTTGACCGGCTGCCGCCTCATCCGTCAAAGGACGAAATCCATGCGCCCCATCGCCCTCGCCGCCGTCATCGCCACCCTGCCGCTGGCGGCCTGTGTCAGCGTGACCAGCAACGACTACAGCGACGCCGCCATGGTGCGCGCCACGCCCGGCGATTTCGGCGAGGCACAACTGGTGAACGCTGCGGGTGCCCGCATCGGACGCGCTGTTCTGACCCAGGGTCCAACCGGCCTGCTGATCCGCATCGAGGCGACCGGTATGACCCCCGGCTGGCACGGGGTGCATATCCACGCGACCGGGGCATGCGCCGCGCCCTTCACCTCGGCCGGTGCCCATGTGAACCACGGCGAGCCCGGAGCCCCGCACGGCCTGCTGAACGCCGAAGGCCCCGACGACGGGGACCTGCCCAACATCTACGCGACGGCGGACGGGGCGATTAACGCCGAGGTGTTCACCACGGAGGCGCGCATCGCGCGGGCCGGTCCGGGCCAGTGGCTGTGGGACGCGGACGGCTCGGCCATCGTCATCCACGCCAGTGCGGATGATCATATCAGCCAGCCAATCGGCGGAGCCGGTGCGCGCGTGGCCTGCGGCGTGATGGCGGCGGGTTAGGGCTTCCCCTCTCGCGAGAGCCGGCTACGCCTTGGCCGCGCCGGCCCTCAGGCCCCGCTCCGCGAGTGCGACCACGGCGACGCCGGCCATCGTAAGGGCGGCGCCGGTCAGGATCTGCGGCGTCAGCACATCGCCCAGCAGCCCCCAGCCGATGCCGATCGAGACCACAGGCGTGGCGAGGAAATAGGGCGTGACCCGCCCGGCCTCGCGTTTCTGCACCAGCCAGAACACCATACTGGTGGCGAAGACCGACGAGATGACCCCGGCCCAGAGCAGACAGAACCAGATCAGGGGTGTGGCCGCACCGACAGCCTCGACCTGACCGGTCTCGAACACAGCCGAGCCAAACGCCAGGGTCGGCAGGGCGACGAAGGCGAGCAGACCCTGCATCTTCAGCGGCGGGATGGAGGTAGTCCGGCGCGCGATCACGGTGGTGGCCCCCCAGAAGGCCGAGGCGGCGATGACCAGCAGGATGGCAGGCCAGTCGAGCAGGGCATGGGGATCGGCCGCCATCCAGGCGACACCGGCCAGGGACACCACCATGCCGACGAGGGCGGCGATCGACAGACGCTCGCCCAGCAGCAGGAAGGCGAACAGGGCCGTGAACGGGATCCAGAGCTGCGACGCCACCGAGACCGGGCTGACGTCCTGGGCCAGAGCGAACCCCAGATAGAGCAGACCGTAGTGCAGCGGTCCGCCCAGGATGACGATCAGCACGAGGCTCTTCCAGTTCGGAAAGGGCGGACGCACGAAGGGGATCAGGCACAGGGCGGCGATGGCGAAGCGGATGGCCCCGGTCAGCAGGGGCGGCAGCACCTCGGTCGCGACCTTGGCCGCCGCATTGTTCGCGCCCCAGATCACCACAATGGCGACGATGGCACCGATCTCCAGCAGGGTCAGCGGGCTATGGGGCTTGTCGGGGATCACGGGCACGGGCGGGTCATCGCACGGGCGGGCGGAGGATGCGCGTCACACTGGGTGACAGGGCGTTTCCGTTGACATGTACGTTTTTGCTGCCGATTATGTACGTATGATAGAGATCACAGCCACCGACCTGCGCAAGGACCTCTTCCGTCTCCTGGAGCGAATGGCCGAAACCGGAGAAGTGCTGCGGGTGAGCCAGAAAGGCCGCGTCATGGACCTGATGGCCCGCCCGGCAGTAGACGCCGCAGTGAAACTCACGCCTGAGCAGCGCTGGGAAAGGTTCTTGAGGAAGCCGGAACGCAAAACCGACCTCCCTGTAGATTTCGAAGACCTCGAATATGGTCACTGGACCTGGCATGGCGAGGTCGAACATCGTTGATCTACATTGATACCCACATCGCTGTATGGACGTTTCTCGGCCAGACTCGCCGTCTCTCTGCAGCATCGAAGAAGGCTATCGCTGCGGGGCCGGTCTGGTACTCGCCGATGGTCCGGATGGAACTCAACATTCTGCACGAGCGCCGGAAACTGCCGGCGGAATCTCCCGCACTGGTCATAGCCGACCTGGCGAGAGACTTCGACGCCCAGGAATATGACGGCCCCTTCTCAGCCGTGGTCACGATTGCCGAAACGCTAAGGTGGACCACCGACCCGTTCGATCGCCTCATCGTGGCGACAGCAATGGCGGACGATGCCAAGCTCGTGACTGCGGATGGCGACATAATCCAGCACTTCTCCGGTGCTGTCTGGTGACGTCGTTCTAGAACGGGATGTCGTCGTTCAGGTCGTAGCTTTCCTTGGGACCGCCGGGCTTGTTGGCACCGCCGGTGGAGAATCCCGACGAATAGTCGTCGTCACCGCGAGCGCCGCCACCCGACCCTTGCGACGCGCCACCACCGTCGCGGCCGCCCAGCATGGTCAGTTCGCCCTTGAAGCGGCCGACGACGATCTCGGTGGAGTATTTCTCTACCCCCTGCTGATCGGTCCATTTGCGGGTCTGGAGCTGGCCTTCGATATAGACGGTCGAGCCCTTTTTTACATAATTTTCAACGACTTTGACGATGTTGTCGTTGAAGATCACGACCCGGTGCCATTCGGTCTTTTCCTTGCGCTCGCCCGAGGCCTTGTCGCGCCACTGCTCGGAGGTGGCGATCGACAGGTTGGCGATACGGTCGCCATTCGGCATGGACCGGATTTCCGGGTCGCGGCCCAGATTGCCGATCAGGATGACCTTGTTGACGCTACCCGCCATGATGTCTGTCTTTCTTAAGTTCGCCTGCGGACGACGCACGCCCGGGCGGATAATCCGCGACCCAGCGGGCCACGCCCGCTGAACCGTTAACATTTGTTCCGACTTTGTTCTAGTCCGACGGAAACGGCGGCAGCGTCGGCGGTGCGGCTTCCTCGACGATCACACCCAGTTCGGTAATGTTGCGCTCGATAGCACCCGGCACGGCCAGACGGCCGTCGCCGGTCCGCGCCAGGGCGAAGAACCGCGCGCCTTCCAGGGTCCGGCTGAACGCGACGCCCCGGCCATCGACGAAGATGAACTGGCCTTGGTAGGCCCCCACGACCTCTCTGCGGGCACCGCCCATGCGGTTGAACCGAAGCCGCATTTCCTCGAGCCGGGCGGCGCACATCTCGATCTGGGCCTGGTCGCGGGCGAGCACATTGAAGGTCACGTCCCGCGCTTCGGGCCGTTCAACGGCATAGCAGACGCCAGGATCGAACGGGGCCTTGGCCGGCTGGGCGCAGGCGGCAAGGGACAGGCCGAGCAGGGCCGGGGCGAGGAGGACCGCCCGGCTCATCCGGCGAGGCCCGGAAACTGGCAGTTACGATCCTGATCGGCCAGGATGCGGAAGCGGCTGTTGTCATTGGACTGCTCAACCCGACGCGGCACCAGTCGCAGGGTCAGATCGCCGTGGCGCCCGTACTGGGCGTCGCCGGGGCGCACACAGGTGCCCGCATAGAGAGCCTGGACGCACTGGTTCAGACTCATGTCGCCGGAAATCTGTCGCCAGTCGGACCCGGTGAAGCGCAGGCACGGCGCGCCCGAAACGCGCTCCACGCGCGGCTGCGGCTCGGTGGTGGGCTTGCCGGGAACCCGGTCCTCCGCAAGGCCGGAGCCCCCGCCGATGTCAGTGATTTCGGCCTGCGGCAAGGCCGGTGGAGGGGCGAAGGAGGCCGTCGGAGCGGCTGCCAGATTGCCTGTCTCGTCCAGGCCCACATCGAGGGCGTCTGTGGCGAGACCGTTGCGCCGGGCGCAATCCGACAGGGTCGCCATACCGATGAACTGACCGTCGACGAAGCATCTCAGTTGCCGCGTAGGTTCCAGCGCAGGCGCGTCTGCCAGATCGACCTGAAGCCCTCCGGGCGCATCGGTCGGCCCCGCCGCCGGCGCGGCCTGCCGGTTGCCGCCGAACACCAGCGCCAGAACCACCGCCGCCAGAACGGCGAGGCCGGTACCGATCGCCAGAATGACCCGGTTGTCGTTTGGAAACTTCATGAAACGGAGCTCGTTGGGCGTCGGGCCCTTGGACGGCTCAATAACCCCGCGAGGGCCCTTGGCGTCAACCGCCAAGCGAAACAGCCCCCGCCTATCCGACCAGTCGGTTGAGCGCAGCCTGATAGTTGGCGAGCTGGTTGGTCAGATAGGCCGGCACGGGACCGGCTGCGGCGGCCCTGTTCTGGGGCGCAAGGGCGCGATAGGCGTCGCGGATCGCCTTCAGGGCCCCCTGGATCTTCTCTCCGGCGGTCTTGATGGCGTCTTCGTCGTTCAGGGTCAGGCCACCGGGCAGGTTCAGACCGAACGTCTTCAACGAAGACTCAGCCGCCGACGGACCGATGTAGCCCGGCGAGAGGCCGAGGCCCAGCAGGGCATCCCTGCCCGTCTCGCCCGAGGTCAGGACGGCACCGGTCCGACCATCCCTTGCCGCGATCGACAGGCGCTGGAGGCCGCCCGTGGTCGTTGTGGTCTCGCCGTCCTTGCCGGTCACCGCCCCGCCCTCGGATGCCACGGTGACCTTCAGCTTGCCGCCGGACGCCACGGTGATCTTGCGGGCCAGGGTGGCCAGGGTGTCCCGGGCGTCGATGGTCACCGCAGCAGCGCGTCCGCCATCGGCGGGAGAGACATAGAACCGGTCGCCGACCCGCAGCGAGGTCGCGGCGGTCAACAGCTTGGAATCCTTCTGGTCGATCTCCCCCTGGGGCAGACCCAGCCGGTCCAGAACGCTGGCACCGCCGGACGCTACGGCCAGTGTCAGGGGCTTTGCCTGGTCGCCGTCACCCGACCAGGTGCGGCTGTATTCGACCGCGCCCGTCAGGGGATCCAGCCGGCTCAGATAGCCCCGGGTCGGATCGGTATCCTTTGCGCCGGCCGGGCGGTCGGCAACGCCTGTGATCCAGACCTTGCCGTCGTGGACCTTCACATCGGCGGCCGAATCCTCGCCGGCCCCGCCATACCAGCTGAGCCGATCGGTTCCGGCTGCGGTCAGGTCGGCGGACAATGCGGCGACGAAGACATCCCTGCCGCCGGAGTGGGCCGTGGTGGTGGTGCCCGCCGCCAGTCCGCTGTCGCGGCTGGTTCCGGTCAGGATGACCCTGCCGTTCGACATGGCGATGCCGGCGATGTCGCCCGAGATGATACCCAGATCGCGGGTCGCAGCGAGGGTCGGCACACCGGACGCATCAAGGGTGAAACTCCGGACCACCGCCCGGCCATTCTCGATCCCGGCTGTGTAGAGGTTGGACCCGTCAATCGCGATCGCATCGACGCCGTCGTCGGCCGAGGTTCCGAACTGGGCCTGACCCACGGCCCCGGCGATGATGCCGGCCGTGGGATAGGGCTCGCCCGCCTTGAACGCCTGAACATAGCCGTCCCAGCCGCCGACGGAGCCCGTCCCCGGGATCGCAGACCTGGAACGCCCGCCGATGTAGACGAGGCCGTCGGGGCCGAAGGCGACGCTGGTCGCCTCGTCCGCTGCGCGCGCTCCGCGACGCTGGGTCCACTGCTCCTCGCCGTCCTTGTTGAAGACCGTAACGAAGCTGTCGGCGACGTTGGCGACATCGCCCGCCTTTCCGGCGTTCGCGCTCGAGGTGTTGAGCGCCCCGGTCACCGATCCGGCCACCGCGACATTGCCGCTCGCATCAATGGCGATGGCGTAGCCGCTGGCGGTCGAGGCCGCGCCCAGGGTGCGCGTGGCCACGAGGCGACCGGCCGAATCGTATTTCATCAGGGCGACGTCCTGAACGCCCTTGACCGGCTGGCGGTCACCCCCGGTCGTAACGTCAGCGACGACCCATAATGAACCGTCGGGTCCCACTTCGCTGGCCCGGATCGCCGAAATGCCGTCCGGCAGCCTGTCCTGCGACAACCGCCCGTCGACCCATTGGGTCTCACCGACATTGCCTCGGGTGGGAGCCGAAGCGGCTCCGCCGTCGCTCTGGAACTTGAGCAGCTGGTTCACCCCGGTCGCGCCCGCCGACTGGACGACATAGACGGCGTCCGACGTGTCGGCGGCGGTAAAGCCGACGGTCTCGGTGGAACTCGCCCGGATCGCCAAGGCCCATTTGTCGGGGCCGGCAGGCAGGGTCACGGGTTTGCCACCGACCTGGATGATCTTGGGCTCGGCCTTGATCTGGTCGCGCCCGATCCGGGTGGCGAAGCCGGCGGCCTCGAGCTTGCCGTTGATATGCCCGAGCACCGCATCCAGCGTCCGCGGCGTTGACCCGAGATCGGCGAGGTCGATCGGGATGCTGGTGGTCTGGCTTCCCAGACCGACCGGCACCCTGATGGTGATGGCGAAGCGGGTATCCCCGGCGAAGGCGGCGACCGGCGTGGAGATCGAGCCTTCGTGGACGGGTCCGGTGATGGAGTTGGCGCTGTCGCGCGGAACGGCGGCGGTCGTCTTCGACAGGGAGGACGACGTCCCCTGCACCAGCCGCAAGGCCTCGAAATCGGCCTTTCCGACGTAAGAGCCGATCTCGGCCAGGCCGGAGGCGAAACGCTTCTGCACCAGGGCCAGGTCGCTCGATGTCAGGCCCTTGACTCCAGCGCGGTTGGTGAGCGCGTTCAGGGTCTCGAGCCCCTGGTAGAGTGCAAACAGCTTTCTGTAGTCCGCAGAGGCACCCTTCAGGTCCAGCTGGGCGGCATCCTCGTTGACCAACTTTCGCCCTGCCAGGGCCTGGCGGACGAGGGCGTCCGCCTTGGGCGCGGTCGCCAGCGCGGCAGTGCTCCACGGGGCGGTGGGCTGCGCCCTCTTCTTGATGGCCGGAGTCAGGGCGGTCGCGGTCGAAGGGTCGTAGAATCCCCCGAACAGGCCAAGCAGATAGCTGTTGTTAACGGCCACGATCGCCTCCTCGTGACACCCTGCCTGAGCGGCCTCAACGGGGCATTAACGTCCGGGTCAGGAACGATGGAACGCGAATCGTGTTCTGCTTTGGTCAGACCGGAGCGAGGCCATGATCTTCCCCAGTTCGCTTATCCAGTCCCTGCTGGCCCTGTATGGGTTCGGTGATCGTTCCCACGGGCCGCGCCGTCGACCGGCTCCCGTCATGATCGGTCACGGCCGCGCGGGGCGCTGATAGCGCTACTGGAACAGCGACAGGATGATCTGCGGAGCCTGGTTGGCGATCGATAGCGCCTGGGCTCCGAGCTGTTGCTGGACCTGCAGGGACTGAAGCCGGGCGCTCTCCTTGGCGAGGTCGGCGTCGACCAGATTGCCGATCCCGGATTCGAGCGTGTCGGTCAGCTTGCTGACGAAGGTATTGTGGGCCGAGATCTGCCGGGCCTGGGCCCCGATGTCGCCGAGTGCGGAGTTCAGGGCAATGATAGAATCGTCGAGCCTGGTCAGGGCGTCCGTGGCGCCCGTCAGCGTCAGCAGCTCGTCGGTCGTGCCGAGAGAGATGATGGATCCGCTGAGCGTGAGATCCTTGCCCGACAGGGTGATGAAGGAGGTCGCGTCGGCATTGGCGAGGAACCTGAGGCCGCCGGACAGCGAGCCGTTCAGGATGTTGCCGCCATCGAAGGCGGCGTTCTCAGTGGCCGAGGCGATGGAGCGCAGGATGGCCTTGAAGTCGGCGTTCAGCAGTTCGCGCGACTGTGTCTTCAGCGACAGGTCCTTGGCCGCGACGACCTTTTCCTTGAGCTGGTTCAGCAGGTCCGAGATCGATTCGCCCGCCGACAGGGCGACGTCGGCGATGGAGGTGGCGCGGTCGAGGCTCTGTTTCACGGCCGACAGCGCACCGATGTCAGCGCGCTGACCCTGGGCGATGGCCCAGATCGCGGCATTGTCCTTCGCCCCCTGGACCTTGAGCCCCGTGGAGATACGGTTCTGGACGCCGGTCATGTTCTCGGTTGTGCGCGACAGGTTCTGCAGCGCGATGGCCGCGGCGACATTGGTGTGAACGCTGTTCGTCATAGGTCTTCTAGCCCCGGGATGTTCCCCAAGAGGCTAGCCCGTTAACCATGAGCGTATGGTTAACGGCGATCCACCACGCCGATTGCCCGCTCCGGGCTGGCCCGGGCGGTTATGTCGGCTGGTCCTGCACCCTTCAGATCAGGCGCGGGTCTCGATCAATCCCCCGGCAGAATAGTCCCCGCTCTGGGTCATCTTCAGGACCTCTTCGCGCGGCAACTGGCGGATGACTTCACCGGTCGTGCTGTCCAGCGTCTTGTAGACAAAGGAGCCGGCAGCGGTGCCTTCCTCAATCACAAGGCGATACCGGGCCAGCTCTTCGGCCTTCTGGGCGTCGCGTCCTCGCCTGAAATCTCCGCTGGGCGTCGAGGACGATGCAGCGGCGACGGCAGTGACGACGGGGACGGTCAGGATCTTTGCATTGGTGTCCATGGCTCCTCACGCCGGGATGGCCGGCGGCTCCGGGGAAGCGGTCGGACGGGGCATGATGCCCCGCCCTTCCGTCTTGGCTTATCGGAACAGGCCGAGCAGGATCGAGCTCGACTGGTTGGCGATCGACAGAGCCTGCACACCCAGCTGTTGCTTGGTCTGCAGCGACTGCAGTCGCGCGCTTTCCTTGGCCAGATCCGCATCGACAAGGTTGCCCACGCCCGCTTCGATGGCGTCGGAGAGTTTGCCGACGAAGTTGTTGGTGCTGTCGAGCGCCTTGGCACCGGTGCCGAGGCGAGCCAGCGAGGCCGAGACGTTCTCGATCGAGGCGTTCACGAGCGCGAGCGCCGCCGTGGCCGAACTCGCGGTGGCGATGCTGGACGTGGCCGCGACGGTCACGTTGGTTCCACCCAGCGACAGGTCTTCACCCGCCACCTTGATGGTGGAGCCGGTTGTGTTGGACAGGGCCCCGTAGCCCGCCGAGCCGGTCGAGCCATCCAGCAGATTCACGCCGTTGAACGACGCGTTGCTCACCGATGACGTGATCTGGTCTCGGATAGCCCTGAAGTCCTCGTTCAGAGCAGCGCGCCCGGCCGTCGTCAGAGACGTGTCGGTCGCCGAGAGCGCCTTTTCCTTCAACTGGATCAGCAGATCGGAGACGGCTTCACCACCGGCCAGGCTGACGTCCACGGCGGAGGAGCCGCGGTCCAGGCTGTCCTTGACGGCGCTCAGGGCTGCGATCTCAGCGCGCTGACCCTGGGCAATAGCCCAGATGGCACCGTTGTCTTTGGCGGAGTCGACCTTCCTGCCCGTGTTGATCCGGTTCTGGACGGTGCCCAGTTCCCGGCCCGTGGCCTGAAGATTCTGCAGGGCGATAAGGGCGCCCGAGTTCGTGTTCACGCTGTTCAGCGCCATGACGAAAGTCCTTGTTTCAAGGTGTCCGACCGTCATTTTGACCGTCGGGAGCATTTTGCTCGGAGCGTTCCGAAGCAAGCGCCGGGCCAGTCGTCGCATTTCTGACAAACAGGCAAGTGTCTGAAACGACTACGGTACCTTACCTTAACCATGCCCTTCACCCGGCAGTTTCTGCCGCATTGGACCGGGAACGGCAGAAACTGCCGGGCACCCGGCAAGGATTGCCGGGCGTTTCGTCACGGTGACGTAAAAACACCGTGACGGACCCTGACATTTCACCATCGCCACCCCGACGATGGCGACGGCCTCGGCCGCGAACGCACGGCATCAATCGCGGCCCGCTCGGCCGACAGGGTCTCGACGGCCAGACGCCGGGCCATGTCACAGTCGGCGATCTGGCGGCCCCGGATCATGTAGCTGGCCTCCAGATCGCCGACAGTGGGATCGTCGGGGAGCCGGTGCAGTTCACACGGCCGGGTCGCCAGCGCCGGCAGGGTCAGGCGCGGGGGCGCAACCGCCGAGGTCGGGGGCGATCCGGCACAGCTCGCGGTCATGGCCGCGCAGGCGATCAGCGCGGGCGGGAGAAAGCGGCAGGGACGCGTCATCGGCGGTTCTCGCAGTCTGGAGGGATCGGGTGGTGGCGCGGTCCAGCGACCGCATGGTGCGCAGGGCGTTGTCGAGGCGGACGACCTGACCGGCCTGGCCCTCGGCCTCGGCGGAGCGGGAGGCGGCCTCGGCGCGAGCGTGGGCCGTGGCCCGTTCGGCGCTTTCGAGACGGCGTCGGGACAGGTCCAGGGGATCCCAGCGAAAGCCGAGTCCGCCCAGCACGAGGGCGAGGACGAGGGCGAGGCCGCTCACGAAGGCCACCGTCACGACGATCCAGCCCGTCGGCGTCAGCGCCCGCAGCACTGCAGGCGGGGTGATCCACGGCCTCATGGGAACAGCCTCCGGTCCAGCTCGAAATGGGGACCGTCGCGCAGCCGGTGCCAGTCGCCGCCCCAGACCAAGGCCACCCCCCGCGACCGCGCGACCGCCTTGATGGCCCCGGCGATGCGGGGATAGAGCGGCCAGTCCCAGCGGACCGCCCCATCCACCAGCGCCGCCACATCGACGGCGTGCCCGGTCAGGTGGCGCGAGTTAAGCGTGCGGCTGGCACCCGCCCGCACGAGGGCAGCCTGACGCGCGGGCGTGCGCAGACCCTCGGTCACCATGAAATCGACCGGCGTCGCCCCGATCGCCGCCTCGATCACCCCGACCAGCGCGGGATGCACACCCTGCAGCCGTGCGCGCGACCGGGTGGAAAGCTGAAAGCTCATCGCCCGCCGCCCCCGGCGAGACGCAGACGCAGGTTGGCCAGGAGGGCGACCAGCTGCTGGGCAGTCGGCGCGACCAGATAGAGCACCAGCGTCAGGGCCAGCAGCGTCATCAGCCCGGAGGCCACGCGCGGCAGGGCCTCGGGGGCCGTGCGGTCGATCACCGAGGCGAGCAGCAGCCACAGCAGGAGGGTTACGGCGAAGACGTATATCCGTCGCCACAACCAGCGGGCCTCGGCGAGAAGAGTCGGCGTTTGTGGGTTGGGGTCAGTCACGGGTGTTCTCCTCGTCGAGGTCGGGTTGGGTCCAGACCCAGTCCGGCCCGACCAACGCGCGATGCTCGTCGCGCGACAGCCGGCGCGGGGTCTCGAGCGCCTCGCGGTCCAGCAACCGGTCGTGGACATCGGTGAGGGGTTTGGGAGAGCGGGCCATCGTCGCTCAGCCCTGAACCAGGATCAGCACGACGCCGCCGGAGCCGGGCCCGCCCGCACCACCGGACGTCACGCCCGCGCCGCCGCCGCCGCCGCCGGCCCCATGACCGCCGCCCGGTCCGCCCGCATGGCCGCCCGCCGAGGCTGCGGCGCCGCCTCCACCCCCGCCGCCCCCCGAGGCCGAAACCGTCGCGGCCGCAGCCGAGCCGGCCGCGCCGGCCACACTCCCGCCCGCCCCGCCCGCCCCTGGGCAGGTCAGCACGCCGCCCGTCCCGCCGGCACCGCCCGCGCGGGCTGTTCCGGCGGCATCAAGGCCCCCGCCTCCGCCCCCGCCGCCCGGACCCGCCGGGGCGGTCAGGGATGCGCCGGTTTCCGCCGTCGCGGTGGTCGAACTCGCCCCGCCCGCATTGCCGCCGCTGAGACCGGCGCCTGCGGCCCCGGCCGAAGTCACGGTTCCGGCCGCGCCGCCCCGGGCCGTGAGCAGGGCGAGGCCGCCGGCGGTCACGATCGTGTCGCCGCCGGACAGGCCGGTCGCACCGCCAGCGCCGATAGTGAAGGCCAGGGGGCCGGGCAGGTCTTCGACGCGCCAGGTCACGCCGGACAGACCGGCACCGCCACCACCGCCGCCACCCGACCGGGCCCCGCCGGCTCCGGACACTCCGGTCCCGCCACCGCCACCGCCACCGATTGCGACAACCGTGACGAGCCGGGCCCAGTCGGGCGCGGCATAGCCGCCGCTGGCGGCGATCCGCACGCTCTCGGCGCGCGCGGCCCCGCGCAGGAACCAGATCCGGCCGCTGTCGCTATCGATGCGCAGGACCTCATGCCAGGCGGAGCCGTCGTCGCTGACCTTGAGGCTCAGGTCGTCGTCGCCGATCAGGCCCAATTCGGCGCGGCCGCCGAAGCCGCTCTGGAACAGCAGGGACAGTACGTCGCCGGGACCGTCCTTGTTGAAGGTGAGGCGCAGGTCGCCGTCGCCGCCCTCGCCGTGCGGCACAGCGGTCCACAGCGCCTTGTTGAGCCTGGCGGCGAACGGATTGGCGGCGTCGGCCACGGTGTTCAGCCCGAGGCGGGCCAGGTTCTGGAGTTCCGGCGGTGCCACACGGGTCCAGCCGTCGGACAGACGGACGACCAGATCCCGGGCGTCCAGCACAAAGGCCAGTGCGCCCGGGGGCATGGCCACGCGGGTCCAGCCCCCGAGTTCCGCCCGGACCAGGTCCCCCGTCGACCAGGCCGACCAGGCCGGCCCGGTCGCCCCGGGCGGCAGGATAAAGAGGTCGCCGTCGGCCGGGTCGGCGGGCTGGGCCGCGACGGTGCGACTAACCACCGCCGACTGGGCGAGGGCGTCGAGCCGGGTCAGGGCCTCGTTGACGGTGACGTGTTTCTGAAGCTGGCCGGCCGCCAGATAGGGCAGGTCCAGCCGGGCGCTGTGATGGGCAGGCATTTCGATCTCCGCATTGATGCGGGATCAGTCTGCTGTCGGCTGCAATGTGGGCGAGCTCAAGGGGCCTTAAATCGGTGCGCCCGTTGAAATCACGAGCCTTTCAGACGCGTCTGTTGATAACAGGGCGCGGCAAAGTATGCGCTCACAAGGCCTGGAGTTCACCCGAGGCGACCACCGGCCCGTCCGGCCGGTCGGCGGCCGGGGTGTGACCGGGCGCTTCCATCGAGATGGCCACCGCCCGGGCCTGACCCGCCTCGCCCGCTAAAACCGCGTCCAGGGTGTGGCGCGAGGCCGCCGCGCCGTCGATGGCCCCGACCAGCTGGACGCCGGCACCGTCGGGCTTGACCAGCCACAGATGGGGCACACCCGCATCGCCCGGCATGGCCTGGGTCGGGGCGATGAACAGGTGGCCGGTCACGGTGTCATAGACCAGGGTCACCGCCGGTGCCCCGCTCTCGAGCGAAAGCGTGGCGACGCGGGTCAGGCCGCCCTCGGGCACGGCCTGAACGACCGGCGCGGGCGCGGGCCGGGCGATCAGGACGGCGAGCGCGACGAGGCTGGCGGCCAGAAGCCCGGTCGAGCCGAGCGCCCAGGCGCGCCAGAAGCCGGCGCGACCGTTGTCATTGGCAGCTGACGCCCTGTCGGCGATACCGGCCTCGACGCGCGGCCAGAGGCCGGCTGAGGGCCGGACGGGCGGGATGGCCTCGGCAAGGCCGGCAAGCTGGGCATTCCAGCCCTCGACCTCTGCGGCGAAGGCCGGATCGGAAGCTTCGCGGGCGCGGGCGCGGGCCTCCTCCTCGCGGGACAGCAGGCGCAGGGCCAGTTCGCCGGCCAGGGCCGTGGCGTCGTCGGGGTCGCGTTCGTCAGAAGGAAGATCGGTCATGATTCCAGGCAGTTCCTCAGCCGCAGAAGCCCGCGCCGGATCCAGCTTTTCATCGTCCCGAGAGGCACGTTCTCGCGGCTGGCCAGGGCGTCATAGGTGACGCCGTCCAGAAAGGCGGTACGGATCGAATTGCGGACCCTGTCCTCCAGCGTGTCGAGACAGACGTTGAGACGACCCACCTCATCACTCGTTTCGATCGCGTCCGAGGCCAGCGGCGCGCTGTCGACCAGCTCGTGCGCATCCTCCACGGGAACGGTGCGGCGCATCGGCGCGGCCGAGCGCAGCCGGTCGATCGAGCGGTTGCGCGCAATGGTCACCAGCCAGGTGATCGGGCTGGCGCGCGTCGCATCGAAGGTCGCGGCCTTCCTCCAGACAGTGAGATAAGTGTCCTGCAAGACGTCCTCGGCCAGTTGGCGGTCGGACAAGATACGCAGGCAAACGCCCAGAAGTTTCGCCGAGGTGGCCTCATACACCGTGCGGAAGGCCCCCCGGTCACCTTCGCCCGCCCTGCCCAGGGCAAGCGCCAGTTCCTCTCGCGTCAGCTTGGCGGTCATCAAGGGTCCCGGCGTATTCAAATCGGGGGGACTAGGGCGGGCGGCGCGCGCTTCGTCAAGCGCGGGCGCGGCTCAATCGT
>Ga0105047_10009850_pt1 | contig 15687 bp, 11 predicted proteins | sample MAT04_FD_78384 | JGI IMG/M metagenome (GOLD analysis project Ga0105047, IMG submission 78384) | Freshwater microbial communities from Lake Fryxell liftoff mats and glacier meltwater in Antarctica - MAT-04 (megahit assembly) | ecosystem: Environmental > Aquatic > Freshwater > Ice > Liftoff... | reverse complement strand
TCAGGCAACCGTTTTGGACGCGAGAACGACGTGATCTCCGACAGCACCACTAACCTGGGCGTCATGCCCGTGCAGCAACCGGCCGGTCCCGCGCCGGCTGCCGCGCCGCGCGATCCGCACCATAGCTGCACGCAATGGATGGAGCCTCCGGCCGCCGCCAAAGGTCTGCGCCTGCGCGTCGGATTGGTCCTCGGATTTATCATTCTGCTCTACGCCGGCCTCTCCGTGCGCCTCGTTCAGATCCAGGTTTTGCAAGCGAGCATGTGGAAAAGCCGTGGCTCGAAGCAGCAGGTCTTCAAAGAATTGATCGCAGCGCCGCGCGGATCGGTCAGCACCTCCGACTTGCTTCCGCTGGCCTATTGCGTGCCGCGCGAGACGATCATCGCCGATCTATTTCTGCTCAAGGAACAATCCGCACGCGAGGCCGCAGCCAAAGCAGTCGCTCCACTTTTGAAATTGCAGTCGCAGACACTGCTCTCCAAGATGACCCGCGACGACCGGCGCATTGTTTATCTGGCGCGCAATATTGAGGAAGCCACTGCCGATAAAATCCGCGCGCTCAAGATTCGCGGCATCGGTTTTGAAGACAGCTTCGTGCGCACCTATCCGCAAGGCTCGCTCTTTGCCCAGGGCCTGGGCTGGGCCGGAGCCGATGCCGGCATGGACGGCCTCGAGCTGGAACTGAACGGAATCCTCAGCGGCACGCCCGGATACCTGCGCTATTACCGCGACGCCGCGCGCCGTTTGATCGCGCTCAACGACGGAGCCATCGGCCCCGCCGACAATCATCCGCCGCGCGACGGACTGGCCGTGACGCTGACGATCGAAGCGCGCATTCAGCAGACCGCAGAGGAAGAACTGGCGCGCATTCACGAACAGTATCAGCCCAAGTCTGCGACCTGCATCGTCATGGATGTCAGCACCGGCGCCATCCTGGCCATGGCCTGCACACCCAGTTACGACCCGAATTTTCCGTCGAAGTCTCCCGACGAGAATCGCCGCAACCGCACCATCTGTGACATCTACGAACCGGGCTCCACCTTCAAGACATTCTCCGCGGCCATGGCACTGGAACGGAAACTCTGGCGCCGCAATGAAATGATCAACTGCGAAAATGGCGCCTGGCGAATCGGCTACCGCACACTCCACGACTCGCACGCCTACGGCCTGCTCAGCTTTGACGACGTGCTTTCAAAATCGAGCAACATCGGGGCCGCAAAAATTGCGCAACGCCTGGGGCTGCAAGGACTGTACGACGCCGTGACTGCATTCGGTTTCGGACACGAGACCGGCGTCAACCTGCCCGGCGAAGTTCGCGGCAAAGTCCGTCCCCGAAAATCATGGTCGAACGACAGCATCTACTCCGTCGCCATGGGCCACGAAATCGGCGTGACCCCGATTCAGCTCGTTGCCGCGTACGCCGCGGTGGTCAACGGCGGTGTGCTCTACCGCCCGAAGATCGTCCAGAAAATCCTTAACGATAAAGGCGAGGAACTCTACACGCTGCACGCCCAGGCTCAGCGCCGCGTGATCAGCGAAGAGACCAGCCAGCAGATGCGCGACGTTCTCGCGCGCGTCGTCTCTCCCGGCGGCACGGGCATGAAAGCCTTCTGCACCGAATGGCAAATCGGCGGAAAAACGGGCACCACGAAAAAATGGGATCACACCATCAAGGCCTACAGCGATACCAAATACATCGCTTCGTTCTGCGGCTTTGCGCCCGTGAACAATCCGCGCCTGGTCTGCCTGGTCACCGTCGATGAGCCGGCGAAGGGGACCGGCTACTACGGCGGCACGGTAGCCAGTCCGGCGGTTCGCGAAGTGCTCCGCAAAGGAATGACCGTGCTCAACGTTCCGGCGCGCAGTGTCGATGAACAGAGAAAGATTCTAGCCGAGGCGCGCGCCGTTCCGGCGCACCCGTAGTAGAGCCCGTAGTAGAGAAGGAGTGGATGCATGAAACTCGATTCGATCGCCCTCGCCGCCGGAGCCCGCCTCGTGCAGGGCATGCCCACGCTGCCCGATATCACCGGCGTCAGTTGCGATTCACGGTTGGTCAAGGCAGGCGATCTTTTTGCCGCGCTGCCCGGATCGAAAGTCGACGGCGCCGTCTACGCACGCCAGGCCGCGGAGCGCGGCGCCGCTGCAATACTATGTGAAATAGAAGAGCCGCTCACCGCCCTGCCGCAGCTTGTCTGCAACGATGCACGGCGCGGATTGGCCGGCGCCGCCCGCGCTTTTTTTGGATTCGCCGATCGAAAGATGAAGATGGGCGCGGTCACCGGCACCAATGGAAAATCGACCACGGCATACCTTGTCCGCCATCTCATGCGCGCCGCCGGCAAGCGCTGCGGCATGCTCGGCACCATCGAATACGACCTCGGTTCCGACGTGATCGAAGCGCCGCTCACAACCCCTGAGTCGCTCGACCTGCACCGCTATTTGCGCTCGATGGCCGACGCCGGATGCCACGCCGCCTTCATGGAAACGTCGAGCCATTCGCTCTGTCAGCATCGCGTCGCCGGATTGGATTTCGCGACCGCCGTCTTCACCAACTTGACGCAGGATCATCTGGATTATCATCGCACCATGGATGAGTACCGCGAAGCCAAGGCGATCCTGTTTCGAAATCTGTCGAGCGATGCCACGGCGATTCTGAACATCGACGATCCGGCGGGCGAATTTTATTCCGCGAACACCAAAGCGCGCGTGCTCGGCTTTTCAATCAAAGCCCCGTCCGAACGAACGACGAAACGCGAAGCAGAATTGACCGGCTGGATCCGCAGCATGGATATCAGCGGCACGCGATTTCAAATCGATTCGCCGTGGGGACGGCGCCAGGTGACGTGGGGATTGGTCGGCGCGCACAACGTCCAGAATTGCCTGGGCGCCGTCGCGGCAGCAGTCTCGCTGGGCGCGTCGTTCGACGGAGTGATCGCCGCACTGAAGGATTTTCGCGGCGTTCCCGGCCGTCTCGAACCGGTCGGCGACGGCCACCCCGGACTGCCCTTCCGTATCCTGGTCGACTACGCACACACCGACGACGCACTGCGCAGCGTGATGCGCGCGCTGCGCGAATTGAATCCGACCCGACTGATCACCGTCTTCGGCTGCGGCGGCGACCGCGACCGGACCAAGCGCCCGAAGATGGCCAAGGCCGTCGAAGAGATGGCTGACCTGGGCATCATCACCAGCGACAATCCGCGCACCGAAGACGCGCACGCGATCATCGGCGATATCTGGAAGGGCATCGCCAAGGAACAGAAATTTCTGGTCGAACCCGATCGCTCAAAAGCGATCGACCTTGCCATACGCGAAGCACGCGCCGGCGACGTTGTGCTCATCGCCGGAAAAGGGCATGAGAATTACCAGATCTTCGGAAACGAGAAGCGCCACTTTTCAGACACCGAGCAATCCGTCGCAGCGATTCAACGCCGTTTCGGACCTGCGGATTTGCGCGGCGCGGCGGCGGGAGAATAGATGATGCTTCAACGTCTGGATGTGCTGGCCAGGATAACCGGTGGAAAGATTTGCAGCGGTTCGCCCGCGCTTTCCGTGATCGGCCTCTTCACCGACACCCGCACGCCCGTGCGCGGCGGACTGTTTCTCGCGCTGCGCGGCGACCGTTTCGACGGAAATCTCTTCGCGCGCGAAGCCATTGAATCGCTGGGCGCCGGCGCGGTGCTGCTCGATTGCCCCGGGGCCGTCTCAACGATTCCGCCGGGCGCAGGAGCGATCCTCGTCAGCGATTCACGCGACGCGTACCTCGCGATTGCCTCCGCGCATCGCGATCGTCTGAAGTCTCCGCGCTGGTTCGGCATCACCGGATCGGTCGGCAAGAGCACCACCAAAGAAATGCTCTCGCACATTCTCGACTGCATGAATTGGAAGGCGCATAAAGCCAAAGGCAGTTTCAACAATGCCGTCGGTCTTTCGCACACCATTCTTGATGCGAAGCCCGAACACCTGGCCGTGGTGCTCGAACTCGGAACCAACCATCCCGGTGAAATCGCGCAGCTTGCCGCGGTCGCGCGTCCCAATATTGCAGTGATCACCTGCGCCGCCGAATCACATCTCGAGCACTTTCAGAGCGTCGAAAACGTTGCTCGCGAGAAGAGCGAGATTCTGTCCTTCCAGAAAAAAGGCGACGTCGCCGTGATCAATGCCGACGATCCGCACCTCGAAATCTGGCGCGCCAAGGCAAAGCAAAAGATTGTCACATTCGGCACTGGCGAGCAGGCGCTCGTGCGCGCCAAGCACATCAGCGTTCGCGCCGATGGCTGCGCGCGCTTCATGGTCCGCTGCGGCGATGCGATCGCCGAATGCGCTCTGCAGGTCGCCGGCATCCATCAGGTCCACAACGCGCTGGCCGCGATCTCCGCGGCGATGGCCGCCGGCATCCGACTGGCGGACGCGGTGCATGCGATGTGCAGCTTCGAAGGCGTGACGCGGCGTTTCAGCGTCTCGAGCCGCGACGGAATCACGATCATCGATGATACCTACAACGCAAATCCGGCCAGCTTCCGCGCCGCGCTTCGCAGCCTGGAGACAATGAAGGCCGATCGAAAATTCGTCATCGCCGGCGACATGCTCGAACTGGGCAGCGGCGCGGACGAATACCATCGCCGGCTTGGCGAGCAGGTCGTGGCCTGCGGCGCGAGCGCTCTTTTCACGGTCGGCGAACAGGCCCGCATCAGCGGCGAGGTCTCGCAATGCCATGGCCTTGCCTGGCAGCATTGCAACACGCCGGAGCACGCCGCCGAGTTGCTCAAGCCGCTGCTCCGCCCGGGCGATACGGTGCTGGTCAAGGGTTCGCACGGCGTCCACCTTGAGAAATGCCTGCAGCACCTCCGCGTCGATGTGGCCTGAGCGGCATAAAATTTTCGTCGTAGTCGCAACGTTTCGTTGCACTCAAATCCAATAGCTGCCGATACTGACGCAGGGTCTCCGGGGAACTGCGTCCTTGCTCTATTTTCTGCATCAACTTGCTGATGGCTGGTGGTCGGCGCTTTCCGTCTTCAAATCCGTCACGTTTCGCGCTGCCTTCGCCGCCGTAAGCGCCTTTGCCATCTCGATTATTATCGGGCCGCGCGTCATTGCATGGCTGCGCAGCCGCAAAGTTCAAGAGAACGTACAGAAGAAAGATTCCGAATTCCTGGTCGAGAAGCACGCTCCAAAAAACGGCACGCCCACGATGGGCGGCGTGATCCTGATCGTCTCGCTGCTCAGTTCGATGGCGCTCTGGTGCCGTCCCGACGTCATCTTTATCCCGCTCTGCTTTTTCACCATGCTCGCCCTTGCCGCAGTGGGTTTTTACGACGATTACATCAAGCTCACGCACACCAAGAAGGACGGCCTGTCGCGGAAGGAAAAATTACTCTTCCAGGGCATCGTCGGCGGCGGCGTCGGATTGGCACTGACCTGGTACGGCGAGACGCCGTTCAATACATCGCTGGTGATTCCGTTTGTCGATCCAGGCTGGTGGATCGGACTGGGTTCGCTTTACGTCGCATGGGCCTGCCTGGTCATGACGAGCAGTTCGAACGCCGTGAACCTGACCGACGGACTCGACGGTCTCGCGACGCTCTGCATTATCACAACTGCCGTCGCCTTTGGATTGATCGCCTACTTCGCCGGACACGCCGGCATCTCGCAACATCTGGGCATTCCAAACATTCGCGGCGCCGAGGAACTGGCGATCATGTGCGCGGCGCTGGCTGGATCGTGCCTGGGATTTCTCTGGTTCAATGCGCATCCGGCAGAGGTCTTCATGGGCGACACCGGCTCGTTGCCGCTCGGCGGTCTGGTGGGATTGGTGGCCCTCTGCATCAAGCAGGAATTATTGCTGGTGATCATCGGCGGCGTCTTTGTGGCCGAAGCCATGTCGGTGTTGATCCAGATTTTCTCATTCAAATATTTCGGCAAGCGCGTCTTTCGCATCGCACCGCTGCATCATCATTTTGAACGCGTGGGCTGGTCGGAGACCAAGATCGTCACGCGCTTTTTCATCGTCTCTGTGCTTCTGGCTGTCTTCTGCGTCGCCGCCTTACGAGTGAGATAAGCAGGCATTTCGCTATGGATTCCGCACGCCGAACTATCCTGGTCGCCACCGCCGCTCTGCTTTCGATGGGGCTGGTGATGGTCTACAGCGCCAGCTTTGTCTTTGCGGAAAGGAAATTCGGCGCGGCCACTTATTTCCTGCAGCGGCATGCGATCTATCTTCTCGGCGGCTGCATGGCCCTCGCGGTCGGCGCGCTGCTGGATTACCACCGCCTTTCGCGGCACTGGCGCTGGTTCATCGCCCTTGCGATTATTCTCCTGGGCGCAGTGCTCATTCCCGGCCTGGGTACGAAACTGAACGGTGCGCGGCGCTGGTTTTCATTTGCGGGCATGACGGTGCAGCCCTCCGAAATTGTCAAACCGCTGATGATCATGGGACTCGCCGGATGGATTGTTCACGCGCGCGATAAAATTGGCACGCTCGGGGGCGGCTTTCTTCCCGGCGCGGTGATCACATCGGTCGTTGTAATTCTCACCGCTATGGAACCGGACCTCGGATCGGCATGTCTGCTCACCGTTGTATTCGTGGCGATGCTATTCGCCGGCGGCGTCAAGCTGCGCTTTGCCGTGCCCGCTCTGCTGCTCACGCTTCCAATAGCAGCGCTGCTGGCGTACTCGAAGTTTTCACACATCCGCGCACGCATCGAATCTTTTACGAATGGATTGACCGATCCATTGGGCGTGAACTACCAGGTGACGCAGGGCCTGATCGCGCAGGGATCGGGCGGAATTTTCGGTGCGGGGCTGGGGCAGGGGCACTCAAAGCTGCTCTTCCTGCCGGAGGCGCACAACGATTTTATTTTTGCGCTGATCGGTGAAGAATTCGGCCTGATCGGAACTTTATTTCTGCTCAGTCTGTTTGCGCTACTGGTTATTCAAGGCTGGCGCGTGGCATCGCGAGCGCCGGATTTGCTGGGATCGCTGATCGCGCTCGGCGTGACGCTCTGCATCGGACTGCAGGCGGCGATCAATATCGCGGTCGTCACCCACAGCGTTCCGACCAAGGGCATCGCGCTGCCGCTGGTCAGTTACGGCGGATCGTCGCTCGTCTTCACCCTGTTTTTGATCGGCATGTTGATGAACGTGGCCGCGCACACTAGCGGCGCCGAGATTCGAAGCGCGCCGTCGCGAAGGCCTGCTAGGCGAACGGATGTTTCCGATATGCAAAGCCAGCCGGCCTGAATCGCAGTATTGGTTCACGCGTAGTGAAAGCCACGGCGGAAAAGTCCCAACGGCCGGACATTTTCCGCCGTGGCTTTTTCTTTGCACGCGCGAACCAATAATCGCAGCGTTTTCTCCTTTAAGCGCGCCCGAAAAAAAGTCGATAAACACAGAACAGCTTTGTCCAAATCCTGTTGAAGCGATTTGCTTCAGCACATGCAAGGGAAACGTCTATGCGGTTGGTAATTGCCGGTGGTGGTACCGGTGGCCATCTTTTTCCGGGCCTGGCGCTCGCCGAAGAACTTCAGGCGCGCGGGTCGGATCACACCGTCATGTTCATGGGCGCGCGCGGCGGGCTAGAAGAACGCATCGTTCCCAAGCACGGTCTGCGCTTGGAACTTCTGCCCTCGCTCAAAGGCGGTTTTTTCAGTCTCGCCGGGCCGGGCAAAGCGTGGCAGGGTTGCAAGGGTTACCTGCAGGCGCGGCGCGCGCTGCTCGCGTTCAACGCCGACGCCGTGGTTGGAATGGGCGGATACGCTTCAGCGCTTCCAGTGCTGGCGAGCTGGGGCGTTGAAATTCCGTGCATGCTGCTGGAACAGAACATGATTCCCGGCCGAACAAATCGCGGCCTCTCCAAATTTGTCAACGAGATTGGCGTGCAGTTCGCCGATTCCGCGCGCGCCTTTCCCAATCCGCGCATCGTCAAACACGTCGGAAATCCGCTGCGCCGAAGCGTGCTCAAGGCTGCACGCATCAGCGCCGAACGCAACGTTGAGATTCGCCAGCCCTCCGACGAACCGACGATTTTAGTCGTCGGCGGATCGCAGGGCGCGAAGGCGCTCAATGACATCGCGATAAAGCTCTGGCCGAAATTGAAGCAGGCGATCCCCGGCGTGCGCATGACCCTGCTCTCCGGACGCGACGACGAAGCGCGCACGGTTGCCGCCTTTGCCGCCGCCGGCGTGCGCGGTCAGGTGCTGGGCTTCACTGAATCGATGGAAGAACTTTATGCGCAGGCCGACGTGGTCCTCGGCCGGGCCGGCGCGACGACGCTGGCGGAACTCGCCGCGTTCGCGCTGCCGTCGATCCTGATTCCCTATCCGCACGCAGCGGACAATCATCAGGAAGAGAACGCGAAAATATTCTGCGCGCGCGGCGCATCCTGGCGCATGGTTCAGAAGTTGATTGAGTTCGACCGCTTGGCGCAGCGTCTCGCCGATGCCGTGCTGCAGCCTGAACGCCGCAAGAAGATGGCCATGGCCGCCGCATCGCTCGACACGCCCAACGCCGCGCGAGACGTGATCGATCGTCTGCTGATTCTGTCTGGCGAGAAGACAAAATCCGAGCCCTTAAATTCAGCGCCCTCGAACGTGGCCGAGGTTGCATAGAAAACCGATGAACAGTCTGCAGACAAACCACAGAACGCCCATCGTCTCCGCATCGCGCGATGCGGAGCTTCGCGCCATTCCCGTCATTGCGCCGATTCTCAACGATGTCACCGCGCCGCGCCGGATGCAGGAAGAGTTCGCCGGCAAGCGCATGCACTTCATGGGCGCCGGCGGAATTGGCATCAGCGGACTGATGGAATTGTGCGCCGCGCGCGGAGCCATCGTCAGCGGCTGCGATTGTTCCGGCGGTGGACAGGTCGCCGCGCTGCGCGCCAAAGGCATGGTCATTGAGAACGGCCATTGCGCCGATCACGCCAATGCGTGCGATGAATTGATTTACAGTGCCGCGATCAGCACTGAACATCCGGAAGTGGAACGCGCGCACAGCCTGAATAAAGCCGTCGGAGTGCGCATGAATCTGCTTGGCCGCATCACGCGCGGGACGCGCGCGATCTGCGTCACGGGCGCTCACGGAAAAACGTCGACGACGTGGCTGATCTCGCATCTGCTCATCGCCGCCGGGCGCGATCCGTCGGTGCTGCTGGGCGGCGTTGTCAAAGCGCTCAGCGGAAATGTGCGTACCGGCCTCGGCGCGGAACTGGTCGTCGAGACCGACGAATCCGATAACAAGCTGCATCTCGTCACGCCCTCGATTCCAGTGCTGACGAATATCGATAACGATCATCTGGAAAATTACGGCAGCGTCGATGCGATCGAGCAGGCGTGCGCGCGATTTTTGAGTTCGCTGGATTGCAGCGACCCCATGGCCGTGATGATCGGCTGCGGCGATGACGTGCGTGTCCGCCGCTCGCTCGACACTGCGAAGCTTCGCTCGCGCCGCGCGTCCATCGCCTACGGACTGGCGCAGTACAACCAGGTTCGCGCGGTGAACGTGCGTCCCGAGGGACTCGGAACGCGCTTCGATGTGCTGGTCCCGTCGGGGCTTTTGATAAATTTATTTCTGCCCATGCCGGGCGCTCATAATGTTCTCAACGCGCTGGCGGCAATCAGTGTCGCGTGGCATCTGGGAATCGATGAGGCGACCGTGCGCGATGCGCTGAGCAGCATCGAACGCGTCGGGCGGCGCTTTGAAATCAAGGGCACGCGCCGCGGCGTCCGCGTCATCGACGACTACGGCCACCATCCCACCGAGATTGAAGCCACGCTCAGCGCCGCGCGGCAGTCGACGCAGAAGCGGCTCGCGGTTCTTTTTCAGCCGCATCGTTATTCGCGCACCGCTGCCTTGATGGAGCAGTTCGCCAGCGCATTCATTGAGGCGGACAAAGTTGTTCTCCTTCCGATCTATGCGGCCAGCGAGGCGCCATTGCCGGGCATCGATCATCATGCGCTCGCCAGGCAGATCGAAGCGCAAGGAAAAGTTTCAGTGACCGCCGCCGGCAACCGTGCCGAGGCGGTAGAGGTGCTGCTCAAGTGGGCGGCCGACGGCGACACCATAATCACTCAGGGCGCGGGTGATGTGACAAAGGCTTCAGATGAAATCGTATCGCGGCTTTGATGATTTTCCCTTCGTGCGTGAGAGCGTTCCGCTCTCGCGCATGAACACGTACCGCGTTGGCGGAACGGCGGAGTTCTTCTGCGAACCGCCCGATGCAACCGCGCTGGGCGAAGTGCTGCGCCGCGCCGCAAACGATCATATCTCCGTCCGATTTCTGGGGCACGGCACCAATCTTCTGGTCTCGGATACGGGCGTGAAGGGATTAATCATCCGCCTGCCCAAAACAGGATTTGGCCTGCTCAGTTCCGAGCCGTCTGCGCATCACGTGCGCGGCGACACGCTGCGCCTCAACGTCTTCGCGGGATACAGTCTCCCGCGCCTGGTGAAGTGGAGCGTCACGCAGGGACTGAGCGGACTGGAGTGCCTGCAAGGCGTTCCCGGCACGCTCGGCGCGGCGTTGCGCATGAATGCCGGCGGCAAGTACGGCGAAATTCGCAGCACCGTTCGGCGCGTGCGTGGATTCGACTTCGAAGGACGGCCATTCGACTTCTGCGCCGAGCAATGCGGATTTGTGTATCGCGGTTCGGCGCTCTCCGGACGCATCGTTACCGATTGCGAACTGGAACTTTCGCGCGGCGATGCCGCCAGCGGCAAGCAGGTCATGGACCGAATCCTGAAAGAGAAGTGCGCGACGCAGCCCGTCGATGCGCGCTCCGCGGGATGCGTCTTCAAAAATCCAAAACTGGCCGGCGTGCCGGCAGCGGGAAAACTGATCGACGATCTGGGCATGAAAGGCATGCGCATCGGCGGCGCGTCGGTTTCAACACTGCACGCAAACTTTCTGATTTGTGAAGGCGCCGCGCAAGCTTCGGATATCGCCGAGCTCATCCGCTTGATTCGCGCGCGCGTTTTCTCCGAGCGCGGCATTGCACTGCAAATGGAAGTCGAGGCATGGGGTTTTGCCGAGTACGAACTGATTCCCGCATGCTGCATCAACGCGGCATAGGCATGGTTTTACGGAATGATATGGAGTCGACGCAATGAACGAGAAACGAGAGCGTGATCTGCTGAAACGGCTGGCCATCGGCGTGCTTTACGGCGGGCCGTCGTCGGAGCGCGAGGTCTCCATCGAGTCCGGCGAGAACGTCGCGAAGGCGCTCAGCGCTGCCGGATACGACGTTCATCGCGTGCTGCTCGACGGATCGTTTACCGCGCGCGACGCTCAGGCACTGGGCATTGATATCGCGTTCCTCGCGCTGCACGGCGAGTTCGGCGAGGACGGCCGCATCCAGGATATTATGGAGCAGGCCGACATCCCTTATACCGGCAGCGGCGTCGATGCGTCGTCGACGGCGTTCGACAAAATTCTGGCGAAGCGCGCTTTTGAAAAATGCAACGTGCGCACGCCGGCATGGCTGAGCCTCGACGTGACTGAACTGGAATGCATGGACGCAAGCGGTCTGTATTTAGTTCCGCCATTGGTGGTCAAGCCCGCAGCAGGCGGATCGAGTCTGGGCATCACGATTGTGAAAGATGAATCGCAGATCACGTCGGCGATCCAGAAAGCCGCCGAATACGGCGACAGCATTCTGGTCGAGCGATTCATCTCCGGACGCGAATTGACTGTCGGTGTCCTCGGCGATAAGGCGCTGCCGATCGCTGAACTGCAACTGGCTTCTGAGTTCTACGATTACAACGCGAAGTATCACGACGATCGCACGCGCATTGTCTGTCCCGCGGAACTGGATGAGGAGACGGCGCGGCAGGTGAGCGCGCTCGGCCTGGCGGCTCACAGGGCGCTGGGTTGCCGCGACGAATCGCGCACCGACATCATTCTCGATCAGTACAACATGCCCTGGGTGCTTGAAGTCAATACGCTTCCGGGCCTGACGTCGCACAGCCTGCTGCCGCGCGCGGCTGCGGCGGCGGGACACAATTTTGTGCAACTGTGTGAAGAGCTTCTCTGCCTGGCGCTGGCGCGCTCGATGCGCGCGAACGCTGTTTAAGCCGTAAAAAAACAACGAACCGACAAGGGGCATCCATGCGTTTCATCTCCGTACTCACTCTTGCATTATCGGCCGCTGCTGCGGTTCACGCGGGCACCTTCAGCGACGAACTCAGCGGCATGTCGCTCACGCTTCCGGACGTCTGGACGCTGAAGGAACGTGCCAAGGATCCCGCGCAGAACATCCGCATGAAGATCGAATGCAAGGGCGAGAACTACATGATGGTGGCGCTCTTTTACGGCAAGCGCCCCACCGGAATGAGCGTCGAGGCGTTTCGCGATCAGACCACCAAAGCGTTTCCGAAGGACTGGATCGTGACGCAGAAACCGGATGTACTGATTGGTACCGCGCGCCAGCGGGCGCTGCATGCGTGCTATGTGATCAAGCAGCCGAAGGCGGGCGAGCTGGTTAACGATACGTACTTTGTGGGGACGGAGAAATCCTTCCTTTATATACATACGCTCTGCCTCTCCAAAAATCAGGTCATCGCCGACAAAGTCTTCTCCGAGATGCTGGGCAAAGTTCAATTTCCACAGGTCATCAGCAGCGAGGATGAAGCGCCATCGCCGGTCGCCGCTGCAAAAGCTGTGGCGCGTCCGGGCGCGGAGTCGATCGTAGGCCGCTGGATTGTGCGGAAGGAAAAAGGTTTTGTGCTCTTCGCGTTCAACGATGCCGGGCAGTTCGAAGGCGAAGTTAACAATGGCGAGGGCAGCGATAAGGCCGCCGGCCGGTACAGGCTGGAAGGCCGTCGCGTATTTATCGAACCCATCAACGATAAGCCGGGAGCATTTGACTGGTCGTTCGAGCGGGAAAATTTGATCCTCGTCGGCGACGGCAAACGCATGGTCTTCATGCGCGCGCCACGGTAAGACGCTTTAAACGCCGAAGATTCTTCAAGCAGAGTGAAACGCATTCGCAGGATGAGGCGGGACATTCCTGACATTGTTTTAGTAATGCAGTTGTTAGACACCCGCTTCAGCGGGTGGTACCGCGCATCGCAAACATCCATAGCCGGCTTCAGCCGGGCTTTTCACGGGCGCTGCGGCGCGGAAAGCCCGGCTGAAGCCGGTGTCTAACAACGGCGTAAATTGAATCGGGAGCAGGACGAATCCGGCCCTTAATTAGAGCCCCCACAACAATTAAATTGAATTAAAAATCTTCGAACTGGAAGACGCCTTCTCATTTCTTACAGTCGATCTTCTTGCGGATGGGGAAATCGTTTCATGAAACATGATCTGATCGTAATCGGCGCGGGCCCGGGCGGATATGTGGCGGCCATTCGCGCGGCGCAGCTTGGCTTGAATGTCGCGTGCATCGAGAAAGAAGCGGCGCTCGGCGGGACCTGTTTGCGCGTGGGATGCATCCCGAGCAAAGCGCTGCTGGAATCGAGCGAGAAGTATCACGAGGCGCGCGAGTCGCTGCACCGGCACGGAGTCGGCACCGGCGACGTGACACTCGATCTCGGCGTGCTGCTGCGCCGCAAAGATCAGATTGTGACGATGCTGACCAAGGGCATCGACGGACTTTTTAAGAAAAACAAGATCACGCGCTACGCCGGCCATGCACGCATTGCAGGCGCGGGCAAAGTGGTGATTGAAGGTGCTGAGCCCAAAGAGTTGCAGGGCACGCATATTCTGATTGCGACGGGAAGCAAGGTCGCGAACTTGCAGGGCGTGGAGCTTGACGGCGACCGCATCGGCACCAGCACCGAGGCGCTGAATTATCCGGAAGTGCCCAAGCATCTAATCGTCATCGGCGCGGGCGTGATCGGTTTGGAGCTGGGTTCAGTCTGGCTGCGGCTGGGCGCGAAGGTCACGGTTCTCGAATATCTCGATCGCATCTTGCCGGGCATGGATAGCGATCTTGTTGCTGAGGCTCACAAACTTTTCACGAAGCAGGGATTTGAATTCAAACTCAGCACCAAAGTCAAAGCCGCGCGCGTGGATGGAAAAGAATGCGTAGTCGAGTGCGAGGGAGCCGAACCGCTGCGCGCCGATCGCGTGCTGCTCGCGGTGGGGCGCGTGCCGAATACTGAGAATCTGGGGCTTGAGAGCGCCGGAGTTCAGGTTGATAAGCGCGGGCGGATCACGGTCGACGATCATTTTGCGACGAGCGTTAAAGGTATTTACGCGGTTGGCGATGTGATTCGCGGGCCGATGCTTGCACACAAGGCGGAGGAAGAAGGCATCGCCTGCGTCGAGCATATCGTCACGGGTTTCGGGCATGTGAACTACGACGCGATTCCCGGTGTGGTTTACACGCAGCCTGAGATTGCGTCGGTCGGAAAAACCGAAGACGAATTGAAGCTGGAAAAACACGAATACAAGAAGGGCTCATTCCCGTTCATGGCCAACGGGCGCGCGCGGGCCTTGGGCGACACGAGCGGCTTCGTCAAGATTCTGGCCGATGCAAAGACCGACAGGATTCTCGGCGTGCACATCATCGGACCGCGTGCAGGCGACTTGATTGCCGAAGCGGTGGTGGCGATCGAATTCGGCGCGAGCAGCGAAGATTTAGCGCGAACGTGTCACGCGCATCCGACGCTGGCTGAAGCGGTGAAGGAAGCGGCAATGGGCGTGGCGGAGCGGACGATTCATTTTTAAAGAGGTCGCTATTTTGCGACCTGCTTGAGTGACGTTTCGATAACGATTTTCATTGCGGACTTCAGTTTCTCGGCGTCGAACTTTCCGCCGGCGGGGTCTTTGGTGTCGTACATGGGGACGTGGACGAAACCGGCGGCGGCGGCGGGCGGCGCGGCGGCCATGATCCGATAAAAACATTCGTTGCAGAGGTAGCCGCCGGCGTCGGTGGAGGTGCTCGCGCCGATTTTTTCTTTGCTGAGCGCGGCGACGATTTCGGCGGCGGGCAGGCGGGTGGGATAAGTGTCCGGGCCGGTCGGATTGATTTTTTCGCGCGGCGGCGGGTTGCCTTTGACGTCCTTCGGCTTGACCGGGTGGTAGCCGTTTCGCGCGAGGGTCTCGACCTGGATCACTTGCGAGCCGACACCGAAGGAGATTATCAGCTTCGGTTTGTACCTGGCGATGGCGGCCTGCAAGAGCGGTTCGATCTCATCGTAGACGACGGGAAGTTGAATCGTCTCGATGCGGCAGCCGCCGAGTTCTGTGTCATGAAAGGTTTTCACCGTCTCCCAGGACGGGTTGATCGCGACGCCTGTGAAGGGGCCGAAGCCGGTGAGCAGGACGACGGGTTTGTCTTCGCCGCGGATTGGTCCGCCGACGAGCGATAGAAGAATCAGGGCGCAAAGAATTGATCGCATTTAATTTCCCTCGTAATAGTCATTGCCCGCATGCTTGACAGTGCACCGCTTCATGTTACCGTCAGCTCAGGATTTGGCCTGATACATATACACTCTGTTCCGGCTCGTCTGAGCTGCGCGGGGGAAACCGGGCGACGTCCGATTCTGGAAACATTCAACAACCAAAATTAAAGCGCGGGAGAATTTCCGCTGATGCGTTGCGTTCGCGCAGACAGGAATGTCTGCGCCACTCAACGTGACATAGCATGGCCGCAGCGAGCGGGTGACGCCGCCGTTGTGCAAAAGCCGTGGGCATTTTGAGGTTTTGGCTCAATCGCGAAAACGAATCGCGGGATTGGCGCG
>Ga0105047_10009849_pt1 | contig 15688 bp, 12 predicted proteins | sample MAT04_FD_78384 | JGI IMG/M metagenome (GOLD analysis project Ga0105047, IMG submission 78384) | Freshwater microbial communities from Lake Fryxell liftoff mats and glacier meltwater in Antarctica - MAT-04 (megahit assembly) | ecosystem: Environmental > Aquatic > Freshwater > Ice > Liftoff... | reverse complement strand
TCCGAGCGATACTCGAAGGCTGGGCCCGGCCGGTCGAGTAATTCTCGACCGAACGCGCTCGTCCCTCCCATCAACGCGTTTGCAGGCATGCGGCGACCCAGCTTCGCTTCCCTCCTCTGAATTCTACTATGTGGTCGATGGGCGCAATCGCACAGACGCGCGGCGATGATGAAGCAGTATCTGTTCCTCAACCAATACCTTCATAACCCTGGCACAGAAGATCAGTGGCGGTCAGGATCACCTGCCACTCATCGCGGATCTCGTTTTCCTGCCGTAAGTCTGCCAGCGTCGACTGGCGACCACCTGTTGCTCTCTGTATCGCTGCGCGCCTCTGAGCTTGCCGCTACGCGCGAGTGTTCTCGAATTTGATCTGAATAGGACGCCACGTGGAAATCACCGACATCCAAATTCAACTTGTGGCGGAGCATCGCGAGCGGATTCTTGCCTACTGCACGATTACCATCGACGGCTGCTTTGTTGTCAAAGATCTGAAAATCATCAGCGGTCCAGAACGGATTTTCGTTGCCATGCCAGCGCGCAAGGTTACGGCGCGATGCGGATCGTGCAATTATAAGAATCATCTGCTGGCGTTTTATTGTAATCAGTGCGGAGTTGGTCTGGAGCGGCCGCCGCTGTCGAGCGACGAAGGAGGGGGCCGGCACAAAATGTTCGCCGACATCGCCCATCCAATCAATGCTCGCTGTCGGGACATGCTGCAATACAAGATTTGCGCCGCGTATAATGCGGCGGTCCAACTCGCCAGCTCGCAAGGCGACTTGCCGTCCGAATCGCCTTGCAAAGCGACGATCACGCCTCAAACTCGTCCGCTCCGCGCGCTGCGGATTGATGCCGCCGCTACTCATCCCCAGCAGACGCGCGCGACGAACGATGTAGTTGCCGCTGATTACGCCGACGCCGCGCGTGCCTACGAAGGCCACTATCGTCAGGTCGAGAATCCTCCGCAGACCAATCACGGCCCTTCAAAACCTGGCGGCGCCAACGAAGGTTTCGGGGCCGGTATCTTCAACTAGTGGTTCCGCAACGCGTTTTGCAACGCTGCCGTGGCCCCATCGCGCGCGTCGCCCCCCGGCTGGAACGCTACCTGGGCCGGCCTCACTTTCGCCCAATTCACGGCGTAAGCTTGATCAAAAGGCCCCGCTCCATGTCCGAGCAATGAAGCATTCGCAAGAATTCGACCCTCGCGCGGCAGCGGTCTGCCACTGCAATAGCGCAGCGAATGATAAGTCGTTCGTCGGCGCGGCCAGCAACTTGCCGCTGCTGGCAGATTTCTCCCGTTCGCCCCACGCAGGACTGGCTGCAAGAGCCTGCGTCGGCCGGATCAGCTGCATCTTTCAGCAGCAGATTGCGCAGGTGGCCGACGAACTTCAGGCGACATCCGCTGACGTCGTGTTGGCATCCTGCCTCGCGGTGCTCTACCGTCACTCGGGGCAATCGGATCTGCCAGTCGCTGTGCGGCGACAAGTGTATCCATCACAGGGCGACTCTCTCGGGGGTCATGACTCAAACTGCCGGCAATCGGACGGCGCTCAGAGTCCTGACGACCTTGTCTTGCTGCGAGTTGATGTCTCGCCTGAATGGTCCTTTGCCAAACTGGTCAATCATGTTCACAAGGGCTTGATTGCGAACGCGGACCAGGGGTTCAACGGACCGCCTTCTGCGCACATTGACTGTCGGCTGGACGAGCCAGCGGTGGTGTCGGAAGAACGCGCGTTTGCGGCAGCAGTTTGCGCCTGTGGCGCTATGATCGCTTCGGATGCACCGCTCGATCTGCGGATTCGGACAGGCCCTGGCGGAGCGATCGAACTAGCAGCAAGCTACGATTCGAATCTTTTCTCCGGTGCAACAATCTCGCGCCTGCTGGAGCATTGGGAGGTGTTGCTCAGCGCGACGCTACGCGATCCTGCGGAGTCAATTTCGCGCCTGCCGCTGGTCTGTCCGCGCGCGAGAGAGTTGATCCTTGAGCAGTTCAACGCTACAGCGATTCCCTATGCGCGCCAGTCGACCATCCATGCGCTGTTTGAAGATCAGGTTGAGCAATCTGCCGGCCGTGTGGCCGTTGCGCAAGGCGACCAAACTTGGACGTACGCGGAACTGAATGCATCTGCGAATCAGTTGGCCTGGAAATTGCGCGGCCTGGGCGTCGGACCAGGTGTCCCAGTCGGCGTCTGCCTGGATCGTTCCTGGGAGCTGATCGTCGCACTGCTGGGAATCCTAAAGGCCGGCGGCGCCTACGCGCCGCTCGATCCCAACTATCCGGCCGAGCGATTGGCCTTTATGTTGGCTGACCTCCGGCCTACGGTAATGATCTCGACCGAAGCGCTGCGCGCGACACTCCCAGAATTCACGGGCATAACGCTCTGCCTTGATGCGACGGACGCCGCGAGCCCCGCTTCATCGACCGCGAATCTCCCGCCACTGGCGACCGCGACCGATCTGGCCTATGTCATGTACACGTCTGGTTCCGAGGGGACGCCCAAAGGGGTCAGCGTGGTGCATCGCGGCGTCGTGCGTTTGGTGCACAACACGGATTATGCCCACTTTGGTCCGGACGAAGTCTTCTTACAGCTCGCGCCGATTTCGTTCGATGCGTCCACGTTCGAGATCTGGGGATGCCTTCTGCATGGCGCGCGGCTAGTGTTAATGCCGCCACGGCCTGCCACGATGCAAGAGATCGGCGAAGCGCTTGCCCGATATCGAGTCACGACGTTGTGGCTAACGGCTCCCTTATTTCACCAGATGGTGGATTACCATCTTGACGATCTGCAATCTCTGCGACAACTCCTTACCGGCGGCGATGTTGTTTCGAGTTCGCGCGCCGCGCGCGCGCTCGGACAATACCCACGGCTGCGGTTGATCAATGGATATGGTCCTACAGAATGCACAACATTTGCGTGCTGCAGGACGATTACCGCGGATGACCTGAGGCGATCATCGCTGCCGATCGGCCGCCTCATTGCCAATACCTGTGCTTATGTGCTGGACGAAATGCAGCAGCCGGCGGCGGTCGGCACGCCTGGCGAGCTCTACCTGGGAGGCGACGGATTGGCGTCCGGCTATTGGAATCGGCCGGACCTAACTGCTGAGCGTTTTGTGTCCGATCCATTCGCGCCGCCAGGTTCACAGTCGCGGCTCTACCGTACCGGTGATCGGGTGCGATGGCTGGAAGACGGCTCGCTGGAGTTTCTCGGTCGCGGCGATCGGCAGGTGAAGATTCGCGGATTTCGCGTCGAACTCGGCGAAGTCGAGGCGCTGCTTTTAAGTCATCCAGAAGTTGCCGAGGCGGTCGTCCTAGCGCAAGTGGACGCCAGCGGCGAAAAACAGCTTGCTGCTGTCGTGGCGATCAGGCCTCATTGTGAACTCAGCGTGGCCGAGATCCGGCGTTTTCTGGCCAGTAAGGCGCCAACGTATTTAGTTCCGTCCGCGTGGCGATTCGTCGAGGCGCTCCCGAAGTCGCCTGTCGGGAAGTTAGATCATCGCGCTCTCGCCGCCATTGTTGCGGAAGCGCCCCTCACGCGCGTCGCGTATGTAGCGCCCCGGTCTCCTACCGAACAGACAATCGCCCGGATCTGGTGCGAAGTCCTTGGAATTGATCGGCTAGGCGTCCACGACAACGTTTTCGAATGCGGTGGACAAAGTTTGCGCGCCGCGGCCGTGGCTGCCCGGCTGGATGTCGCAATGGGAATCCGCGTGCCACTTGCGCGCATGTTCGATCGACCGACCATTGCTGAGTTGGCAGAATGGCTGGAAACGCAATCGCCGCATTCTGCTGAGAGCACGAAATCGACGATGCCTCTCTGCGTAGCGGGCGAACGAGCTCCCTTATCCTGGTCGCAACAAGGCCTGTGGATCATCGAACAAGTGGCGGCGCCCAACGGCGCGTACAATCTGCCGCTGGCATGGCGCATTCTCGGGCCGCTGCGGATCGAATCCCTGGAGTGGGCTTTGCAGGAGATCACGCTCCGGCACACTGTCCTGCGTTCGACGTATTTGGCAACAGCGGACGGCCTCTGGCAGCAAACCGATGCGGCAAGTCGCCTGGAAATCGTCCGATCCGACCTCGCGCATTTGCCCAGCGCTGCGCGCCGCGCAGCTTGCCGGCGTTTGCTAACCGAGCAAGCAAAGGCGCCGTTCGACCTGAGTGCTGACCTGATGATCCGCGCAAGATTGGTCCGGTTGGATCAAGACGAGCATGTGCTGTTGCTGGTGATCCACCATATTGCCGCCGATGGATGGTCTCTCGATATCCTGCGACGCGAGTTGGAAACGCTGTACGAATCGCATCGTGTCGAGGACCCAGTACGATTGCCGCCTCCACCGCTGCAATACCAGGATTTTGCCATTCGTCAGCGCGCGAGCGACAATCTACCGAGCCTGCAACTTCAGCTTGATTATTGGGCAAAGCAACTGGCTGGAGCGCCTGCGCTTTTGCCATTGCCCCTGGATCATACGCGCCCTGCCGCGATCAGCTTTTGCGGACGAACACAACACGTCTTGTTGCCAGTTACGTTGGTAGACATGCTGAGCGCGTTGGGGCGGCAAGAGGGCGCCACGCTGTTCATGGTGCTGCTTGCTTCGCTGCAAACGCACTTGTGCCAATTAACCGGCGAACACGATCTTGTGATTGGTGTTCCGGTTGCGGGACGAGATAGCGTGGCGTTGGAAAGCCTGATTGGCTTCTTGGTCAACATGTTGGCGCTCCGGTGCGATCTGTCCGGAAGCCCATCGTTCCGAGAGGTGTTACGTCGTGCGCGAATCACAGCGCTCGCGGCGTACGCAAATCAGGACGCTCCGTTCGAGCGCGTTGTCCAGCAGATTCGACCAGTTCGCAGTCCGGCGCACATGCCGCTGTTTCAGGTTGTGCTGGGCATGCAATACGGGCCGCGCGTCGAATGGAATTCGGCGGGTCTGCGGATTGAGCAGTGGCAAGTTGAGACAGAAACCTCTCGATACGATCTAGCCATCCTCTGTCAGAGCATTCCGACGGGCGAACTCGAGATCACCGCCGAATATAGTTCGGACCTTTTCCTGCCGGCCACGATTGCGCGCTGGCTCGTTGAGTGGCAGACGCTGCTGGCCGCCGTGGCGGCGGATCCGGATGTAAATATCGCGCAAACGCCTGCCGGTCGAACTGGCGGCGACAACGGCGTTACGGAACGCGCGGCGACAATGTCACCCCGGATCACCGCGGCCGTACCCGATCGAAGGAATCCGCAAACCGAGACAGAGCGTGCGGTTCTCAAGATGTGGCGAGAACTACTCCAGACGCCGGACATTGGCATTGACGACGATTTTTTCTCGATTGGTGGGACTTCGCTCTTGGCGATTCGACTCTTCGTTCTTATCGAGCAGGCGTTTGGCCGGCGGATTACGTATCCAGAGTTCTTTCAACAGGCGACTGTTGCAAATCTGGCGCTTAGTTTGGATTGTCCAGAGCAAGAGGGCGCTGCGCGACTCGTCCAGTTGCAGTCGCAAGGATCGGGCGATCCCCTCTTCTTGTGCTATTCGATTGGTGGCGAACTCCTGGGCTGGCGCGATCTCTTGCGCCATTTAGGCGCTGATCGACCCATTGTTGCCTTCCAGCCGCGCGAACTCCTTGGCCAACCTAAACACTATGCGTGCATCGAGGATCTGGCGGCAGACTGCGTTGTGGACCTGCTTGCGCACCAACCGGTAGGCCCTTATTACCTAGCAGGATTCTCGTTCGGTGGAATTGTCGCATACGAGGTAGCGCGGCAGCTCGTGGAACAGGGGCGAGAAGTAGCTCTACTGGCAATCATTGATACGCTTCCGTCCTGGCGGCCGCCGCAAAGGATCCGCGACCTGCTGCGCGCTGCGCCAGCATGTCTGACAAATCTCCCTCGTTGGTTTGCCGGAATGCTGGCCAACTGGCAAAACTTTCCGCTTCGTCGTAAAGTGGGGCAGCGTATTCGCCAGTTGTGGCGCCTGCTTGATGGCCGATTGCGACGAAGACGCCAGCCGCTAACGGCTCCATCGTATGCAGACTATTTCGAGCTGAGCGAACTGACAGATCGAAGTCAGCAAATGATCCCCGGTCTGTTCGACGCTTTCTTGAAGTTCCGCCCTCGCCCTTACGCTGGCCGGCTCTCACTCTTCCGAGCGCGGACTCGGCCCCTGATTGAAATCAGCCAAGGCGATTTGGGCTGGGGATCGCTCGTCGCAGGGGGCGTCGATGTGCACGTCATCCCGGGGAGCCATTCCACAATTCTCGCTGAGCCCAGCGTTCGCACTCTGGCCGCGGCTTTGCGACGCGAACTGAGCCGGGCGTCTGGAGAATCCCTCGAGAGATCTTCATCGCGATGATCTCGAACACCCCCCACTGGACCGAACCGTTGCACGTCCGGGGGGTAGGGAGCGTTGTTTCCGAGCGGAAGTGGCCGGAATCCGAGAGATCAGGCGCCATCTCGCCAAAAAATGTTCATTTCGACTCAAGAAATTGCCAGCATTTCCATGCTTCAGATGTCAGGACGGTCCGGACAGAGACGTACAACCGATAGAGCTGACGTACCGCGTATATCGCCGGGGGTCAGAGAATCGAAAAACTCAGACAGGGGACAAACAACATGCGGCACAATTCAAAATTACTGCTAAGTGGCGCGTTCGCCTTAGTGGTGATGGGGGGCGCGGCGTCCGTGGCAAATGCCGCGTTTACTGCCACGCTTAACAATTGGAATCTGGGCACCGGCAACACGAAAGTCCAGCTTTACAACCCGAGTAACCTCCTCAGCCTGACCCACACTGACTATTCGAATCAGGGTGGGCAATTCAATTGGACGCAAGTCTCCCCGCTGACGCCCAATCTGCTTCCCTCGGCCAACAACAGCTTTATCAGTTTCTGCATCCAAATGAACCAGGTCATTGGAACTGGGTCTCAGACCTATAATCCCGGCCTGTGGGCACTGAACGAAGCGCCGCAGCCCTACGTGGTCGGCGGTGTTACGTACGGTGAGATGGGCACGCTGAATTCGAATTTGATGGCACAGCTCTGGTACAACAATATGACCAGCACGTATGGTGGCGTTGCCACCGCGGCTAATTCTGCCACGTACGATTCGCTCCATCGCGGCGCCTTTCAGATTGCTGTCTGGAAGTTGGCTTACGAACGCAGTGCAAACCCGGCGGACCATCTCAATCTTGCTGTAGGTAACGTCCGCGCGTCAGCGATCAACAATAACCTTGGCACAGACGCCGAACTCATTCTTGCCCAAACGTGGTTGAATAATCTGACAACCGCCAGCAATGGCGCCGGCGCCACTCGCGCAAATCTCTATGCACTGTCGGACAACAACGGCAACGTCAACGGGAATCAGCCACAAAATAGCTATATACAAGATCAGGTGGTCGCGACGGGTGGCAGTCCGCTGGAAGCAGTGCCAGAGCCCGCTTCGGCCCTGGCTTGGACTGCGATGGGACTCGTCGGTTTTGTGATCCAGCGGCGAAATCGCGCTCGCCGCGCTTAATGTCTTCTGATCGATACCGGCCAAGGATGGCCGAAATGCAATCAAGCCATCGGCCCGGAGCGGCCGATGGCTTTTGCTTTTTTAGGGATGATCCATAACGCCAGGCAACTGTGGTTTATCCAGTCACTTGGCTCGGCGTTTCGCCGCCTACCGGATACCGACACGGATTTGTTTTCTCCGACGTTTCAACAAGCAGGTCACTGCGAATGCGAAGCTCTCTGCCCGTTCTAGGGCTGGTTGTGTTTTTGATCGCCCAACCGTGCCACGCCATCACAATTCAGATCGACTACACCTACGATACTCCCGGTTTCTTTGCAACCCAGGCGAGTCGCGACCGGATGAGCGCGGCCGCGGTGACTTTGGGCGACCTGCTCGAAGATCACCTGGACGCAATTTCGCCTACCGGGACTGATTCCTGGTCCGCCGGATTCTTTCATCCGTCTCAGGGTGGGCTCCAGACAATTCCCAACCTCGTCGTACCGGAAGACACCGTGATCGTCTATGTTGGCGGTCGCAGCCTGGGTGGCTCCAAATTGGCGGAGACCAACGTTGGTCTTGCGTTTGCCTCTGGCTCTCCCGAATTCCAGGAGACGGCGAACAGCCGTGGCCAGGGCGTGACCGTCGGAGCGGGCGCGAGTGATTTTGGACCCTGGGGGGCCTCGATCAGCTTCTCCACTACCGCCAGTTGGAACTTTGAAGCGGCGTTACCGGCAGCCGGTCAATATGATTTTTATTCCGCTGCGCTCCATGAGTTGGGGCACGCGCTAGGATTCGGCACGTCCGACGCCTGGGTAACCCGAGTTGCCAATCAGGCGTTCCAGGGAGCGGACTCGGTCGCGGAGTTTGGCGCGCCGGTTCCGCTTTCAGCCGGAGGGGACCATTGGGCCAGCGGCACAACCAGCTTTGGATCTCAAGCCGCGATGAATGCCACGATCGTATCGGGACTTCGTCGCGCTCTGTCGCCACTTGATCTGGCGGCCCTGTCCGATATTGGGTGGCAAGTCGACGTGTCGGGACTGTCGACCGGCGATCTCAACTTCGACGGGCTCGTAGACATCAGTGATCTGGTGAAGGTGGCGGACGCCTGGCTCACTCCAAATCTGCAGGGAGACGCTAACCACGACCGCCGGGTCGATATTGGCGATGTAACATTCATCGCTGAAAACTGGCTGAACGTCGTTGGACCCCGCCAAGGCTCGGGTCTGAGTTCTCAGCCGGCGGTGCCGGAGCCGTCCGCGATTGTCCTCGTTGCCTGCGGACTGGTCGGCTCCCTAGCGTTTTATCATCGCGGCGCTGGGTTTTGCCGCAAACGGAGGGTAACTGGGGCGCGGGTCCCTGGAGCAAAGCATTTTGAGCCATGCTGTCAGGTACTGCCTCGGGCGGATCATAAAGGGTAGTCAGAGAATCGCGCCGCCCGTAGGCTGCGCGTGAGCAAGGATCGTTCATTGAAAGTTTCAAGGGGTTTTACGATGTCCCGTACCAGCCGGCTATTCGTCGCCGCGTCGCTTTGCGCCGTTCTGTCCATGGGCTTATGCCATCGGGCGGACGCCGCGATCGCGCTCTACAGCACTGGGATGGCGTCCCCGGTGGGGAGTCCCAGCACGCCGCTGGTCGGTGGGGCGATTGATACCCACTACACACTGGTTTCGGCGCCGAGTGGAGTTCCGCTACCTTCCACTTATGTAACCGTGGTCGATGGCTTTCCGTCTGGGTCCTGGGCAGCCAATAGCACTGGGTCGAAGTGGATTGAACCGACCTCCGGCATGACCGACAACCATCCTGTTGGCCTCTACGCGATCGAAACGAACTTCAGTCTGGCCGGTTACGACGCAACCACAGCGGCCATTTCCCTACTGCTGGGATCTGACAACCGTGTGCGTGTGTTTCTCAATGGCGTCGACACCGGAATCAACCAGGTTGGCTTCGGCAGTTTAACCCCATTCGTTCTGTCCTCCGGATTCGTCGCAGGCAACAACACGCTCCGCTTTGAGCTCACCAATGACAGTGGCTCCACCGGCAATCCAACGGGCTTGCGTGTCGAGTACACGTCCGTCACTGCAGCCGCCGTCCCCGAGATGGGGACCTTTGGTATCTGGGGCGCGCTGAGCGGTCTCGGCATGGTTCTGGTCCGCAAGCGTCGCAGCTAGCCGCCGCCTAGCGGTGGGAACGTCCGATGGTCCAGGTGACCCGCGGAACGAAGCGATAAGTCTGCAACTCAAATTAAAAAAGGCGTCCCATCGCGGGGCGCCTCTTTTCGTTGCGATTGTTGGCAATGTGTCTTCGATGAAAAAGACGAATCGCAGACGGCGCAGGCGCCTTGCGGAGCGCTCAGCCCACAAATGCTGTAGAAGCAAGCAGGACGACCGCCGGCATCCAGTTGGGCGTTTGAATCCTCTAGGGATGCTCTTCGTCTGGCGGCTTGGGTGGAGATTCTTTGCGAACCATCTCCAGCCAGTCGAGATATTCTTCGATCTCGTTCAGCGGCATCCCCTGGTAGAGTGCCTGCCGCACCGCTTCTTCGCGCTCCCACAATGTCGCAGCGCGCTCCAGAATCAGTTTGGCAATTTCATACATGAAACGAGCTGCGTACGGCGGGTAAAGAGCGACTCCCTGTCGCGACGCTCTTAACTTGGAAGAAGCCTACCCCAGGATTCGACCATCATTGGTGGTTTCCTGAACGTTGACAAGGCTGATCCCCTGTTCGAAGGGGTGTCACTTGGCCGTCAATCCGCACAGTGCGGTTAACGCGCCTGGATGTGAGTCGATCACCTGTCGCAATACAACTATACCTTCAAGAACGCGTTCCAAAGCCCGGACTCAGGGCCCGAATTTTTTCCAGCAACGGGCGAAGTCGTGCGCGTTTCACCTCTCAAGCGTAAGGGTGGGCCAGACGTGCTGGAACCGCGATCGAGGTAGCGGCCAGGTTCCACCATCGCAGGCGCCATCACGTCCAGCGGTAGCGGTCGGGCCGATCGATCTCCATACCGGTCGACGTTTCACGGCTATAGAACATCGAAAAACTGAAATCTCCCCCGAAGACCTGTCACGACACTGTGCTGACGCGGAGATACATTGGTCGACTGGCTCGTTGGCGGACGAGCAATTCATTTGGATGGGAAGGATACCGAGAGAAACGCCCCCTGGGATTATCGATTGAACGCCGGTGCGAACTCAAGTTGTGGACGTTATGCCGCTATCTACGAGCGTCTAGAAACAAAGGCTGCCCTGCTGGATTCCGGTAAACTCCTCATCGACGTCAATACGGGTAGCATTCTGCAGAATTGGCCGGAAGTAGCTACAGGAACGCGAAACGACAACATCCTTCATGAGATAGAAGACCGGCTACCGCTTGCGATCGATCCCATGCGCCGGCGGTTTGCGGTCGCTTTGAATGGTTGCATTACCGTGATTGAGTTCGAGCCTTGATTTCGGCGCATGCCGATCTCGCCAGATTGACGTTCGTCAGCGAATCCTCTACTTCCCAGGAGATCAAACTCGCGTGAATCTCGAAGACAATGGTGTGAGCAAAGCAGAGACTACCGACCGCAAGCGCGGAGCGCTGTTTGGATTGGCCGTGGGGGATGCGCTGGGGGCTGCTGTTGAGTTTAAGTCGCCCGGCAGTTTTGCGCCGGTGACCGGATATCGGGCAGGGGGGCCGCATGGACTGGCGCCGGGAGAGTGGACCGACGATACGAGCATGGCGCTCGCGCTGGCCGATAGCATGGGCCAGGTGGGTTGGGACTTGCAAGATCAACTCCGGCGTTACGTGGCGTGGTGGCGTCGGGGTGACTATTCCGTCACAGGGAGTTGCTTTGACATCGGGATTACAACGCGCGGCGCACTCGAGCGATTCAGAGCGACCGACGATTGCCGGTCCGCGGGAGACTCCAGCGAGCGCGCCAGCGGCAACGGTTCGATCATGCGTCTGGCGCCGGTCGCAATCCGCTACGGCGGGCTTTTGTTGGACGATCAAGAAACTCTCGCGCAGAAGGCGGCGGAGTCAAGTTTTACGACGCACGCCAGCGAACAATGCGTCTCTGCATGCCGATACATGGCGCTGTTGCTGGCTGGGCTGATCCAAGGACTGCCGCGCGAAGTGGTGCTCAGCGCGGATTGGGCGCCGCTGGTCACGCTACGCCGAACTTCGCCACTCCACCCGGCGATCGACGCGATTGCGCTGGGAAGTTTTCGCCAGAAACAGCCGCCGCAGATCGTGGGCTCTGGTTGGGTTGTCCAAAGTCTGGAAGCCGCACTGTGGGCATTTCATGACGCCGACAATTTTCGGCAGGCTGTGCTGCGCGCGGTGAATCTGGGGGACGACGCGGACACAACAGGCGCCGTCTGCGGCCAATTCGCCGGCGCGTACTGGAAGGAGTCCGGCATCCCGGCCGAGTGGCAAGATGGCCTCGCTCGGCGAGAGATGATCGAAAAGGTGCTTCAGCCGCTGTTGTAACAGCAGGCAATTCATTGTGACGTGTTGTCTCGACACGCGCGCTCCTCCTTCACTTACATCACAGGCCGGGAACCAGGATTGCGGCGCCGTCGGCGCTCAGCAGTCGGCGCGCACTGCAACGGCAGTGCAAATAAAAACGCACACGGAGGGCAGCGCCATCGCGCCCCCCATGTGCGAATTGAGATCACAATTACTCGGCCCTTACTTCACTCGGGCAAACGTCAGACCGGGGTCCGTGGGCGGCGCTCCGTCCAAGGCGAACTGCCATTTGTCGGCGCCCAGCGATTTGACCGTGCCGGCCATGGCGCCTTGGTCTTTGCTTTCCAGCACCAGCTCGTTGCTGCCGGCCTGCACTTCCCCTTTCAACTCGACCGCTGGTTTCCCCTTCTGGTTGGCCTTCCACGAGAACTGCGAATCCTCGGTGATCGCCAGGTCAATCGTCGCATCGCCTGCCTTGGCGCGCCAGGTTCCTACCAGGTCGGTTTGGGGCTCGTCGGCTGGCGGACTGTCTAGATTCGGCGCTTCTGTGCTGGGCGCCGCTGGTCCTGGCGTTGGTGGTTGCTCCGACGCGGTTAAGGCGTCGAGCATCCGTTTGGCCGTGGCGTCCTTGGGCTGATTCTTGACGACGACCTTCAGGGCGTCCATCGCATCCGCCGTTGAGCCCGTCACCAGATATTGATACGCCAGCACAAAGTGGGACGCCGGATCGTTGGGATTCGACCGGGAGTACTCTTCGAGCTTGCGCAGTTGGGCCTGGTAGTCATCGACGTTGCCGTACAGGCTGCTCATCGTTGTCCAATCCATGCCAGGCGCGCTCGATAAAAACGAATTGAGCGCTGCCGCCGCCGGCTTGTATTGGCCCAACGCAAAGAGGGTCAGTGCGCGTACTTCGTGGACCACAGGATCGCCAGGCAACTTTTGCAGCGCGGAATCGAAGCTGGTCAGCGCCTGCCGATATTGCCCCGCTTTGAACTGAGCGAGACCGCTATCGAAAAGTTTGACTGCTTGCTCTTCCGCCGGCGTCTGCGCAACGGGCTGCGGATCCGCCTGGCCGTCGGGGTCTTCCGTCACATAGTTATTGACGACAACAGGCTGCGAATAATCGTACGACGTCACGGCGCCGCCGCTGGCCGGCGCATAGTACGGATTGTAGTACGCGCTGCCATAACCCCATCCGGCGGTCATCGAGCCCAAGCCCCAACCGACCGCGCCCCACGCCAGCGGCCGATACCAATTGCTCCCCCAATGGCCGTTCCAACAGCCGTTGTACCAACCGTGGCGTGGATTGATGCAGTGGTTGTGCCAATTGCCGGCCCAACCTCCGCCTCCCCAACCCCAACCAGGATTGTTCCATCCGCCATGATCCCAGCCTGGCCGGTTGCCGACATAATTGCGGCCGCCGACGCGGTTGACGTTGATGTTGTTGCCGGCATTGATTCGGCCAACGTTGACGTTGCCGCCGCCAATATTTGTGCGATTGCCTCCGCCAATGGTGGGGCGATTTCCAACTCCACCAATGTTTGGCCGATTCGCAATTCCACCCGGCCGATTATTCCCGCCAATGTTCGGACGATTGCCAGGGACGTTCGGTCGATTGACGCCAGCGCCTGGCCGGTTGCCACCGGCGATGCCACCTCCACCAGCGCCAGGGCGATTGATCGAAGCAGGAAGCGTGCTGGGTCGATTTGCATTTCCGAGGCTGGGGCGATTGCCGCCTGCGCCGGGTCGATTCGCCGCGCCACCGCCAGCCAATCCCCCGCCACCAGGAAGCGTCGGCCGCGTGGTAGCGCCAGGATTTTTCGGTGGGCGAGAGGCGACCGCCGATCCACCTGGCCGGTTGGCAGGCTTAGTGATGTTGGGTCTGGCTCCGCCCGACGGACTGAAATTACCACCTGAAGGGCGCGCGGCGTTGGGCCGCGACGCCGCTGCCGGACGCGAGGCATGGCTCATCGAAGGGGCGCCAGCCGGTCGCGCAGCCGCTGGACGGGACGCTGGGCGCGCCGCGGGCGCTCGCCCTCCGCCACCGCCAACGTGACCCATCGATGGCCGCGCGCCACCACCCCCGCCACCCCCGCCACCGCCACCACCTCCGCGGCCACCACGGGCGTCGGCCAGATTGGACCACGCCACGACACAACCGAGCGCTACGATTACGGCAAAACAGATTTTGAATCTGGTATTCATTGCGATCTTCCTTTCATCGTTGGGCGGCGTTTACTTGCCGGCGGCAGGCGGGCGCCGTGTGACGGTGATTTCGAAATCGTCTTCGAGGTTTTCGCCGATCACTCTGTCGGTCCCTTCGATGGAATAATGATCCTTGTCCTTCTTGGTGAGGTTCATCGTGGCGCTGGCCGTCGTGCCGTCCGGATTCACGGATGTGGACTTGATCACCACGCCGTCTTCGACCACGGTCCAGGCGCCTTCGGCAAAACCGCCATCCGTGTCGAACATCCAGGAGCGAATTCTGCTGACCGAAGGATCCCAGCCAATCCGCTGAGTCGTCTTGCGCGTGGCGCCAGCGGCGGCCGTCATCACGAAATCGCCGAGCAAATAGTTCTTATCGTCCGACCACCGATAGGTAATGGCTACCTTGCCATCCGCGCCCTCGTTGATCCAATCTCCGATGAGCCAGGCGAGCGGCTCCAAGTTTTCATGGGGCGTCGGCGCCGGGTCGTCCGCAAAATCTCGAAACGACGCCAATTGCCAGCCCTTCTCTCCCTTGGCCCAGACGGCGATGTAGCGAAATTGCGACTTCAGCGCGCCGTCTGCGGTGGTCATTGTCCGCGTCCCTTCGTCGATGGCGACCGGGCCGACCAGGCGAATGGATTCCACGTGGATTCCTAGCTTCGCGCCAGGGTATTGCTTGAAAAACGCAGTCAGCAATTCCTTGATTGCCCCAGGGCCTTGATAGACGCCCCCCTCTTCGTCAATCAATTCCCCCTTGGCCAGAAACATACTGGCCAACTCGTCGGCCTTGCCGGCGTTGAACGCCGCGACAACCTGCTCGTCGCTCTTGCGAATCGTTGCCTCGTCGGCGTCATCCGCCGCGTGCGCGGAATGGACCGCCAGAGCCAGGCAGATTATTGCCAGACTGGGCGCCAAGAATCGAAGCGTCATCGGAATACCCTCCTTCAGGACATGCGTTGAGAATTATTTGTGAATTGAATTGTTGAACGACGAACTTGCGCGTTGGGACGCGAGCGTTCGAGAATCCGCCAGCAAACTCGGAATGCGTTCGATTTGCCAGGACTTCAACCACCGAATGGCGTTGGAAGTGCGCCTGTTAGAATCCCAGAAGGGACGACGCGTTGTCCAGCGATTTGAGATCGGAAATCTCAAAAAAAGTGCCTTTGCAGACTCATGCCAATATCCGCGGCGCGGCCGGAACGCCGCGCAACTCAGAACTTCGCTCGGTAAGAAGTCCCCTATGCCTGCTGGCGCCGGAGGGCCAACCCGTTGTGGAACTTTGTCGCTGCCGCCGACGTCCAATGCCTGACAGCACAGGGCCGCCATTCGGAAAAAATGTTGGCGTCGAGCTAATAAATCGCGTTCTCAATCGTTCTCTCAGTGGGCAGGCGATTGGGGCAGGGCAACGGGATCGAAAATCGGGGCAAGTCGGTTCTGTTGCATAGCAGCCTGTTGATTTTCTCGACAGGCTGCGACCTCACATGGATGTGAGGACAAAATAGCGACGTAAGTCGTTATTTTGCGAGCCTCGCGAAGCTTTGCTTTGCGC
>Ga0105047_10009848_pt1 | contig 15689 bp, 5 predicted proteins | sample MAT04_FD_78384 | JGI IMG/M metagenome (GOLD analysis project Ga0105047, IMG submission 78384) | Freshwater microbial communities from Lake Fryxell liftoff mats and glacier meltwater in Antarctica - MAT-04 (megahit assembly) | ecosystem: Environmental > Aquatic > Freshwater > Ice > Liftoff... | reverse complement strand
TTCAATCGGTTCAAAGCGTCGTCCAGTTTGCCGATGAGCTTCATTTCGTCTTCCGAGATGGCCGCGAGAAGATCCGCCTCGGAGACAACGAGGAGCCGGATCGGTTCGAGGTTGCTCCCGGTTTTTGGGCCGGATTCGACGTTCGTATCGGTGGCCACGATGTTCAGTTCAATTCGGAACTGCGGTTGAAGTTCGCCTGGGTCGGAGACCCGCATTTTGAGTCTCGGAGACTGGGCTTCGAGGAGGGCATCAGCATCGGCGAGGTCGAAGACGTCCGAGTCGAGCATGAACTTCACGTCTTTGATCACCGGGGGATGGTCGGTATCCGTCAGCGGTACTTGCAACTTTTGCTTGAGCACTTCCAGCGTATCTTTTCGGAGGTCGTCATACGCTCGTTCAAACGGCGGTACGGGGAGCACGGCAAACTGCTTCTGATCGCCCCGACCGATTCGAGCGACGTACACAGAGCTGACCCAGGGTCCGATGACGCAACCTAGATCCGGAATGATTGGGGCAAACGCCCAGACGCCCCGAAGGTACTCGGCTTGAAGCCCGACGACGACTTGAGCCTCGACGCGAGTGACGCTGAACTGGAAATCCACCCGGCTCAGGCCTTCGTTGTCGCGGATGATGCTATCCTTGACGAACGGCACGCGGGCCATCGGCGTGCAGAGGTAGGTGTTGCCGACTTTGCGCAGGATATCGACCGCGACGTCGACCTGGGGGGCCTTGTCTTCGGTCGCTGTGATCGAAATGGGGCGGGTCGATTGCACGTTGTCGAAGTCGATCATGGTCATATCGAATTCGAGCGACGCCGTAATTCGGTCGTTCCCCTCGAAGCGGATCCGGAAGGTTTCGTCTTCGGGTGTGATGGGAATCGGAGCCGTTGTACCGGGTATCGCTCCGGGCACCTTGCCGATGCGGGGGACGAGATAAACCTCTTTGAGCTTTTTATCGACGGTCACGGTGAGCACGAGTTCAGTGCCGATGGGGGCACTGAAGGTGGTCTTGTCGCCGTCGCGGGTCAGGTCTTTTTCTGGCATCCACTGGCGGAGCCCTTTAAGTTGCTGGAAGTCGACGACCGGTCGGACACCGTTCGTAAGTGTTTCCGGTGCGGGGTGATACAGGTACGCAGGCTGGCGATCCGTCCGCGTGATTCGGGAAATCATCGGCGGTGGTACGAGAATGATATCCCGGCTTTCGGTCCGGAAGTCCGCGGCTCGAACGTCGAAGGCGACCGATTCTTTCAGCCCAGTCACTTCCGCAGTGAATAGGCCCGAGGGTGCTCGCGTCAGCCGAACGGTTCCACGGGTCGAACCCTGTGTGCTCTTGCCCGCCTTGGAGTCGTCGCTGCGTTTGCCGTTGTAGCGTAGCTCGACGGTGTCCGGCATCTCCAGATGGCGGAGCGTCCGGCTGTTCGAAGGCATCGCCGCGAGATCTTCGAGACGATGGAAGACCACGGCGAGTTCGGGAGTCGACGTTCCATACTGCGAGCCGATTTGATCGACACTCATACTCGTAATGTCAACTTTGCGGATCACGACGAGTTGTTCGGACCCGAAGTGCATGCCGGCGAACGCTGCGTCCTTCGGTTGCCAGTCGAACAACTGGGTCACGGTGACATGCGTCGGCGCACCCTCGATGGCGAATTTCTCTTCGAGGTCCTTCCAGGTCACTGGTCGCCAGCCCTCGCGGCGCGTGGAATCGGCGACCAACCATTCGTAAGCCCGCACTTGCACCTTGGGTGGGTTTCGGTCAACGGTGTCCTTGCCGACGCGCAGCCCCTTTTCGGGGAAATCGACGATTTCGAGGTGTGCCCGCCGGGGCCACGGGGTGTTTTTCAGCAGAACATTCCGTTCCGCAAAGATGCTCACCACGTCGCTGCTTTTCCCGATGTAACCACCCGGTGAGAAGGTCCTCGCAACGAGGACGTAGATCCCGTAAGTGAGGAGTGTCAGCCCAAGGCCGACGCCGATGAGAACGTAGCACTTCGACCAGAGCCGCTGCCAGTTGAAGACCTTGCGAACGGGGACTTCGGCGACGCGGTCGCGGGCTTCTTCGATGGTTCGATGGAGCATTTCCGAGGAATAGCCATAGCGGGCCGCTTTCTTCACGTCGGCGAGTTCCACGGCGGTAATCAGCCGTTGACCGAGCAACTTCGGAAACCGCTTTTCGAGCACGAGGGCCAGTGAGCGATACGAGAACCGCTTTCGCATCCGAATGAAAATGCGAGTAAACAGGATCGTTCCAACGATGAGCAAGGAGATGACGAGGGCGAAGCCTCGCATCACCCACGGGGCGTCTTGGACCCAGTCGAACCCCGTGAGGCGGAACAAGCCGAAGTCGACTGCGAGCCCGACCCAAAACCAGCTCAGCACGAACAGTGCCGCGGCCAGAAGTCCGTCGATGATGACGAACCGACGGATCGTCCCGCGAAGCTGGTCGAGGGGGTTCAGAATTTTTCGGTCATCGGTCCGCATATCGTCAGCCCGCAGGTGGTAATCGAGTGTGCATCGCTAATCGAAGATCAAGCGAGACGGAGTAACTTCCGGATCAACCACTCCGTTGAAAGCAGCAAAACTGTCGTGAGAAGCAGGTAGCTCATGTCGAACACTTGGCGATTTTTGTCCGTCGAGAACCACGAGAAACTCACCGTGTTCGTATCGGGGTCGCGAACCAGAGAAGGTCCTTTATCCCAAATATCTTCGACGGCCCCGCGGTTCCGTTGGGAACTCACCTTCGAATCGATGCACTCTGGAATCAAGGCGACCTTCTCGGGGTTCGAAAGTCGGAAGGCCAGCTTCACCTTCTTCGGATCGGTTTCGCTTCCCTTGAGTTTCTCCAACGTGGAAGCGTTTTTAATGTTGACAGCCACCTGGTCGAGGGTGCCCGCCGCCTGTTCGAGGGCCGCGTAGTCGGGCCGGGTGTTGTCCAGTTCCGGGTCGGACTGCTTGAGAATGAAATCCCCCGTGAGCTTGTCCCCCGGGCTTTCGGGCACTTCCACAACGACACGATAGCGGTACTCCGCCCCGGGCGGGAACCGCGTCGCATCCGCCTGGATCAAGCCGCCGTAGTAGCCGTCGAATTCGCTGCCGCTCTTGCGGGCCTTCAACTCGAATGGCCCGAGTTCTTTGACTTTCGTATCGTCGTCGGCTTTCATCTGAACGATGGTAAACTTCGGGGATTGTGCGTTCATCTCGTAGGGCTCACCGTTCGGCGCGAGCAATCGAGCTTGAACGCGCACTTGCGAACCACTGGTGAATTCCTTGCCAACGAGCACCCGGCCCCGGGCCGCCCTGGCATCGCGATTGGAAGCGGCGTAGCGCGAGAGTTTGATCCAGAAGCGGTCGTAGAAATCCTGGTCGTACGCTCGCAACCGCCAGATTTCCCCGGAGCCGAGGAAGACGCTGCGACCGCGCGACGGTTGCGTCGTCACGAGCCACGGCTTCGGTTCGGATTGGCCTTGCTCGCTGACGGAAAGGAATTCGATGAGCGTGCTACTGCCCGGTTTCGTCAGCTTGACGGGGTAGTACGCGTACATCCCCTTCGTCGGGTTGAGGTTTTTACGAACGTCCGGATCGGGAACGTACTTATCGCGACCTGTGAAGAACGCTTCCCAGCCGCCGATCGGGTCTTCGGAATCGTCGGCAGTGAGTTTCAAAACGTCGAATTCCGGGTTCGGCTTCAACGTCAACCGCCGAGGATTCCGAGGCACGCCCCGGCTGGTGAACAAGATGATGTCTTCGGGAACCACGGGCATCACGTCGAGCAGTGGCTTCAATCGCCCCGTCTCTTCCGCCCGGGCGAGTTGATACGTGTTGATCGGGCCGGCCACGTAAATCAAACCCCCGCCGAGGTTGTCGACCCAGTTCTGCAGATTCTTGATGTGCTGATCCGCAATGCGGAAATTCCCGGCCGCGTCCTTCTCCGTCCAGTCCGGGTCAAACGCGATCACCAGGTCGTATTCATCAAGGTTGTAATACTTGTCCTCGGGCTTATCCGTCGGCTTCTTGGTCGTATCGAGCCGGTCCGGGAACCGCGTGAGCAGCCGTTCGGGCGGCACGTCTTGCACCGCGGTGCCGGCCCGACCACCTTCGCTTTGCAGGCAGATGCTCAACTCGGCCCGGTTCTGTTGGACTTCGCGAACGATCAATGTGCGGAGCGTTTGGAACTCCCGCGTTGCGCCGCCGAACATCAAAATCCGTAGCGGGCGGTCGATGACCTGGAACGACCGAGTCGGGCTGACGTGGTACGGTTCGCTAAAGATCTCCCGCTTATCCCGGGCGATCCGGGCGATCGCGCTCCACTGCCCTTCCTTCATTTGCCGACGCTTGCCGACTTTCTTCGATTCTTCGGTCAGGGTGTCGGGGAGTTTCTCGGGGTTGATGACGAATTCCGCCGTGCCGTGAGGAGGCGTGGTTTCGCCCTGGAACTTCATCGTGGCGGAAAGTGTGTGATCCTTCTGGTCGCCCTTCTTCGGATCCTTCCCCGGCATGTAGAGGTCGAGTTCGACGGTCACTTCCGTGTCGCCGAGACCAACCGCATCGGCTTCGACAACGATTTTGAACTCTTCATCCGGTGGGGCTCGATCCGGGGCCTGGATTTCCGTGATGGCAATGCTCACCGTGTCGCGGGCCTCGCCGACGCCGATGGTAAAAACGGGGATATTCTCCCGCACGGCCCGTTCGCGAAATTGTTTGTACGCCGATTCCGAGCCGAGGTTACTCCGACCATCGGAAACGACAATGATCGCCTTGACCATGTTCGCCGCTTCGCGGTTGGTGACCGCAACGAGCGATTCGGGCACATTCGTGCCGAGCATGATCGACCGGGCCACATCGACACGCTTTTCGAGTTTAACTCGATTGTCCTTGGCTGCTACTTTGTCATCCTCCGTCAGGTCCGAAGGCAATGCCTCGGACTCCGGCAGCTTGGCCCAGGTCGTTGCCCACTCCGCGTTGCCGGGCTCATTGCCCTTCCATCCTGCCGTCTTTTTGATCGACTCTTGCCCGTCCTTGGAAACCCCGCGGAGGGCGTAGGGCTTGAAGTCGTATTTTGCCCATGCCTGGAAGTCTTCACTCGTCCAGCCCGTCGGTTTGCCCTGCTCGAACATCTGCGGTTCTTCGTCGAGCCGAGATGCAAAGCGATACACGAAGAGTGGGTTCTTCTCCAAGAGTTTGGTGAGGAAGTTGACCTGATCGTTGGTCAAGTAGTCGAGCACTTTCTGCAAACGTGTTTGCGGCTTCAGAACCGAACCGCCCAGGATGTCGTCGCTCGTCTGGCTGACGCTTGGCGAAACGTCGATGACGATCAGCACCCGCGAATGCTTCTCGGAGTTATCCCACTTCTGAATCGCCGGGAGCATGAACGCCACGGCGAGGATCAGGTACACGAGCGTTCGCAAAAACCCGAGCAGAAGCGACCACCAGCCGATGGCTTTCGAATCTCGGACGTAGGAGGCGACGACGAAACTGTGGCCGTAAAGCAACGCGGCAATCACGAACGCATACCAGGCGACATTCTCGCCGAAGCTCTGCAGTAGCGAGATTTCCGCACGCGGGAAGACAGTGGCCAAAGACAGGAAAGCGAGGGAGATGAAACGCACGAGACTCGTGTAATAAGCCCACAAACCAAGGGACTTTTGCTCAAGCCAGTAGAAGATCCCGATGCCACCGAGGGCAGCAAGAATCAGCAGCCCCAATACTGGGTACTGCAAATTGAGGCCGAGGAGTTCCAGATCGGGCGGGAACGGATCGTTCAACCGTCGCAGGATGAGTTCGGATTCATTCGACGCTGCAGTTTCGTTCATCGCGGTCTCGGCGAACAAGGTCGATCATTCCTCGTTCCCAAACTCTGTTTGGGAACGCACTCCGCGAAACTCTGTTTCGCGTCAATCCAAACCATCAAAGCTCTCAACGTTCTGGGGAGAGCGAAGACTTCTCGGTGCAACTCTCGCGAAACAGAGTTTCGCGAGTGCGTTCCCAAACAGAGTTTGGGAACGAGGAGATACCTGCGTTCCCAAACAGAGTTTGGGAACGAGGAGATACCGGGTGTTAAACCTCGGCCGTTTCTTCCACCGGCGCAGCCCGCCGCATCGACGCAGCCGCGGTCGGTGCATGTTGCAACACGTCCAAAGCTCCGGCGTGATAGCTCAGCCTCGATGCGAGCACTTGCTCGCACACCAGCAGGGTAAACAGCAGAATGAACAGCAACAACCAGTCCGACAGATCGCTGCTCTTGTTGCGAATGTCCTTCAACCACGTTTCATCCGCTGGCGATTGGACCGATGCTCCCGGTGCGATCACGGTCACATCATCGCGCGTCGCCCGGCGAAGGTCCCCTTCCCGAGCGGCATCGACATTCACGGCGTAGCCGCGATATTCGAGAGTTTCCGTCGCATCGTTCGGATTCGTCGACTGCGGCTTGAGGTTCGTCAGACTGAACAGGTATCCACCGGGCGTATTCGTATCATTGAATTTGAGAACGAGTTTGTCCCCTTCCGCGGTGATCGGTTGGGCCTTGAGGTCGACCACGGGAACCAGATCCGACCCGCCCTGATTCTGCTTTGCCGTTGCGGGGTCGAAGGTAATAAAGGCCCTCCCCGCGTTCGGCTTGTACTTGTTGCCATCGAGCCGAACGACCAGCGGCTCGCCGACTTTGCGATTGATCTCCGCACCGGACCCGGAAAGGTAGTTGCCCATTTCCTTGATGATCGGCGTGTACGAGGCACTCCCCGGCTTCTCGCTCGGCCAGTCGGTCCAGGTTTCCCCGGCCGTCGTCGTGATGACCGTGACACGACCGCGGCCGAATTCCTTGGCGATGTAGAACGGGTCGCCGAATTTCACGCGATCTCGCAACCGCACGGCCAAGGACTTCAAGTCCGCCATCCGCGGGTGCGTCCAGAATTCCCGAAGCAAGGCATCGTCCGGGCTCGATTCCCCACGCTGATCGGCGAGCAACGAATCGAGTTCCTGAGCCAAACGATAGAGGGGTTCGTTGGCAGTCGTCTCCAGTTCACGGAGAGCCTTACGAGCCTCGCTGAGCGGTTTTGCAAACTTCGCGAAGGCCGGGTCTTCAACGGGAAGACCGTCCTTGAGATCGCGAATGGGTTTCTCGAAGTCGGCCATGGGTTGCTCGTTCGGCATGCAATACAGTTCCGTCACGCTGCGGTCTTCGCGCCATTTGCCGATGCGATCGACCGGCCAGTAGCGCTTGATCGAGATGAAGCCGAAGACTCGTTCTAGCTGATCGGCATCCTTCACAGGTTCGCCGCGTTCATCCGTGTAAAGGCCGGCCAGCGCGGGGTGATTGCGTTTGGCGACATCGCGGAGCAAGAGTTTCTTTTGCGAAATCCGGAACCGCCGGGCCTGGATCTCGTCTTCGGTAAGTTCCTTACTCGGCTGCTCCATGAGGGGGACAGGAAATAGTCCGGCTCCATCTTTGTAAAGGCCCTGGTTGTACTCTTTCGCGTTGACGTTCGGCCCCAGGAAGAAGCCGACCCCGCCGCCAGCCAGGGTGTAGGCTTCGAGGTTCTTTACCGCCGCTTCGCTCAAACTGGGGACGTTCAACAGCAGGACAAACGAGTAGGGACTGAGGTCGACTTTATCCAACTCGGCCACGGTTTTCGAAACCCAGCCGAAGCCACCCAAAACGTTCGTGAACACCGGTTTCAGATAGAAACCATCGCCGTCCTTGGTTTCTCGCAACTCCGGTCGCCCCTCCACATAGAGAATCGGCAAGCGCTCCCGGACTTCAACGACGGCATGGCGAACATTGTCCACGGTCAAGCCCGCGGGCTCGCCGCTTTCGAGACTGACGGTCACGAGGTTAAACTGATCGAGCGGTTTGTCGACAGTGCCAACGCGGTCGAAGGTGATTTCGAACTTGATCGCCCGTTCCTGGTTGCCGGGGATCGTTGGGATTTCCACCGAACGGCCCTTGTTTTCATCGCCGTTTACCCGCACGGCGAACCGAAGGTTCTTCATCTCGGCGATGCCGTTGTTCTTGACTTTTAGCGTGAACTCCAGCGGATCGAAACGGGCCACGACCAGCTTCGATGGGTGCAGTTCAGTAATGGAGACATTGTCGTGCGAGATCGGGGCTCGACGTTCCTCTTTTTTGCGGAACGGGTGGGCCACATCGACGAAGTAGACTTTCACTTTTTGCTCGTTCAACTCTGCAACCGCGGCCTTGATCGCCTCGCTGTCCTCGGTCCAGTCGGTGGAGCGGAAATCGCTGATGACATGAATGACCTTGCGGGTGTCGCCATCCTGGCTGGCGAGCATGTCCTTGGCTTTGCGAAGCCCCTCGGCTATGCCGACGTGGACCGCCATCGGCTTGTAGGGCGCGAGGTAAGTCTTCAATTCCTCAATGGTCTGGGCGTTGATCCGGCCGAATTTCCGCGGCGTGTTCAAGTCGTTGAGGCGGACGACTTCGAGCGTTTGCGGCGTGGTGGCTTCCGAGGCCGATTTGGCGATTTGCTCCGTAACGACCTTCTTGCCCTGTTCAAAAGCATCCGTGGTCGAACCGTCGTCGGCTCGCCAGCCGTCGCCCATGCTGGGGCTATCGTCCATGATGACCACGTGGGCCGTGGAGCGGTTCTCGTCCCCTTTGAAACCGAAGCCGATGAACCGTCCGCAAAGAATGGCGAGGAGTAGCACGATCAAAATCCGCATCAGCAACAGCAGGAGTTGCTGCAGGATCAGGATCTTCTTCATCCTCTTTTGGGCTTTGAGGAGAAACTCCATCGCGGCCCAGCGAACCCGCTTGAAGCGGAGCCGGTTGATGAGGTGAATGATGATCGGGCTACTGATGAGCAGTACGCCGACGATCAACGTAACGGGGTTTGTGAAAAACGCACTCATCGCGGGATTAATCTCTCGTGGTGCCGCTTGCGGCTTCGCGGTGCAGGCACCGCAAAGCCGCAAGCGGCTCTGCAATCAACGGCGAACCGGCGAACCCTTATCCGCCATGCGGCGGAACAGCACACGCGAAAGGACCGCGTCGAGGTAATCGCTGGTCCGAACCAAGGTATAGTCGACGCCCATTCGCGTACAACCGCGGCGGACCTCGACGAGGTATTCTTCCAAGGCTTCCAGGTACCCCTGGCGCAGGGCCTTGGGGTCGCAGAACAAATTCGGCAGTTCTTCGAGCCCTTCGAACTTGGTCATTCCGTTGAACGGGAAATCGAGTTCGTCGTCGTCGAGAACGTGGAACACCATCACGTCGTGCCGGCGGTGCCGAAGCATTTCGAGTCCGCGGAAAATCGGCTCGCGGTCGGTGAGCAGGTCCGAAAACAAAATCACCAACCCGCGACTGGGCGAGGCTTCCGCCACGCGGCGCATCACCTTATCGATCGCCGTTTTCTCTTCGGGCTTCGTTAAATCCAGGGTCTTCGTGATCGCATCGAGTTGCCGCTGATTGCTCTTGGCGGGTACGACTTGCTTGACATCCCACCCGAAACTGAACACCCCGGCCGAATCTTGTTGGCGAATCGTGAGGTACGCCAGGCACGCCGCGGCGGTACAGGCGTACTCGTACTTGTTCATCGTCCCGGCTTTTTTATGCTGATCCCGGCCGTACACCATGCTTTCGCTGGTATCGACCACCAGATTCAACCGCAGGTTCGTCTCGGCTTCATACTGCTTGATGTAAAACTTGTCGGTCTTCGACCAAACCTTCCAGTCCAAGTGGCGAATGTCGTCCCCCGAGACGTACTCGCGGTGCTGGGCGAACTCCATGCTCTGCCCGAAGAACGGGCTCTTGTGCATCCCGGCCATGAATCCTTCGACGACCTGCTTGGCGCGCATGTCCAGTCGGCTGATCTTCGCGATCGTCCGGGGTTCGAGAAAACGTCTTGGATCTTCGTCAGTTGCCATTTGTCATTGGTCCTTGGTCATTAGCAGTCGTTGTAGTGGTCCTTTGTTTGGTTTTTCCAAATGACAAAAGACCAATGACAATCACGAAGAGAATATCTTCCGGAACCGTTCATCCTGTTCGAGTTCCCCTTCTTTCTCGGGAGTCTCGTCGATGATCCGGCGAATGACTTTGTCGGTCGTGACGCCTTCGGACGCGGCGGTGAAGTTCGTCAGGAGCCGGTGACGCAACACCGGCTGGGCCAAAGCACGGATATCGTCCGTCGTCACATGCGACCGGCCGTAGAGAAGTGCCCGGGCCTTCGCCCCCAAAATGAGATTCTGGACGGCCCGTGGTCCGGCCCCCCAACTCAACCACTCGCGAACGAACTTCGGCACGCCCGGCTCGCCAATCCGCGTTTGGCGAACCAGAGCGAGCGTGTACTTGATGACGTGGTCCGTCACCGGTACCTTGCGCACCAGGTTTTGCAGTTCGAGAATCTGATCGCCCGTGAGAACGGTCCGAATATCGTCGTGCTGCACCGAGGTGGTTCGCCGGGCAATCTCGAATTCTTCCGAGAACGACGGGTACTGCACGAACACTTTGAACATGAAGCGGTCTTGTTGCGCTTCGGGCAGGGGATAGGTCCCTTCCTGCTCGATCGGGTTCTGTGTGGCAAGCACGAAGAACGGGTTGCCGAGCTTGTGGCGAACCCGGCCGACGGTCACTTGCCGTTCTTGCATGGCTTCCAGCAGAGCAGCCTGCGTCTTCGGCGGCGTCCGGTTGATTTCGTCCGCCAAGATCACGTTCGCGAACAACGGGCCCGAGAGGAACTTGAACTCCCGCTGCCCGGTCGAGCGGTTTTCTTCGATGATTTCCGTGCCGGTGATGTCCGCGGGCATCAAGTCCGGCGTGAACTGAATCCGGCTGAAATCGAGCGACAGGCACTTCGCCAGCGTGCTAATCATGAGGGTCTTGGCGAGACCGGGCACCCCTTCGAGGATGACGTGGCCCCGGCTGAACAGCGCGATGAGCAGTTCTTCGATGACCTTGTCTTGGCCGACGATCACCTGGGCGAGTTGCTTTTTGATGTCGTCGAACGCTCGTTGGATCTGCTTCATCGCGTCCGTATCGGAAACCCGGTGTGCCTTGGCCACGGGAACCGAATCCATGACAACGATTTCCTCTTCTTCGCGCTGGTTCATGTATCGCTCGGGGGTGATGGGTCGATCGAAGTAGGACAGGCCTCCCGGCCTGTCGCATTGAATGGGCTCGTTCGTCGGCCTGTTGTCGAATCACAAATGACAGGCCGGGAGGCCTGTCCTACACGGTAGCAAAAACGAATCTAGGATGACTGGGTAAATCCTTCGGGTTACTTGTGATAAATCGGCAGGATGGCTTTATCCAGTTGCAAAATCGTTAGATTCACTGCGGTTGAGAAAACCGGGCCGATGTACCCGCTCGTCCAACTGCCGTCGGCGTTTTGTTGAGTTTTCAAGTAGTCGAACATAGCGTCTTTGTATCCGGACCACGTAAGCCAACTCGCTTTGGGTTCCTTGGGGAATAGCACGCCGTAGCGATCATCTCCGAGGACGTAGATGGCCTGGGCGAGGTAATAACTTTGGTACTCGTCGTGCGAAAGCCGGCCTTTGCCGATGGGGATGTTTTCTTTGCAATACTTGATCCACTTGGCAGCAAGTTCGCCCTTGTATTGCCCTGCGCTGAACGAGCAACAGATCGCGGCTGCAGTCAAGGGAGCCCTTTCGTTGCCGGCCTGGCCCTGGCCACCAGTGTAGTTGTAAATGATCCCGCCGCGGGGCGTGGTGCAGGCTTCGAGGTACGCGGTCGCCTTGTCGAGAATCTCTTTTGGCACGGGAATCCCCGCATTGCGGGCGGCCCGAATGGCTTGCATCTGGGTAACGGTCACCGAACCCTCGTCGAAGTTGTTGCCTTCGTTCGCGCTCACGTAGCCCCAGCCGCCGATTTCAACTTGCTTTCCATCGGGTCGAGTATGCTTCTTGCTCGTCTGGGCTTTGCCGACGAACTCCACGGCTTTTTTCAGCATGACTTCGAGTTTCTTGCGGCGGTCGCCGTCTTCTTCTTCGCCGTAAACGCTGGAAAGGAACAGCAGGCCGAACCCGTGCCCGTACATATATCGCGATGATTCGGTCGGGTTGTTCGGGTTGCCCAGCAGCCCGTTCGGCTGCGACCGGGCCATGAACCAATTGACCGCTTTGACGAGGTTATCGCTGTACTTTCCTTCGCGAAGCGTGGACCCTTCCATGAGCATACAGATGCCCGCAAGGGCCGTCATGGTCGTTGGATATTGACCGCCCTGCGCTTCCCAGTGCCCATCGGCTGCCTGGTTGCGTTTGAGCCATTCGAGGCCCTTTTCGATCATCGGGTCGGCATCGTTTTTCTTCTTGACCGCCTCTTGAGCCGGGGCAGTCGAGGAAAATAGCAGGACAGCCGCCGCGGCAAGAACCGCAGTCTGGGCGAGCCGGAACGTGGACATGCGTCACCCCAGGTGAGTTCGCGAATTCAGCCTATGAGAGAAAGACGACTGACTGGCCGAAGGCTAACCTGGCCAGCAAGTTCAGATCGACAATTGGCTCCGTAATGGGAGTCGAAAGCCGTTCTTGGGAGGATTACGGGGCCGCTTTGGCGTCTTCGTCCGGGGCAATCCGGATGCGGACATCGTAGCGGAAAAATTCCACAGCTCGGGTTTTCGGATCGGTCATCACCGATGTGAAGAAGCCGTTCTGGGGATACCCCTTATAATGTTTTAACTTTCCTAGCTGCTTGTCGAACACAGCCACTTGATAGACCGGCGCTTTCGTCAAGTTGTCCGTGATGTTGTTCCCGGCAATCATGCAGGGCAACTCCTCGAAGCGTTCGACGTAAACGTACTGGCTTTCAAAGAGGTGCTCCGTGAACCAGAGCCGCTTTCCCGTAGTCCGGTCGAAACCGTAGACGACACCATTCACTGGTATTGTTCGCACGTAGGAGTACTGACTGTTATCTGGCGGCAGCCCACTCGTGCGATTCAGGAACAGGTAGAACCGCTCCGCATCGGCGAGCAGAATTGGAGTCGTCACAAGCATATTTCCTGCGGGGCCGTTCATGTGAGCATTCACGCGATCGGGGTCGACAGCCCCTTCGAAGGTCGTCTTCCCAGTTCGGGTGTCGATGACTTCAAACTGTCCGTTGATTGCCAAATAACCCGAAAAGTCGGGGTTGATCGTTTTGAGGAGCACCGATTTCGCCGGGAGTTCTTTCTTCCAAATGTCGGTCGCAGTCAGCGGATCATAGAGTCGCAAAACCCGGGTTCCCTCGGGCACGGGCGTATCGGAAACCAGCAGATTACGACCGACCACGCTGATCCGTGTGGTGTTGTTGTACAGCGAGGCAAACTCTTTCACGTCTTCGACGATGCTGCCATCGAGAGCCCGGAGAACCATCGAAGTCGTGCCATCGACAACAAAGATGTGTCGGGCATCGCCGAAGAGTTGAACCTTCGGAGAAATGCCTTTGCGGACCCACATCTTTTGTCCTGTGGTGGGGTCAACCGCAACGAGAGCGGTCTGGTTCAATTCGCGAGTGATGAGACAGGCGTAAGTCGGTTGCAGAACCGTCGCCCGGCCGAGTCGCAGCGTCCAGCCGTCTTCGAAGGAGAAGAGAATGTCGCCATCTTTCGTCGGTTCGATCCGCGGCGAGGCATTGACGGGTTGCATTGCCGAGCCGAGGAGGTTGTATCGCCAAATCTCCCGCTTCTCGGCAAGATCGAAGCAGTAGGCAAACTGCCCCAGATTGACGAGCAAGAGATTTCCGTTGGCCTGGGCGATGCGGTGCGAGGGCAACGACTGACCGTAACCCATCACGAGTTGATGTGTGCCGAGTCCCGAGAATTTGCAGCGGTCCTCGCCGCTGATTTTATCGGTGACTCGCAGCGTCCAACTTCCATCGCCGGTTTGGCTGGCTTCCATCGCGAGGGCAAAACGTCGGAAGAAGGGGAAGAGTTCGCCCTCGGGTTTCAATGCGAATGCCTGGATGAAGCCACGGTTCGTGTTGCCAACTTGGGGCTCGACTTTGTACCGCATCGAGGTCGGCCCGCGACCGGGTTCGAGGAACGGGAGCAGCCGCTTATCCGTGATCAGTTCACCGTAGATTTCCGCTCCGGTCTTGTTATCGCGAACGATGACCTCGGCGTAGCGAGTGCCGAGTTGAGCATAAAGCCCGACGGCATCTTCGAGCATTCCGCGCCGTGTCATTACACGGGCCAGGGTGTCCACCGCTTTGGCCGCGGTGAGTGGGTCTTCCGTGGTGGCCCAAAGTTGCATGAGTTGCGTTTGGGCTTCGCGGAGATCCTCGTCGTTATTCGTTTGAAGCAACTTGTCGGCGAGGAGCAGTTGAGCTTGCCGACCGGAGGCGAAGTACGGCCCGAAGACTTTCACGAACTCTCGCAACCCATTCAAATCATTCGCATCGCGAACGGCTTCCCAGTCTTTCTGCACACGATCCTCAAGCGGCTTACGAGCCGCGGGGTCCTTGGCCCCGCGGATCATGGCATCGATCCGCCCCCGAGCCCAGACATCCGGCCGGGTCATACCGTTCGGTTCGTCGTAGATACTGACGAGTTGCTTATTGTCCCCGAGGGCCGCGAACTTGCGATAGTTTTCGAAGGCCTCGACGAGTTTGCCTTGTTTCTCCCGTCCCTTGGCAACCAGAGACAGGTAGAGCCCGCGACGACGGACGTTCTCGTCCATCTGCTTCTGCTTTTCGTTCGGGTCCTCGGCATCGGCGGGCACACTGCAGAGCGTGTCGTACTCAGCCAAGAACTGTTCGCCGTCTTCGAACTTGTTGCGGAGGATTTCGGTGTACGCGACGTATTTCTTTTGCAAAATCCGCTTGCGAGTCGCTTCCACGGGGTTATTCTTCTCCGCGGCATTGAAGTCGCTAATCGCGCCCTTAATGTCGCCGTCGTCGAGTGAGAGTTCGCCCCGCGCGAACAGGCCCTCGGCATCGTTCGGGTTCGCCTTCAACAATCGGGCCATCTCTTGCTTCTTGAGTTCAATCAGCGGGAACGCCGAAAGGTCCGCCGCGGATTGTGCGAAGAGTTGCCCTTCGTGGAACAGCAAGTTTCCGAGCAACAGCCGGGGGTCGACCACATCCGCGGTTTTGCGGCGGAAGGAAGTCTTTTTGACGACCTGTCCCGCAGCCACATCGATCGCCCAGACGGCCGGGTCGCGGTTATCTTTCTGATCCGGGTTCCCGACGACGGGTAAGTAATAAAGGTTGTCCTTGCTCGCCGTGCCGTGGCCGCAGGGCATGCCGACGCGCAAGTTTTGCCAGGCCAGTGCCGGTTTCCCGGCGGTGCCCGCCAGGCTGTACGCCCGCACGGATTCTTTGCCGACGACGAGGACCTTATCCCCGATCACGCCACCAACGTAGAGGTCGTCCGTCTTGCGGGTATCGGACCAGAGCAGGTCGCCCGTGCGGAGGTCGAGGCATTGCAATTCATTCGAATCGTGAGCGGCGAGTACCACCCTGCCGCTCGAAATAATCGGGGCGGAGGCTCGCCAGCGATCGCGTGGTAGCGTGGTGGTTCCGTTCGGGTAAATCGGTTGGGGTAACCCGATTTTGCCACCGCCCGGCATCACATTCGGGTCGGCCGTCGCCCCGTAGTAACGGGCCCAAAGGAGGCTGCGAGCGTTGATATCCACGGCCACGACGGCCCCGGAGTTCGTGGGGCAAACCAGTACGCCGTCGGCGTAGGAGAGGAACGTCGGTTGAATCCGACGGAGCGAATCTTGCGTGACCCGCGTGTTTGGAGC
>Ga0105047_10009847_pt1 | contig 15689 bp, 12 predicted proteins | sample MAT04_FD_78384 | JGI IMG/M metagenome (GOLD analysis project Ga0105047, IMG submission 78384) | Freshwater microbial communities from Lake Fryxell liftoff mats and glacier meltwater in Antarctica - MAT-04 (megahit assembly) | ecosystem: Environmental > Aquatic > Freshwater > Ice > Liftoff... | reverse complement strand
TGAAGCAACGCGTGAAGGAAGAACTGGAACAACAGTCCCGAACACCCAAAGCCCTCAAAGCCCACTTCCGCTGGGCAGGCCTCGATCTAAGTTAACGCAAATTACTGGCGCAGAGATCAATAAAGACCTCTCGCAACTGCTGAGTCGTATCATTCAGGTCGAAGAGCCAATTCACCTTGATGAGCTCACGCGTCGAGTCGTGGAGTTGACAGAAGGGCAGCGGGCAGGCAAACGCACGATTGAAGCCATCGCGGAAGCATTGCGAATCGCACTGCGGAAAAAAACAATTCGGTCTGACGGCGAGTTCTACAGCTCATTTGGAATGGCGAAGCCGCGGATTCGTAATCGGTCCGCAGTGCGATCGAGCGGCCTTCGAAAGGCTGAAATGATCCCGCCGAGCGAGATTTGCGAAGCGATTTTGCAAGTAGTCGTCGGGGCGTGTGGAGCTACGAAAGACGAAGTAGTCACCACGGTTTCAAGGGCGCTGGGATTCAGCGTTACCACCACTCAATTGCGAGACATCGTCGACTCAAACGTAGACATCCTCGTAAAGGATGGCGGTTTAGAATCCCGCAACGCAAAGTTGTACGTCAGCGAATCCTGATTGTCGTAGGCATGTGTCTTACACAGCCAGCACGGCACGGTCCTGTCCGAACGCGAACTCCGGCAAGCGTCCGTAGGCTGGAGAACGGCGTAAAAACGGACGCAGGTTTTCGCAAGATTCGTCGAAACAACGTCGTTCGATTGAAGAGCTTCATCGAAACATCCACCACATCGCGTCCATCCCCAAACGCAATCACTTCGCCTGCGGAATCAGCTCCACGCAAACCAGACGGTCGTGCCCTCGCAGATAGAGGAGACCGTGCGAGAGGATCGGCGCCGCCCAGGCCGGATAATTGAGCAACCGGCGTGGCGCCGCGCCGGGTGCCACAGGGCCGTCTTCGGGAGCCTCGAACTGCGAGAACGTCACGACGTCGAATTTTTCGGGCGTCGCCCGGATCAATAGCAGGTCGCCCCCTTCGGTCAGCACGATAAAGTGCCCGTCCGCGTATAGCAGGCTGGACCGTGTTAGGTCAGGCTGGCTCCACATCACTTTGCCGGTCGCCATTTCCACGCAGCGTAGCTCGGCCTCGTTCGTGTGGCGGCCGCTCGACGCGTAGACGTAGCCTTCGTGATGCACAGGCGTGTTCCAATGGGTCATCAGGCTCTTGTCGCGGCGGCGTTCTTTGTCGCTCCAGACAACTTCCTGCCCGCCCGGCTTGACGCGCAGCACGGCGCTGCCAACGCCGTACGCCTCGGAGATCAGCACCAGGTCGTTCACGACCACCGGGTTGCTGGCGTTGACGCTCTCTAAGACCTTATCACGCCACGGAAAATGGAAATCGATCTTGCCGCTGGCTGGGTTCATCCCCAACAGTCCACCGCGGGCGAAGACAAACAGCCACCGCCGGCCATCGATTGTGGCAAGCGTGGGACTGGCGTAGCTGGCCAGTTCATCACTGACGTGGTACTTCACTTCGCCGGTTCGTTTATCAAAGGCGACAACGCCGCTGTCTTTGCCGTGGACGCGATCGAGCGCCCCCGGCGGAGCGTCGCGCGAGTCTTCGTTACTGCCGCCGATATTGCAGATCAGCAGATCCCCATCGATCACTGGCGCGCTTCCGACGCCGAAAAAGTTTTGCGCCACGTCAAACCGCGCCATCGTGTCGATCTTCCACAGCAGCTTGCCGTCGGTCACTCGCAGGCAATGGAGCATGCCCTCGGCGCCAAAGGTGTAGACACGATCTTCGTCGACAATCGGTGAGCAGCGCGGCCCGTTGTCGTAGCCGTAGAGATCTTCATAGCTGGTGTCGTATTCGAAATTCCAAAGTGGCTCGCCGGTCTCGGCCTTCTGACACGCCAGCCGGGCTTTCTTCCCAGTCCGATCAAACTGAAACAACCGGCCGCGGCTGATTGCCGGCATGCCATAACCCATACCGGTCCGCTGCTGCCAAACGATCGGCAATCCTTTGCGCGGCCACTTGGTGATGATGCCGCGCTCGCGGGATTTGCTGTCGCCCGTGGGGCCAAGAAAAATCGGCCAGTCGTCCCCGCCTTTACGCGTGCTTAGATCGGGCGGCATGGCGTCGGCAGTGACGCCGGACGCGGCAGGGTTCTTTGTCGACGCAGCAGGCGCCGCAGGCCGGGCCGGTTCCTGGGCCGCTTTCGGGATGGGCGGCTGAATCGTGGGCGGGGCCGCCTGCGCAAGCGATACGGCGATTAGCAGCCAACAGAATAAGAATAATAGGAGTGAACTTCGCATCGGCGCCGGCGGTCTCCTGAGATTACGCAGGGGACTATACTAGGAAGTCTAAGCGGACGAATGGGGGTGGGGCGAACCCCGCAAGCTTTCGAAGGCCAACTCGGGCGGCCGGGTAGCCCATTCGCTCCGTCCGTATCAATATACCCTCGGGCGGGAACGGGCGACGAGTGGCTCGTGGTTCCAGAGGACTGGCCAGCGGAATGGCAGGCGAAATTGCTGCGGAGTCACCCCGGCGAATAGATTCGCAGAATCGTTTCGAACAGCGTTCGTTTCACAAAAATGGATTGGTCCGATGTTGGTGGTTAGTTCCAGGGTTCAGGTGCCGCAGAGCGAGTTCGAGTTCAGCTATGCGCGCAGCTCGGGTCCCGGCGGGCAGAACGTCAACAAGGTCAACTCCAAGGCCACGCTCCGTTGGCCTGTGACCAGCAGTCCTAGCCTGCCGGCGGACGTGCGGCAGCGGTTCCTCACTCGCTACGCTAGCCGGCTGACGACCGAGGGAGAACTGCTAGTCACCAGCCAGCGCTATCGCGATCAACCGCGCAACATTGCGGACTGTTTGGAAAAGTTGCGGGCGATGCTGGCCGCCGTGGCCGTCCCCCCAACGCCGCGCCGCAAAACGCGCCCCACCAAGGCCTCCGGCGAGCGCCGCCTGAAAGGCAAACGCGCAACGGGCGAGAAAAAACAAAACCGCCGATCGCCGCGCGGCGAAGATTAGCAATCTGTAGGTTTTCTTGACAGGCCGCGGCCTCACGTGGAAGTGAGGTCAAAATAGCGACGTCCTGCGCCGCTTACGCTTGCGAGTCCGCGGAGCCGCGGCGCATTTTTTCTCGGGCGCGACTGAGCGTGGGGCCCACGCTGTTTTCCGGCATGCCGGTCGCCGTGCTGATCTCGCGGTAGCTCTTGCCTTCGATGTGGTAGAGACGCACCACCTGCGCTTCGAAGCCGTCGAGATCGTCGAGCAGGCGTTCCACTTCTTCGAGATCGCTGACTCGGTCTTCCAGATCTTCGGCCGCGCTGTCCACCGGTTCCGAAGGCGGGACCGTGACGCTGTGCAACTTGGCGGCCGATTTATGCTCGAGCAGATCCTTCACCACCACGCGCCGCGCGATCACGGTCAGATACGTGGCCAGGCTGCTCTGACCGTGGAAGCGACGCAACACGGCGAAGTCATTCTTGACCAGCGTCATAAAGACTTCGGCGCAGAGATCTTCTCGATCTTCCGCCGACAGCCGAATGCTACGGGCTTGCGAAGAATGATTGATGACGTGAATCACCAAACCCATGAACCGATCGACAAAGTCTTCCCAAGACCGCGGCTTGCGGTCCAGGCAACGGTCGAGCAGCTTGCGGTCTAATTCTGAGAGTGCCACGAAGACGAACCCTCAATTGCCCGCAAGCACGGCCAGGCGGAAGGGCCTGACGGAGAAAAAGCCGGCCGGACGGGAGAACAGTGATCGATTTGCGTTAACAACCTCGATTCTAAGACCGATCAAAAACTGTGGCAAGCCAAGCGACGGCATGTCACGCGCTAAGGAAATTAAAAAAAAGGGATTGGGGTATTTTGCCCGCAATTGACCCTCCGCGGGGTGCGTCCTATGATTCCCGCGGTTCGAGGCCGTTTTGACGGGCGAAACCCCTATCGGGGCAAGCACTTGACGGTTTTAGGTCGCAAGTGTTGAATGAGCGGAAATCGCCACGGAAGCGTCCGATGGCGATGTTTTTGACTGTTAGGGCGGCTGCGTAAGGCCGGCCCAGGGCGAATGGATTTGCGGTCGCTGATGACCTTTTAAGGGAGAGCTGTTTCCAATGACTCACGTTGTTGCGGAACCTTGTTTCGGATGTAAGTACACCGACTGCGTTGTAGTTTGCCCCGTGGAATGCTTCTACGAAGGCGACAAGATGCTCTACATCCATCCGGATGAATGCATCGATTGCGAAGCATGCGTGCCAGAGTGTCCGGTAGAAGCGATTTTCCACGAGGACAACGTTCCTGAAGAGTGGAAAGACTTCACCGCGCTCAACGCAGAGCTGGCGTCGCAGTGTCCGGTGATTACCGAAAAGAAAGAACCGCTGGCCGGCGCTGAGTAATCAGCGTTGGACGGCGGTTGCGGCATAGGCCGCCACGTTGCATCGCTATGCAACGTGGCGCCTGGATCTTTTCGCGCTCTTAAGCGCAAAACTTATTGCGCTCAAGAGCGCCGGCGCTACGCTGCGGCACGGCCTAACAATGAGACTGAGTTACATTAAGCTCCCACGGCCGATGGAAGCTCAATCAGGTCGATTTTTTTGCGACCGTTCACCGGCTCTCTGCCGTTCTGCCACCTAGCGGGTTTGGCCCAAGATAGATCCTTCGATTGCGAAGATCCCTCATACACGGAATCGAGGGAATTCATTGTTCGCATTTCTGGCTGACTCGCTCCTCTGGATCCTGTTCGTCCTCGCGCTCGCCGGGGGTTGGTGGATGAACCTGCTGGGTTTGCCCGGCAATTGGATTATCGTCGGCATCGCCGCCGCCACGGCCTGGTTGGCGCCGGAGCACTTCCGGCTTTCGATGAGCCCGACGATTGTCTACGTGCTGGTCGGGCTGGCGCTCCTGGGCGAAGGGGTGGAATTCCTCGCCGGCGCCCTGGGCGTGAAGCGCGCCGGCGGATCGCGGCGCGGCGCGATTTATTCGCTGGGGGGAGGATTGGCCGGCGGCATCGTCGGCATGTTCGTCGGCCTGCCGATCCCGATCATCGGCTCGGCAATCGCCGCGGTTCTGTGCGCCAGCCTGGGCGCGATGGCAGGCGCCGTGATCGGCGAGAACTCGATCGGACGCGAGACCGGACATAGCTTACAAATTGGCAAGGCGGCTTTTTGGGGGCGATTGTTCGGCACGCTTGGTAAAACAGCAGTCGGCGCGATTATGGTCGTCATCGCTGCCGTGGCTTCGATTCTGTAATTCAACTCACTTGGGAACATTGCCATGAATCTGGAACAACGCGTTGCAGAACTGGAGCTGAGCCTGGCCAAAGAACGCTCGCGGCGCAAGTGGAGCGCCGGCGTCGCAGTCTTAGGCTGCGCAGTCGTCGCCGCGGCCTGCATGGGCGCGGTGCAAAAACCCAAACCGACCGACACCATCGACACCAAGATGCTGCGGCTCTTCGACGACAAAGGACACCTCCGCGCGTTCCTGGCAGCAAGCCCCAAGGGGAACGTGGCGCTGACGCTCCTCGATCAACACGAGAAGGTCTGCGCTGTGCTAGGGGTAACGTCGGACGCCTGCCCATCGCTGGAACTCAGCCACAGCGATAATTCTCTCCGGGCCCGGATGGCGCTCGCGGAAGACGGCCACGCAGCACTCGAGTTCTACGACGCCGAAGGAAACATCATCCGCGCGCCAGCGGCCAAATAGCGAACGCGGAAACCCTAAACACGAACTACAGCGGACATTTCGCTGCGTAAATTAGTCTGCGCAATCTACAATTTCGGCGTGACGCGATAATGTCGGACTTTACACCAACAGAATTCGGACTCTCAGAAGCCATTGCTGTCACTGAAGGTCGGCTGCTTCCCGGCTTGGGCGAAGGTGAAGCTAAACTCTTGGCTTTCTTCCTTCGCCACGGCGAGTGTACTGCGGAGATTTCTGAGTCGACGATTTCCGTGCGGTATTCTTGGTTGCCAAAACCGAAACCGTCCAACTACTACATCAGCCTGGCGCCAGGGCTTGTGTGCCAACTGATGCGACTAGGCGAAGTGCGCAGGGTTACGGACGAAGCGACCTTTCAGGTAGGACCTGGAACAGCCGGCACGGGACAATATGCCTTCGAATTTGAGAGAAAGTGGGTGCGAATTCGATGCGAAGCTAATCGGATTGGCATCTGGGTTCGAGACCAACAGCAAGACTTGAACAACGAGCCAGAACCGTGCGTCAAAGTCGTCCGGTGCGAACGCTGTCAGAGCGAATTGCGCTCGCCCCTTGCGGGTCAGTGCTTTCACTGCGGTTTCGATTGGCATTAAATCTCGGATGTCAAGCATTGGAATCGATGGATCACTTACTTGGAAGAGCAGTGCGTCTCTCTCCCGTATGCAGAAGACGTGAAGGCGACTGGCTTTCGCTGAGGTCTTCAAAGTCGAAGTAGACCGTAGTCTGTCCATCGTGCGGCTTGGACACGTAAAGATGTGCATTCTTCAATCTGACGTAATACGCCAGGTCTTGATTCGCATCGCGCCATTCAGGCAATGGGCAAGTGAGCACGAAGGGGGCGATGTCTTTTGTCGTGTGAAATCCGAGCCGACGGAACAGGTCGCCAAGCTCTGTGACGTCGTCAACGGACATTTGAACTCGCACAGTTATATTGCCGCCACCTGGACCGAATTGCTTATCGTAACTGGCGAAATCGATCCGCGCGGTCGCAGGTAGCTCGAATTCGAGCACGCTCGTTAATATCGCCACTTCTTCAGGCGTAAACGAATTCTTCGAATAGACCGTCGTCGGAAACAGCAATCGTTCCAGGCCGTACGAATAAAGGCCAAACACCAGGGCGATGGGCACAAACAACAACAGCAACGTCCGCAGGGAGAATGACCAGCGCGGTTGCTTCGAGTCAGGTTGATTGGAGTCAGCCATGGAACACAATCCTCGCGAAGGTCGCTCGGCAGGTCGCGTTGTCGATTGATTTAGCTACGCCTCAGGTGGTTCATCTGGCGGATCCGCCAGGCCTTGGAACGTCATACCAATCAGACATCCCGCGATCGTCAGTGCAATGGCAATGTAAAGCCATGCTTGGGGGCTCGGACCGTGTTGCGGGACCATCTGCACGGAAGGCATAAGAACCAGCGCAAGAATCGCGACGATCGCGGCCCCAATTGCAGCCCAAGGTCTTCGCATGTATGCATCTTAACTGGAAGCTCAAGGCCTCGGCGATACAGGAGACGAAGTTTGCTCGCGCTTCGATTTCGCCCAGTGCAGCGTTTGAGGATCATTTCAAAGACACGGCCCTGCCCGCCATGCGCTTGCCCCTCTCTCTGGGGCGTGATAACCTCAAAAGTTTGGGTATCGCGCAGACTTCTTGTCTGGGAGATTCATGAGTCAAGCGGACGCGAGCGCGCAGCGCAACCAAGCAGCGGGCGAAGTCATTCGTCTGCGCGGCGTTCGCGTTCACAATCTCCGCAACCTTGACCTTGATATCCCCCGCGATGCCCTGGTGGTCATCACCGGGCCCAGTGGGTCCGGCAAAAGTTCGCTGGCTTTCGATACGCTATTTGCCGAAGGGCAGCGGCAGTACATCGAAAGTCTGAGCGTTTACGCCCGGCAGTTCCTGCATCAATTGGAGCGCCCCGACGTCGACCTGATCGACGGTCTGCAACCGACGATCTCGATCGATCAACAGGCCGGTAGCCAAAACCCGCGCAGCACGGTCGCCACTGTCACTGAGATCTACGACTACCTGCGGCTACTCTACGCCCGAGTGGGCGATCCGTATTGCTACCGCTGCGGCGAGCCGATCCGCCAGCAGACGGCGGAGCAGATCGTCGAATCGCTGGCCGCCCTGCCGGAGGGGAGCAAGGCGATGATCATGGCGCCGCTGGTCCGCGGTCGCAAAGGCCAACATCCGGAGGCCTTTGACGCGGTCCGCAAAGCCGGATTGTTGCGCGTTCGAGTCGATAGCGAAGTCCACGATCTGGCGACAATCCAGCCGTTGGCCAAGCAAAAAAACCACACGATCGAGGCGGTGATCGATCGCGTCATCATTCGCCCCACTGCGCTCAGCCGAGTGGCGGACAGCGTGCAGTTGGCGCTACGACTGGGAGATGGCCTGGTGGCCGTGGCGCTGTTGGAAGACGGGGCCGAAAGCCCGCCGGCCAAAAACGGCAAGGCCAAGGACGAGGCGAACAAGTCCGGCGCATCGGCAGGCAAGCCGACCGAAGTGTGGCGAGATCTCCTCTTCAGCACGCAGCACGCTTGTCCCAAGTGCGGACTGAGCTACGAGGAATTGGAGCCGCGGACGTTTAGCTTCAACAGCCCTTACGGCGCTTGCCAGGCATGCGACGGTTTAGGCTCGGCCGTGGCGTTCGATCCAGATCTAGTGTCGCCCGACCGGAGCTTGTCGTTGGCGGACGGCGCCATCCTGCCGTGGAAAGGGGCTCCGTCCGAAGTGACCGCCAAGCGGCGGCGCGAGATCGCAGCCGTCGCGCAGAACCACGGCTTTCGCTGGGACCAGCCGCTCGAAACGCTGGAGCCGGCCGCGCTGCAAGCCCTGTTCTATGGCGAAGGTGACTTTGTCGGCATCCTGGGCATGGTCGATCGCGAATTCGCCGGCGCGAAAACGCCTGCCGCCATTGAGCGTTGGGAGCGCTACCGCGGCGTGGTCCTTTGCCCCGCGTGTCTTGGCGCGCGGCTCCGTCCGGAATCGCGCAGCGTGCGCGTCTGCGGATTGCCCATCCATGAGCTCACCAGACTTTCGGTCGAACGAGCACAGGCCTTCTTCGCGGATTGCCAATTCTCCGAAGAACAAATACAGATCGCCCGGCCGATTTTGGAACAGGTGCGGTTGCGACTGGCGTTCTTGATGAACGTCGGCCTGGCCTACCTAACGCTCGATCGCTCGGCCGACTCGCTCAGTGGCGGCGAGTTACAGCGGATCCGGCTGGCCAGCAGCATTGGCTCCGGGCTGGTCGGCGTCTGCTACGTGTTGGACGAGCCATCGATCGGACTCCACCCTCGAGACAATGCGCGGTTGATCGCGGCCTTACGAGCGTTGGAACAACAGGGAAACAGCGTGATCGTCGTGGAGCATGACGAAGCGATCATGCGCGCGGCGGATTACTTGTTCGATCTTGGGCCTGGGGCCGGTATCGAAGGGGGGCAACTCGTCGCGCAAGGGACGCCGGCCGAAGTCTGTGCCAACCCTGCCTCGCTGACTGGACGGTATCTTTCCGGCGCAATGCGGATTCCATCGTCGCCGCGCCGCCCGATCAGCGCGAAGCGCGCGATCACGCTCGAAGGCGTAACGACCAACAACCTCAAGGACGTGACAGCGGTCTTTCCGCTCTCGGCCCTGGTCTGCGTGACGGGCGTGAGCGGCTCCGGCAAAAGCTCGCTAGTGAACGAGACCCTGGCGCCGGCCGTGATCCGCAGACTGGGAGGGCTATCGCCCAAGCCTGGCCCTCACCGGCGGCTGACTGGCGTGAGCGGGATCGACAAGTTGATCGAGATCGATCAGGCGCCCATCGGCCGCACGCCGCGCAGCAATCCAGCAACTTACACGGGCGTGTTCGACGAAATTCGCAAATTGTTTGCGGCCTCGCGAGACGCCCAACTGCGCGGCTACAAGGCCAGCCGCTTTAGCTTCAACGTCAAAGGGGGCCGCTGCGAAGTCTGCCAGGGCCAGGGCATGCAGAAGATCGAAATGAACTTCCTGCCAGACCTATATGTCACCTGCCCCGAATGCCAAGGCGCGCGTTGGAACCGGCAAACCCTGGAAGTACACTATCGTCATAAGTCGATCGCGGACATTTTGGCGATGAGCGTATCGGAAGCACTGACATTTTTCGAGAATGTCAGCGTCATCCGCCGCTCGCTGGAGAGCTTGCGCGACGTGGGCCTGGGCTACGTGCGGCTGGGACAGGCGTCGACGACGCTCTCCGGCGGGGAAGCCCAACGCATCAAGCTGGCCACGGAGTTGGCGCGCGTCGAAACCGGCAAGACGCTCTACGTGCTCGACGAGCCGACGACTGGTTTGCACTTCGAAGACATTCGTCATTTGTTGGCGGTGCTCCGCCGACTGGTCGACCTGGGGAACACGGTGATCGTGATCGAACACAACCTGGACGTCATCAAGTGCGCCGATCATGTCATTGATTTGGGTCCCGAAGGGGGCGAAGCCGGAGGGCTGATCCTGGCCACTGGAACGCCGGAAGAAATCGCAGCTCTGCCGGAAAATGACACCGGACGTTTTCTGCGAGAAGTATTGAGCGCGGATGCCGCCTCGACTGTTGTCACTTAATCGTTTGCTACGCGTGTCCTCCGCGGATCGCCCCTGTCGACGCCCAAGCGCGTGATCATGAACGCCCGCCCCAAAAGTCAGTTGCAGTCCCCGCCGACGGTCGAGGCCGCGCGGCCAATCGACAATTTGAATTCCAGGACGCTGGGGCTGGCCGGATTGCTGATCGGCCTAACGCTCTTGGCGTACTGGCCCGCGTACACGGCCGGCTTTGTCTGGGATGACGACTCTTACATTATTGAGAACATGTCGCTCCGGCAGCCGGATGGCCTGATCGACATCTGGCTCAATCCCCGCGCCACGCCTCAGTATTATCCGCTGGTCTTCACCACGTTCTGGCTGGAGTTCCAAGCCTGGGGCCTCCGTCCGCTGGGATATCACGTAAACAACGTGCTGCTGCAGATTCTCTGCGCGCTGCTGCTGTGGCGATTGCTGGCGCGGTTGAACCTACCCGGCGCGTGGCTGGTGGCGACGATCTTTGCGGTGCATCCGGTCGAGGTCGAAAGCGTCACCTGGGTTACCGAGCGCAAAAACGTCCTCTCGCTGGCACTGGCGATGGGATCGATGCTTTGCTATATGCGCTTTGCGCCGATCGAGCCGTCAGAAACCCAGGAAAGCAATTTCAACGCGCGCCGGGGCTGGTGGTATGCCGCCGGGCTGACCTTGTTCGTGCTCGGGCTGTTCAGCAAGACGGCCATCGTTGCGCTGCCGGCGGTGTTGCTCGTGTTGATCTGGTGGAAGCGCGGCAAAATCCGGATCGCTGACGTTGCGCCGCTGGTTCCGTTTTTTATCGCCGCGATCTGCATGGGCCTCCTCACGGCGTGGCTGGAGCGGAACTACGTGGGCGCGCTGGGCGCCGAGTTTTCGCACAGCCCTGCGGAACGCCTGTTGATCGCCGGCCGCGCCCTTTGGTTCTACGCTGGCAAAGTCTTTTGGCCCTACCCTTTGATTCACATTTATCCACGCTGGGACGTGCAAACAGTGGCATGGTGGCAGTGGCTGTTTCCGATCTCTGCGCTGGCGTTGATTGGCGCGCTCTGGTTATTGCGAGGGCGTATCGGCCGTGGCCCGCTGGCCGCGGTGCTGATCTTTGCCGGAGTCCTTTTTCCCGCGCTTGGATTTTTCAACATCTATTACATGCGCTACTCCTACGTGGCGGATCATTTTCAATATCACGCCAGCGTCGCCTTGATCGTGCTGAGCGGAGCGGGACTGGGACGAATGACTCAGGCGGCGCAACCTCGGACACGGAACGGCGCGCTCGTCGCCAGCGCCGCGTTATTGTTGGCGCTCGCCGGATTGACGTACGAGCATTCGACGGATTACAGCGATCTGGAGCATTTTTATCGGGTGATTGTCGAAAAAAATCCGCATGCCTGGATGGCGTCTCGCAATTTGACGTCGTTTCTAGTCGCGGCCAACCGGACTGACGAGGCGTTAGGAGTGGTCCAGCGCGCAATTGAGATCGAGCCCAACCGAGCGGAAACCCGCGATGTGCTGGGCGTGGTTTATCTGCAATCCGCGAACGCATCCTCCGACAAAGCACAATTGCTCGAGCGCGCCCTGAAGGAGTTTGGAACCGCTCGAGAATTGGATCCCACGAACCCCGACGTCATGGTCCATCTTGGCCTGACGCTGGTCGAAGCCAATCGCAGCGCGGAGGCGTCCCCTCTGTTTCTGGAGGCGCTTGAGCGTAATCCGAACGAGGCCACTTCCCTGGCGGCGATGGGCAGCATTCTCTGGGACGCTGGTCGGCGCGATGAGGCCGTGGACTATTTGCAGCGCGCAGGCGAAGCGAACTCCGCCACTGCGGAGGGGCAGTTCGCCCTGGGTCTGGTAGCCGTGGCGATGGAAGAGTGGGACGACGCAGCGCAGCATCTGGAAGCTTCGCTCAAGCTCAAAGCGAATTCGGCCCGCGCGCATTTTGAATTGGCGACCATCCGCGCGCGGCAACAGCAACTCGACGAAGCCGCCAAACATTACCAGGAGGCCATCCGTCTGCGCCCCAGCTTCATGCCTACGCGGATCCAACTGGCGAGCGTGCTAGTGCAGCTCGGCGAGAACGATCAGGCGATCGAGCAGTTGGACGCCGCGCTTGCGCAGGATCCCAAATCGGTCGACGCGCTCGTTGGTTTGGGCGTTGCCCACACGGCAGGCAATCCGGCGGAAGCGATCCAGCATTTTGAGCGGGCGATCCAGCTCGATCCCAACCGTGCGGACGTCCATTACGCCCTCGCGAATTTGTTGTTCGCACGGCAAGACTTTCAGCGCGCTGCGGATAGTTACGGCGCCACGGTTCGCCTTCGTCCCAGCGACGCAAGGGCGAGAAACAACCTGGGCATAGCGCTGATCAATCTGGGCAACGTCGATGCGGCAATCCAACAGTTTGAACAAGCCGTTCAACTGCAACCCGATTACGCCGAAGCCACCAAGAACCTCGAACGGGCGCGGGCGCTCCCACGCGAAACGCCGCGGAAAGATCCATGAGCGAGCCGCGACCACAAACGGAGTTTCCGCCGCCGTCTTTCAACCCGCGCGCAATTGGCGTGGCCTTTGCGTTGGTGTTGTTCACACTGGCGGCCTACCTGCCGGCGATGTCGGCGCAGATTGATGGCTTTGACGACGCGGAATACATCACGGAGAACCGCTTGCTCCGTTCGGTCCGTGGGCTGGCCGTGATCTGGACCGTACCGCTGGCGTCTCCTCAATACTATCCGCTGACCTTCACCAGTTTCTGGATCGAGCATCACCTGTGGGGAGATCACCCGTTGGGCTATCACCTGGTGAACGTGCTGCTACACGCGACGAGCGTGATCCTTCTCTGGCGCCTTCTCTTACGCCTGCAAGCGCCGGGGGCGCTGTTGGCGGCGGCGATTTACGCCGTCCATCCGGTCTGTGTGGAATCAGTCGCTTGGGCCGCCGAGCGCAAGAACGTACTTTCGATGGCGCTGGCGCTTGGATCCATCCTGTGCTACTTGCGGTTTGCCTCGATCGGCCCGGATGAGGACGGTAAGACGTCGTCGACGGCGCCATCGCAGGATCGAAATCGTTTCTACGGCCTGTCCGTTGCCCTGTACACAGCCGCGATGCTTGCCAAAACGGCTGTGGTGGCGCTGCCGGCGGTGCTATTGGTGATCCTGTGGTGGAAGCGTGGGCGCGTCACGCGGCAAGATATTTTGGCGCTGTTGCCGCTGTTTGCTATCGGCGCGGCGATGGGGCTGACGACCTCGTACATCGAGCATCAATACCCGGATCTAAAAGACGACTCGCTCAAGTTCACCATGGTCGGCAAGTGCTTGATCGCCGGTCGGGCGCTGTTGTTTTACGCTGGCAAGGTGGCGTGGCCTTATCCGTTGATTCATTTCTATCCACGCTGGGACATCCAGACGGACGCCCCTTGGCAGTATCTCTTTCCGGCATGCGCCGCGGCGATCTTGGTGATGTTGTGGCTGTTGCGCGGACGACTGGGACGGGGACCGCTGGCGGCCGTGCTGATTTTTGCGCTCACGCTTGCGCCGGCGCTGGGATTCTTTAAGATCGCGTTTCTCAAATACTCGCTCGTCTCGGATCATTTTCAATACCACGCCTGCGCCAGTCTGATTGCGCTGGCGGCGGCGGCAGTGGTGTTGGCCGCGCGAAGTCTGAACATCAACAATAAACCGCTCGGCTACGCTCTGGCCGGATGCGTGCTGCTCGTGCTCGCAGGGCTGACCTTCGAACGCGCGAAAGCATACGAGACGATTGTGGCGCTGGCCGAGGACACGATCGCCAAGAATGACGAAAGCTGGGTCTCCTACGTCAACGTCGGCGTCGCCACGGCGGCGGCCGGCGATTCTGAGGAAGGACTGCGCCTGCTGCGGAAAGCGTACGAACTCCACCCGCATGATCATTCCGTTCGCTTCAACCTGGGGCTTTACCTGTTGCAAGCCGGAACGAAGTCCGGCTTCGCTCCGGGTCAACTGGACGAGATCATCGACCATTTGCAAACAGCGGTCTCGCTGAAGGAAACGGGGCCAGGTTACGTGGCCCTCGGAACGGCCCTGATCAAAGCCAACCGCCCGGCCGAGGCCGCTGAGAGTTACAATGCCAGCATTCGCCTCCGCGAGCCTGACGCCGGCACGCTATTGAGCATGGCGACCGACCTGGATGCCGCCGGTCTAACGCAAGAAGCTGTCGTATATTTCGAACAGGCGCTTTCTCAGGCAGATCGAGACGCTGACGACGCCCAATCCCTGGAGGCGCATTACCGTCTGGGCACTACGCTCAGTAAGCTCGATCGCCATCGCGAGGCGGCCGTCCATTTGGAAGTTGTCGTGCGATCCGATCCGTCATCCGTTGAAGCTCGCACTGCACTCGGTCACGCGCTGTGGCGGCTGAAAGAACTACGCGCGGCCGCGCAACAATTGACCGCGGCCGTTAAGCTGCAACCGACGAACGTCTCACTGCTCTGCACGCTGGCCGGCGTTCTGCTGGACGATGGCCAGGTGGCCCAAGCCCGCGAGACGATCGACGCGGCGCTCCAGCTACAGTCCGATTCGGAAGAAGCGCAGGCGCTGATGCGGCGAGCCGCCGAAGCTCGCGAAAAAACTTCGGGCCAATAACCGTTGTACGCATGATCCACAACACGCCTAACCCAGATGCGGACGCGGCCAGCGCCGCCGACGATAGCGTCGCCCGGACGCAGTCGCACAACACAACTGCGCTTTGGCCCATCCCTCCTGCTGCGCTGAGCGTGATCCTGGTTGTGCTGACGTTGATCGCCTACATCCCCGCGTACTCGGCCGGGTTTGTTTGGGACGACGATCTCTATCTCGAAAAGAACTCCGCGATTCAATCCCCCGATGGCCTGTTCCGATTGTGGGTCAATCCACGATCGCTGCCACAGTATTATCCGCTCGTCTACAGCACTTACTGGATTGAGTATCAACTCTGGGGGCTCGATCCGGCCGGATACCACGTGACCAACGTGTTGCTCCATCTGGCCTGCGCGTTTCTGGTGTGGTGGCTTCTTGCCAGATTGCGCGTGCCGGGCGCGTGGCTAGCCGCGGCGATTTTTGCCGTTCATCCGGTCGAAGTCGAAAGCGTCGCTTGGGTGACCGAGCGCAAGAACGTGTTATCAATGGCCTTGGCGCTGTTGTCGCTGCTGGCGCTGTTTCGGTTTGCGCCTCCTGAAGATGCAGACGACGTCGACGCAGAGACCCCTGACGCGGATCGCCTCGCCGGTGGAAGCTGGTTCAGTCGACCGTGGATTGCGCTTGGGTCCGCGCTCCGCGAACGGGGCTGGTGGTATTTATTAGCGCTCTCGCTCTTTGCGCTGGCGCTGTTTGCCAAGACCGCAGTGGTGACGCTACCGGCGGTGGCGCTTGCGATCGATTGGTGGAAGTCGGGTCGTCTGCGCGCCT
>Ga0105047_10009846_pt1 | contig 15690 bp, 8 predicted proteins | sample MAT04_FD_78384 | JGI IMG/M metagenome (GOLD analysis project Ga0105047, IMG submission 78384) | Freshwater microbial communities from Lake Fryxell liftoff mats and glacier meltwater in Antarctica - MAT-04 (megahit assembly) | ecosystem: Environmental > Aquatic > Freshwater > Ice > Liftoff... | reverse complement strand
GCCGAATTGCCGAATTGCCGAATTGCCGAATTGCCGAATTGCCGAATTATCGAATTGCCGAATTGCCGAATTATCGAATTGCCGAATTATCGAATTGCCAAATTGCCGAATTATCGAAAACACTATCAAACCTCATTCTTTGATGAGCCCTCTTTCATTTCCCCCTTCTCCCCGCTCCCCTTCTCCCCTTCCCATGTCCTTTTTCCGGTATTTGCCTTAGCTGCCTGCTCTTTCTCAAGACTGAGTTTCAGTATGGCAAAAACAAGTATCGCGGCACTGATCCATTGTACCAGGTTCAGCACCCTGTCATTTACCAGGTAATCGAATAAAATGGCTGAAACCGGGAAACAAAGTTCGCAAATGGTTGCCAGCATGGCACGGATTCGCGTGAGCCCGAAATAATACAGAAATATTGCGCCTGAACCGGTGGTTACACCTATGAGTAAAAATATTGACCATTGTAACCCATTAATTTCAGGAATAGTCTTTAACATACCAGTGGAAACAACAAATAATAACATAATTATACTCGTAAAAGCATACCTGTAAAAAGTTGCCGTAAAAAAGCTATATTTCTGCAGGACTTTTTTACTAAATACAGTAGAACTGCCAAATGCAAAAGCTGCCAGTAATGAAAATCCCGCCGCCAGGGCTGTTTCACTGCCTGTTACCAGATTCGGCAAGCTGAAGCCGAAGGTCAGGAAATAACTTGCTGATATGGCCAATGCCGACCAGAGCAGAAAGTTACGTTTTAGTTTTTCTCTCAACAATAATGCTGCAAGTGTAATGGCAAACACAGGTTGCAGCTTTTGCAGAAGCACAACTATTGTTAATGCCTGGAAATTAACGAGAAATAACGCCTTAACGATTGCAAGTGTGCCAATGGCACCGCCAAACAGGGATAACAGGAAGAACATCAACACATCGCCTGAAGTAAACGATTTCAAGTGCCGGTATTGCCTGTACATAAAAATATTCATCAGCAGAAACGGCAGTGCGTGAAAAATAAACACGACCAAACCAATATTCAGGCTATATAAACGAGGAGTCAGAACCACTCCATCGAGCCCCCACAGAGTAGCAGCAACGCATATGGCCATGGCTCCGGTAAAAACTGTCTTATTAAATGTCATAACTTACTCTTCACTTTATCGTTCTGCTTTATCAACCGTTTTCGGCGTGCAAAAGTAAGGTTTTTAAACGAGTTTTTTTTTTCATACAGTATGGTTAATTGGCAACAAGCATATAAAAACACATGGATCAACTTCAGGTATAAACTTTCACAAATACGCTATTAAATATAAACTTCACTTCTAACCGAGAATATTGAATTTCAATATTTTACAATCGCAGTAATGTAATTCAACAATATCTGTAAGAATTAATTAAAATTCCTGAGGGTTTTCTATTCATTCACAGTAAGATTATTACCTTTGCCAGAGTAAGAAAAAACGATAATAAACATATAACTATATGATTACCAATAACTTTACCGATCGCCATAATGGTCCGGGCAAGGATGAAACCGGGATTATGCTAAAAGCTTTAGGAGTTGATTCACTCGAACAGCTTATTGACCAGACTGTTCCTGCTTCTATCCGTTTGCCAAAACCGCTGAATCTTCCTGCGGGGCTTAATGAATATGAATACCTTAACCATATAAAAAACCTGGCTTCGAAAAACAAGGTATTCAAATCGTATATCGGGATGGGGTATTACAATACCATAACTCCGGGTGTTATTTTGAGAAATATTTTTGAAAATCCGGGCTGGTATACATCCTATACTCCTTACCAGGCTGAGATTTCGCAGGGCCGCCTCGAAGCTTTGCTCACCTACCAGACTATGATCACCGATCTGACCGGTATGCCGCTTGCCAATGCATCCCTGCTCGACGAGGCAACCTCAGCAGCCGAAGCTATGATTATGCTGCATAATGCACGTTCGCGCGAAGCTGTTAAGGCTGGTGCTAATACATTTATCGTTTCGGTAAACACTTATCCTCAAACAATTGCAGTGCTTCAAACACGTGCAAAACACCTTGGCATCGAAATTGAAATAAAATCATGCAACGATTTTGAACCAACACCCAATATTTACGGTATCCTGCTTCAGTATCCCAACCAATATGGCGAAGTACACGAATTCCGCGCACTGGTAAACCGTGCCCACGAAAACGGAATAGCTGTTGCCGTTGCTGCCGACCTGCTAAGCCTTGCACTCCTTACCCCTCCGGGCGAATGGGGAGCTGACGTTGTTGTTGGAACCACCCAGCGATTTGGTGTACCTATGGGTTTTGGCGGACCACATGCAGGATTTTTTGCAACCAAAGAAGATTACAAACGATTTATTCCAGGACGTATTATTGGCGTATCCGTTGACACCCAGGGCAACAGGGCGTTACGTATGGCACTGCAAACCCGCGAGCAGCATATCAAGCGTGAACGCGCAACATCAAATATCTGTACGGCACAGGCACTTTTAGCCATTATGGCCGGAATGTATGCAGTATATCATGGGCCAAAAGGTATCCGGAACATTGCCAGACATATCAATATCCTTACCGGTGTTTTGTCAGCCGAAGTTCAGAAATATGCCTACAAGCAACTGAATGCCAATTTCTTCGATACATTACTTATCAGCCTTCCCGAAGATGTTAAAATAGAGACGTTACGCAAACTGGCCGTTGAAAGCCATGTAAATTTTAAATATATTGGTGAAGATAAGATTGGAATCAGCCTGGATGAAACTACCTCACTTGATGATGTAAATCTTATGTTGCATATTTTTGCATCGGCAGCTAAGAAACAATTTATAGAATTTGTATGCAATCCGGAGGAATGTGGCCTTATCCGCACATTTGCGCCGGCGATGGACAGAACGTCAGAATATCTTACTGAACCGGTTTTCAACAGCTATCACTCTGAAACCGAGATGATGCGTTTCCTCAAAAAACTCGAAAACCGCGACCTGGCTCTTAACCGCAGCATGATCCCTCTCGGATCGTGTACCATGAAACTGAATGCTGTAGCTGAACTTATCCCTTTAAGCTGGCCCGAATTTGGTGCCATTCACCCGTTTGCTCCTGCAGATCAGACTGAAGGATACAATATCCTTATCCGTGAATTGGAAAAAGCACTTTGCGAAATTACCGGATTTAAAGCTGTTTCGATGCAACCTAACTCAGGTGCTTCGGGTGAATATGCAGGCTTGCTTGTAATAAAAGCCTACCACGAAAGCAATGGAGAAGGACACCGGAAAATCTGTCTTATACCTGCATCCGCTCATGGAACTAACCCTGCAAGTGCTGCCATGGCCGGCATGGAAGTGGTAGTTGTTAAAACCGACCCCAACGGTAATATTGATATGATTGATCTGCGCGTTAAGGCTGAGAAACATAAAGACAATCTTTCCGCATTAATGGTAACTTATCCATCCACTCACGGGGTATTTGAAGAAAGTATTCTCGAAACTGTTGCCATTATTCATGAAAACGGCGGACAGGTTTATATGGATGGTGCCAATATGAACGCACAGGTCGGGCTTACCAATCCCGGAACTATTGGTGCTGACGTTTGCCATCTTAACCTTCATAAAACATTTGCCATACCTCATGGTGGCGGCGGTCCCGGTGTTGGGCCGATCGGAGTTGCCGAACACCTTGTTCCTTTCCTTCCCGGACACCCTGTTGTAAAAACCGGTGGAGAAAAAGCGATTCAGGCTGTTGCAGCTGCTCCATACGGAAGTGCCCTGGTTTTACCCATTTCATACGCTTATATAAAACTTCTTGGTGGCAACGGACTTACTGAGGCAACCAAATATGCTATTCTTACAGCTAACTACATCAAGACCCGACTCCAAGACCATTATAAAATTCTTTATACAGGCACTAACGGACGGGTTGCACACGAACTGATCCTTGATTGCAACCAATTTCTGAAAACCGCCGATGTGGCTGTAATTGACATTGCCAAACGGCTTATGGACTATGGTTTTCATGCACCTACGGTTGCGTTCCCGGTAATGGGAACCCTGATGGTGGAGCCAACCGAAAGCGAACCGTTGAGCGAACTCGATCGTTTTGTAGATGCCATGATCAGTATCCGTAAGGAAATAGCTGCAATTGAAGAAGGCATTACCGATAAGCATGATAATGTGATTAAGCATGCGCCGCATACCCTGGCCATGGTGGCAACCGATAACTGGGCATATCCATATACCCGAGAAACGGCTGCATTCCCAATGCCTTGTGCAAAAGAAGACAAATACTGGCCTGCCGTTACCCGTATTGATGATGCCTGGGGCGACCGGAATCTGATTTGTACTTGTGCTCCGGTTGAGAGTTATGTGAAAGAATGAGATGGGGAGATCGGGAGATGGGGAGATCGGGAGATGGGGAGACAGAGAGATTGAGACTGAGAGACTGAGAAACAGGGAGATCGGGAGACATTGTCTTTGTAGGAAAACATTTAAAATTGGAAAGGCTGCCTGGTGAGAGCAGCCTTTTTATCGATATATGAACAACATCTTAATTCGTTACTATTTGATTTTGACAAAATCTTCGACCATCCTCTGAAGGTCTTGTTTTATTATTTTATTGAGCAAGTCCCTATCAATTTGTTCTCCTGCATGATTTGGAATTACTGTCGTTCTCCCATCATCATGTTAAAAAAAACATGTGACTTCCTTTTTGTCTTTTACATTCAAACGCAGGTTGAGTAAGAATTTTTATTAACTCCTTTGCAGTTAACAATGGTAATCTTGACATAATCAAAGAGTTAATTGCTGCAAACTACTCATTTTTTTTCAAAGTTAAAGACTTTTGCATCCTTTTACCCATTTAATTAAATTGCATAATCAATTTCTTAATGCTTTATTTTAGATGTTGTCTGAAACAATAGTCCGTTATTTTTCTGCCTCACGCAAAGACGCAAAGAGTTGATTTTCAATCATTTGAATATGAATAAATTGTTTTCATAACTATTTGATTTTCAGTTTAATGCAAAAGCTTAACGAAGTATTGCTGAAAAAGATTGTAATATAATTCTGTAGTATCCAGTTACTCTGCCGACAAATTATATACTCCTTTTACAAGCACTTTCGTTAGATCGATGCTATCGGATATTTCCGTAAATCCTTTCGAGATCCGGCCAATATTTACTTTTTGTCTGCGGAGGTAATAAGCTTCATTATCCGATTTCTCAAGAAGCAATACATAGTAATCTTTTCCTGATTTAATAAGTGCTTCGCTTGGCAAAGCCTCTGCTTCACTGCTGTTTACGGCAATTAATGCTTCGATAAACGATTGGTTTATCAGGTTGGTTTGTTGGCTGTTTTTTATTGTGGCAATACAGGTAACTGTTTTAGTGTCGGGATTCACGGCTTTGCCGATAGAAATGAGTGTAGCCTTATTATTGAATGATATTTCGCCCGGTGAGCTAAAAATCACAGTTTGTCCCGGCTTTAATTTAGCAATATCCTTTTCGAAAACGGATAGCTGAATTTGTAACTGGCTTATATCTACGATTTCGACAAGAAGTTTTTGTTGTTCAATATACTGACCCAGCACGAGGTTCTGTTTTGTAATGTATCCGTTTATCGGACTGATAACTGAGAATGAGGCGTACAGATCACCGGCCTCTATCTTTGCAACGTTCAATCTAAGAAGTTCTAACCTTAGTTTTAATGATAGGTATTTGGAATTCATAGCCTTATATTCACTTTCAGTTGCAATAAAATCTTTCCCGGCACCTATTTTTTCATCGTACAGCGATTTGCTTCTTTCGTAATCAGACTTCGAACGTTTCAGCCTCGCCGAAGTTTCGGTAAATTCCTGTTGCATAGCCATAAGCTCATTTCCTGTGATCATGCATAACGTGTGACCCTTTTTTACATAACTTCCCATTGAACAGTTTACGGATTCAACTATTCCGGCGATCGGAGTGCTGATTTGCGCCATTCCGTTAGCAGCAGCAGCTATGTATCCATTGCAACGAACTTCATCTTCAAAGGTTTGAGTGGTAATTGTTCCGATCGCCATGCTGTCCGCCTTAAACTGGTTGATAGTAATCTTTACCAACTGATCAGTTTCAACTTTAGCATCTTCATTAATTTTTGATGATTTCCCACATCCTGTTGACAGGAACATCATTGCGAACGGGATAATTATGAAGAGAGTATATAATTTCATTTTAGTCATTTTTATCGGGTTAAATAATTGATTTCGAGTGCCAAAAAGTTGTATTTCGAAACATTTTCGTAGTAATCGCGGGTTATTGACAATGCGTTTTCAATACTCATAACAAACTGAAAAAAGTCAATTTCGCCCACAGTATATGTTCGTTCGGTAGTGCGGATTATTTCCTCGCTCAGTTGTTTTCCTGAAGTTGTATAATAATCAATGGATTCCTGGTATTTCCTGAGTTCATTCATCAATGAGGCTTGTTTTGCTTTAAGGATTGACAATTCACTGGCCTTCATATTTTCGTTTATCTCTACAGCAATTTTGCCTGCCTTAATCTTTGCATTCTGTTCGCTAAAAAACAGGGGAATTCCGAGACCAAACTGAAAACCCTGGTAGTTTTTAGAACCGGCGTAGGAATTGGTTCCATTAAAATAGCCAAGCGAAATGTCGGGATACAATCGGTTTCTTTCTACTTTTACCATGGCATTTTGATAGTCGGTTTGCATTTTCAATAGTTGCATGCCTGCTGTTGAGTCGGGATTAACTTTAGTAATCTTTACCATATCAAGGTTTTGCATCGGAACTTCAAAAGTGCTGTTGGTTTGAATGAGTGACCGCAATTTTTGATTTTCGTTCGCAATGTTATATTTCAATTCATTTATCTGCACGTTGATTTGCTGCTGCTTGGCTGCCGAGTTGAGCATTTCAAGCCGGCTGATATCCCCTTTCTGAAAGCGCTTATCGGCAACGCTGATAAAACCACTGTACATACTATCAATTTTCTGATAAATCCTTTGTTTATTCAACAGGTAAATAATTTCAAAATAGGACTGCGATACTTCCTTGATAAGGATCTGCTTTCGCCTGTAAAACCCGGTTTCGGCGATTGAAGTACTTATGATGTTTGCTTTTTTCTGAGCCGCATACAAAGTGGGGAAGTTGAAATTCTGTTCCACACCAAAAACATGGAGCGGGTATCCATTTTCGGCTATGTTATTCTGATCTTTCCCATAATAAACCAATGTTTTATCTATTGAAAAAGCGGAACGTTTTAGCGCGTTACTTTCCTCTATTTTTAATGCGTACGCGTTCATTTCCCTGTTGTTTTGCATAGCCATCTGAATGGCATCCTCAAGGCTAATCGGTTTTGTTTGTCCGAAAGTTACAACTGAAAAAGTCATTAAAAGCAAGCCAATAACCAATGGTTTTGTTTTACGGATAAATTTTAAAGGCCACGGTTGGATGCCTTTCACATTATTGAAAATTTCGAAAAGCAAAGGCAATGCTATCATGGTAAGTAAGGTTGAAGTTATCAGTCCGCCAATTACAACTGTAGCCAATGGCCGCTGTACCTCGGCACCCGACCCTGTTGAAATGGCCATGGGTAAAAATCCTAAAGCGGCAGCAGCAGCAGTTAACAATACTGGCCGCAGGCGTTCCTTAGTACCTTTGAGGATAAGTTCGCGCAAATCGGTCGTGCCGCCATGATGCAATTCCTTTAAATGTTCGATCAGTACAATTCCATTCAGAACTGCAATTCCGAAGAGTGCAATAAAACCAATGCCTGCCGATACGCTAAAAGGCATTCCCCGAAACCACAGGGCCAGAACTCCACCAACTGTTGCGAGTGGAACAGCAGTAAAAATCATAACTGCGTCCTTAAAGGATTTGAAAGCAAAGTGTAAAAAGATAAAAATGAGTAACAGGGCAACCGGGACTGCAACCATAAGCCGGCTGGTTGCATTTTTTAAATTTTCAAACTGACCGCCATAAGTAATATAATTGCCTGGTACCAATGTGATATTTTTATCAATTTTAGTCTGAATATCTTCAACCACCGATTGCAGGTCGCGGTTACGTACATTCACGCTTACTACGACACGGCGATGGGTATTGTCGCGGGAAATTTTAGCCGGCCCTTCACTGTAAATAATTTCGGCTAATTCACTCAGTGGAATCTGTTCACCGTTGGGCAAAGGAACCTGTAGGTTTCGGATATTACCGATATCCTTGCGGTCTTGTTTTTGGAGCCTGATAACCATATCAAAACGTTTTTCGCCTTCAAATACTATTCCTGCGGTTTCGCCGCCAAATGCCATGGCCAGGTAATGGTTCAGGGTTTTGGAATTGAGGCCATAATAGGCAATTTTGCTTCGGTTGTATTTTACACTCATTTGTGGCAGACCGGCAGTTTTTTCAAGAATAACATCGGCTGCACCGGGAACATCTTCAACCAGGCTTTTAATTTCAACGGCTTTTTTATTCAGGTAGTCCAGGTCTTCGCCAAATATCTTAATGGCAATATCCGCCCTTACACCAGTAATTAACTCATTGAATCTCATTTCGATGGGTTGGGTAAATTCATATTCAATACCTGGAATTACTGATAAAGCTTCCTTGAATTTATCGGCCAACTCTTCCTTGTTTTTAGCCGAAACCCATTCGTCGCGGGGCTTCAGCTTGATTATCATATCTATTTCTTCCATCGACATGGGATCGGTTGGGACTTCGGCAGCACCGATACGGCAAACGATCTGATCCACTTCGGGGAAGGCTTTGATAAGGATATTCTCCATGCGGGTGGTCATCTCGACGGTTTTGGAAAGCGATGTTCCGGTTTTAAGGACAGGTTGAATCACGAAATCGCCTTCATCAAGTGTTGGCACAAATTCACCACCCATTCGTGAAAACATGAATCCTGTTAAAATCAGTGATGAAAAAGCCAGACCCAATACAATTCCTTTATGGTTGCACGACCAACGCATGGCAGGTGTGTAAGAGCGGTAGGCTATGTTCATGATCCATTTCGACGGATTAAACCTGCGTTCTTTTTCAGGACGTAGAAAAAGCGAAGCCGCTACAGGCAACCAGGTTAAACCCAGGATCATGGCTCCTATAATAGCAAAACTGAATGATAACGCCATGGGCCGGAACATTTTCCCTTCGACACCGCTGAGCGAAAGAATCGGAATAAACACAATGAGGATAATTACTTGTCCGAAAACAGCCGAACTCATCATCCTTGAAGCTCCTTTGAATGTGATTTTGTCAATCAGCGCCTGTCGTTCATCTCCCTGCAACCTGTTATAAGCTGCTTTTCCTGATGTGATCCGAATCGCAATAAACTCGACAATAATTACAGCTCCGTCGATAATAATCCCGAAGTCGAGGGCACCCAGGCTCATAAGGTTGGCATCAATTCCGAAAACATACATCATCGAAATGGTGAAAAGCAGTGCCAGCGGAATCATAGAAGCGATTACAAGGGCAGAACGTACGTTACCCAGAAGAATTATAACGATAAGAATAACAATCAAACAGCCTAATACAAGATTTTCAACCACAGTGAATGACGTCCTGGAAATGAGTTCACTGCGTTCGAGGATAGGGTTGACAAACACACCTTCGGGCAGATTTTTCTGAACTTCGGCAACCCGTTTTTTAACTTCGTTGATCACCAGTTTCGAGTTGGCATTTTTGAGCATCATTACCTGCCCCAGCACTTTTTCGCCCTGTCCGTTTGCAGTTATGGCTCCGAAACGATTTGCGTATCCAAAATGAACTACTGATAAATCTTTAACAAGCACCGGGATTCCGCCAGCATTTTTAACGACTATATTTTCAATATCTTCAAGCGATTTCACCTGTCCGTCGCCACGAATAAAATAACTCTGGTTGGTTTTTTCGATATATGCACCGCCGGAAATGCTGTTGTTAGCCTCAAGTGCATCGTACACTTCCATCAGAGTCACATTCATGCTGCGCAGCCTGGCCGGGTCAATAGCTACTTCGTATTGTTTCAGAAATCCGCCCCAGCTGTTCACCTCAACAACACCGTTAATACCCGACAATTGGCGTTTTACAATCCAATCCTGAATCGTGCGCAGTTCCATGGCCGAATACTTGCCTTCAAATCCCGGTTTAACATCGAGGATATATTGATAAATTTCGCCGAGGCCCGTTGTAATGGGTCCCATTGACGGAGTTCCGAAACCTTCAGGGATATTAGCAGATGCAGCTTTGATCTTCTCGGCTATCAGTTGGCGTGGCAGATATGTTCCCATCTGGTCGTTAAATACAATAGTAACCACAGACAATCCGAATTTTGAAATAGAACGGATTTCGACAACGCCTGGCAGGTTTGCCATTTCAAGTTCAACCGGAGCGGTAATAAACTGCTCAATTTCCTGTGTTGAAAGGTTTCCTGAAGTTGTAATTACCTGCACCTGGTTGTTGGTAATATCGGGCACAGCTCCAACAGGAATTTTCAGTATGGCAAAAACTCCGAACGCGGCAATAGTAAAGGTGAAAAGGATTACAATCAGCTTGTTCCGGATACTGAAATCAATAATTTTTTCTAACATAACTGTGCGTGTAGGATTGCTGTTACACTTCTGTAAAATGCAGATACAAAAATCCAAATACTGATCTCTGTTCCAACAAAGTTATTGAACTTTATTATGATTTTGATAATAAAACAGGATAATCTTCATAAATATTTATCTTGCATCAGGCAAGGGTTTATAACTCAAAAATGCCTACTTTTGCATCCCTTTTCAGGGATATGCTTTCACTCACATAATAAACACAAAATTAAATGATTACAGTTTCGGACCTGGCTATACAATTTGGAAAACGGATTTTGTTTCAGGATGTAAATATGAAATTTACGCCTGGCAATTGCTATGGAATAATAGGGGCCAATGGGGCCGGTAAATCCACTTTCATTAAAATGTTATCGGGTGAGATGCAGAGTACTCGTGGAAATGTTTCTTTCGGTTCAGGCGAGCGGCTTTCGGTGCTCAGGCAAAATCACTCCGAATTTAATGATTTTACTGTCCTTACCACAGTGCTGATGGGACATACAAAATTGTGGGAAGTGATGAAGGAAAAGGATGCCCTGTATTCAAAAACTGATTTTACTGAACATGACGGGCACAGGGCTTCGGAACTGGAAGAGCAGTTTGCTGAAATGGACGGCTGGAATGCCGAAAGCGATGCTGCTAATTTACTCAGTGGCTTAGGTGTAAAAGAGGAATTCCATGACAAACTCATGAATGATCTCAGTGGAAAAGAAAAAGTGAAAGTTCTTTTGGCGCAGGCACTTTTCGGAAAACCCGATAACCTCCTGCTTGATGAGCCTACCAATGACCTTGACCTTGAAACTGTGATCTGGCTCGAAAATTACCTGGCTGATTTTGATCAAACTGTGCTGGTTGTATCGCACGACAGGCACTTCCTTGATTCGATATGTACACACATAGTGGATATCGATTTTAGCCGGGTACAACAATTCCCGGGAAATTATACTTTTTGGTACGAATCGAGCCAATTAGCTTTACGTCAGCAGCTTACACAAAATAAGAAAGCAGAAGACCGCAAAAAAGAACTACAGGAATTTATTGCCCGTTTCAGTGCCAATGCTTCAAAATCGAAACAGACTACCAGTCGTAAGAAAATGATTGAGAAGCTGAATATTGAAGAAATTAAGCCTTCGACACGTAAGTACCCTGGCATTATTTTTACTCCTGAACGGGAACCCGGTAACAATATACTTGAGGTAAAAGGACTTACTAAAAGCTTGAATGGCAACCTCTTATTCAAAAACCTGAGCTTTACCATGCAGAAAGACGACAAAATAGTTTTTCTGTCGCGCGACACACGTGCTATGACGGCTCTTTTCGAGATTCTGAAAGGTCATGATAAGGCCGACAGCGGAACTTTCGAATGGGGACAAACTATTCTGAAAGCCTATCTTCCATTGGAATATGAAGAATTGTTCCAATCGGATATGACTCTTATGGATTGGCTGGCGCAATATTCAACAGATACACATGAAGCTTACCTGAGAGGATTTTTAGGAAAGATGCTTTTTGCGGGTGACGAAATTTTTAAGAAAACAAATGTATTATCGGGAGGCGAAAAAGTGCGCTGCATGATTTCCAGGATGATGACCCGCAATGCCAATGTAATGTTGCTTGATACACCTACCAATCACCTTGACCTTGAATCTATTCAGGCTTTCAACAATACTTTAATCAAGTTTAAAGGCAATATACTGATGTCGTCGCATGACCATGAGTTTATCCAGACTGTTTGCAACCGGATTATCGAAATCGGGCCTAACGGAATGATTGACAAGCTGATGGAATACGATGAGTATATCAGTGATGAGAAACTCAGAGAGCAGAGAAATAAGTTGTATTAGAATTATAGTGGTTTATTGAGAACTTTTTTCGGAAGCTTTATAGAAGTTTCCTGTAAAATTCAATAATACCTTTTCTATACTCTATATTCAAAAATAAGGAAAAGTTTAATTCTCCTTCCCGGCGGAAAAAATAAATTCAATAGGATTGTCAAGATCGTATAGTATCCGGTATGCGTCAGTTTCTTTAATGCAGAATGGTTCAATAAGTTTTATCATTTCTTTATATCCTTCAGTGGTTAAATCACAGTAAAACTGCTTGAAATCATCGGTTACAATTCCTTCGTCAGTTTCTGATATTCTCAAAGTCAAACTGCAATTAACAGGTTCAATAAATTCATAATCAGATAGTTCAATAGTATTAATTTTCGTATTGACTAGTCCTGACAGGATTTGAAGAAATAAGCCTGCCTGTGATTTGTCAAAATCATTCAGGCGAATGGCATGTTCCTCATACTCGTTTATATTTTCGAGAAATTTAAGTTTCACTTTATTGCTTTTTTCACATGGTTACTTTTCGTGTGGCTCATCGGAAACCTGATACTTCTGATTTTACCGTTGTTATTTCCCGAAATTGTTGCAATAAGCGAATCGTTTTCTTTAAGCTGATAAGCTATCTTTTGCGGGAAATCATGCTCCGGATTTTCAAAAACAGCATTTGTGCCATCCGAATAAGTAAGTTTGAAGGATATGGGTTTATTATCATTCTGCCCTTCAACCAAAGGTACATAAAATACTGAAGTGTCCTGTTGCTGCAGCGATATTGTTTCGCTGCCAAGCGTATCGTTGCCTTTAATGAAATAGCTCTGGCCGGTAAAAAGTGTATCGTTCACTTTTACCCAGGTTTCGGTAAAAATACTTTCGCTGGTTTCACCTGTCCAGCTTCCGATAAACCAGTCGAGCCTGTTTAATCCAGCTTTTTCAGGTTTACTGTTCTTTGTAACACAACTGGCTGATAATATGGTTAATACTATCAGCCAGATTGATATTTTTTCGATTTTATGCATCAGCAATTTATGATTCTATGCTTTATAAAAAAGAATTTACATTCCCAACTGGTTCATCAAAAATTCATAGATAAACACCCAGTTATCAATTCGTTGCGAAGTTGCCTGCCCGCTTCCATGGCCGCTGTTATAATCCATATGCAGGATAACCGGATTGATCTGGCCTGGGTTATTCTGTAGAGCTGCAACAAATTTCTTGGCATGAATCGGATCTACGCGGCTGTCGTTTTCGCCGGCAGTTACCAGCATGGTGGGTACATTTATACCTTTACGGATATTCTGATAGGGCGAGTATTGTAACAACCAACGGAAATCAGCTTCGTTTTCGGCAGTGCCATACTCCGGTATCCAGTAGCGGGCTATCAGGAATTTTTCGTACCGGAGCATATCAAGCAAAGGAACCATACAAATGATACCTTTATACAGATCAGGACGTTGTGTTGCGACGGCACCCATCAGCAATCCACCGTTACTGCCGCCCATGGCAACAATTTTTGAAGGATTTGTGTATTTTTCGTTGATAAGCCATTCGGCGCAACTGTTAAAATCGTCGAAACAGTTTTGCTTGTTGGCTAACATGCCATCCTCGTGCCATTTTTCGCCGTACTCGTCGCCACCGCGGATACCGGCTTCAACCACAATGCCACCTCGGTTGAGGAAGGAAGCATAAAATCCATAATACCCCGGTTGAATTCCGGCGTTAAATCCACCGTAAGCTTCCAACAAAACCGGATTATTGCCATCGAGTTTAATATCCTTGCGATGAACCACAATAACCGGCACCCGTGTATTGTCCTTCGAGGTAAAAAATTTTACTTCTCCGACAATTTTGCTCATATCGATGGATGATTCGCGCTGGTAATACAGCCGCCATTTGAAGTTGGAAGGCGATGCTACGAAAACTTTTGTTTCGGAAGTAAACGTGCTGAGATACACATACACCGAGTCTTCCTCCCTGTCGTATCCCATTCCGGAAACGTTACCGGTTTCGGGCAGTTCAATTTGTTTAATACGTTTTCCGTTCAGGTCGAATAATGTCAGCCTGCTCTGGATGTCGATTTTATCCTGAATAATAATATTCTTCTTTGTTACGGCGTAACTTTGAAGAACTGTTTTTCCTTCCGGGATAATTTCTTTCCAGTTTTTATATTCCGGATTTTTCTTTTCTGCTACCAGCAGACGGTAATTCGGAGCGTTATCATTGGTGAAAATGTATAATTTATCCCCTATAGCTTCAGGGTAACAATTTGATTTTTTGCTTTCGTAAATCAACTGGCCTTTTTCGAAAGTTCCGGTTTTACGCATATAGCAATTGTTGGAGTAGAAATCGCCTTCCCCCGAGAAACTCACATCGCTGTAACGGTTGTCATACGTATAGAAGCTGTTTTTGGCATCTGTGGTTGTACCCACAACCTGCGCTTTGTCCTGGGTATCACCGATTTTTATCCAATAGGTTTTCAATGGCAATTGTTTGTCAATGTCCTCCTTACTTCGAACTGTTATGTATGCATGTTCCTGATCCTTAGTCCATTGAAATCCGAATGTATTCTCCAGCGCGGGATGCAATATTTTTCCCGAACGTGTTTCAATTATATAAGTAGTAGTAATTTCAGCACCGCTTTTCTGCACACTTATTGCGGCTCTTTCGCCATCATAGGTATACGCCACTCCTGAAGTTGAGGTATTACCGGTAGTATCCAGCTTTACCGGATCCCAGATCAGGATTTTCTTCCCATTCAGAATGGTGTATAGCTTCGATTGCTTATCGCCTTTTTTCTTTACCGTCTGGAACACACGCTTCCCCTCTTTATTCAGCGGGCTTTCGTAATCGCGGTCGATGTAAGCGGCAATATCTTCGCGCAGTCCATCATGTTTTTTCTGACTGGCTTCGAGATAGGCAATACCATAATCATGCTGAGCCCGGGTCCAGTTAATGGTTGCCGGGTCGGCTTTGTTTTCGAGCCAGCGGTATTCGTCGGTAATCAGAACACCATGCATGGTATCGGTTACAGCCTTAACAGGAGTTGAAGGCGGAAAAAAAGTCTTCTGGGCCAGTAATGAAACCTGTGCCAGAATTAACACTGCAAAGAAAACGATTGACTTCATAATTAATTGTTTTATAAGTATTTAATCCAGATTAATAATTCGTTATTCGAAGATAAGTCCGATTATCGTGAAACAAATATATCACTATGCTTTATACCATTTGAGATAATTCTGTGAAATCTGCTCATTTTCAGTTGTCCTGCCGGAAAAAATCGGTGAAGAATGAAGGATGGTGGGATTGGGGATTG
>Ga0105047_10009844_pt1 | contig 15691 bp, 11 predicted proteins | sample MAT04_FD_78384 | JGI IMG/M metagenome (GOLD analysis project Ga0105047, IMG submission 78384) | Freshwater microbial communities from Lake Fryxell liftoff mats and glacier meltwater in Antarctica - MAT-04 (megahit assembly) | ecosystem: Environmental > Aquatic > Freshwater > Ice > Liftoff... | reverse complement strand
TGCGAGTGGTTGTATTGCAGGAGATTTTTATAGTTATGATCCGGCACGTTTAGGAGGTAGCACAACTTTATCTGAACGGTATGTTTTTGCCAACCAGCGGGGTAGTATTGGATTTTTAGCCGATACCCATTTTGGGATACCTTTTGCGTTAAATAATTATAATGTAAGATTCTACCAGAATTTTTCTTTGTTGATGTATGGAAAAACGGTGGGTGAACAATTAAAAGAAGTAAGTGTTCATTTAAATGGGTTAGACTCAGCACTTGATTATTATACAAGAATACATTTAGAAGAAATAAACCTTAATGGAGATCCTGCTATAAAGATAAATTCTTTCCCTAAAGCAGATTATGTAATCGAAGATCCTTCGGTAGTTATATCACCCAACATTGTTACAGTGGCAGATGGTTCCTTTAATGTAAAAGTAAAAATGCAAAATATTGGTAAAGCTGTAGGAGATTCTATAAGGGTGTCTGTAAAAAGACTTTTACCCAATAACACCACTGTTACCGTAAAAGACACACTCATAAAAGCCATCATATATGCTGACAGCTTAAACTTAAATATTCCCATAAACCCCGCAACGGATAACGGATTAAATAAAATTATTGTAGAACTTGACTGGACAAACAGAATTGCTGAGATATATGAAACAAACAATAAAATAACCAAAGATGTTTTCATTTTTGAAAATACATTGAACCCGGTTTATCCTTATAATTATGCTATTGTTAACAACCAAAATATAACTTTCTCTGCCAGTACAGCAAACCCACTTATAGGGCTGAGCAATTATTCAATGGAAATTGATACAACAGAGTTATTTAATTCTGCCTTTAAAAAAACATACAACTCTTCCAGCATCGGTGGTGCAATACAGTTTACTCCAACTAACTTAACATTAACTGATAGCACTGTTTATTATTGGAGAACTGCGGTAGTTCCAACCACAGGCATTACTTTATGGAATACATTCTCTTTTGTTTATTTGCCGGCAAGTACGCCAGGTTTTAATCAGTCGCATTATTTTCAGAATCTGAAAAGTACATACACAAATTTAGCTTTGGGAGCAGATAGGGTTTTGAGATATAATTCTTACATATCAAATTTAAAAATTTTTAATGGTGTTTTCCCCACAGCTGCAAATCAAGCACAGGATTTTATGGTTGATATTGATGGGTCTGATAATATTCAAAGTGTGTGCGGTGTTTCCAATATTATAATTAATGCTATAAATCCATCAGAAATGGAACCTACCTTAAATGTTAACCTTGGACCAGGTCAGTATGGTAGTGATAATGTCTGTGGCCCTACTAGAAAATATAATTTTCAGTTCAATATATTGTCTGCAGCAAAAAGAGATAGTGCCAGAAAGTTTTTAGATATAATTCCACAAGGCTACTATGTTATAGTGAGAAATACCTCAGGAATTGCGGTGGCTTCAAATACTTACGCTTCCACTTGGCAAGCAGATGGCACCAATTCATTGTATACACGATTAAAAGATGCTGGTTTTGCTGACTTAGATTCTTTTAATAGACCTCGAGCATTTAATTTTATTTATAGAAAAGGAGTAACCTCTTTTACTCCCGTGTCTAAATTTTCTGAAGGAATAAATGATAAGATTCAACTTGATGTAAGTGGCCCTGCATTTAGAGCAAATGGTATCATCACATCACCTACTTTCGGTCCTGCTAAGGCATGGAATTATTTCAGATGGAGAGGTAAATCATTAGAAACTCCTACAGCAGACTCAATTAATTTTAATATCATTGGTGTTACTTTCGCCGGAGTAGAAACTGTGTTGATGACAGTAGATTCAACAATGCATGATGTGGATATTTCTTCTATAAATGCAGTGCAGTATCCCTTTATCAAAATAACAATGAAAAATACTGACAGAAAAAATTCTACTCCTTATATTATTAATTATTTAAGATTAAATTATGTTGCAGTTCCCGAAGGTGCAGTAGCGCCAAACATCAAATACACAATGAAAGATACTGTGGAAATTGGTGAGCCAATTAATTTTTCTGTGGCGTTTAAAAACATAAGTCAGGTAAAGTTTGACAGTCTAATGAAAATTAGCTTAAAAATAAAAACTGCCAGCAATTTTGATAGTATTATAAACATACCTAATGGGAAAATATTAATTGCAGGTGACACATTGGTAGCATCTTATATTATTCCTTCAGAAAAATATCCAGGTAAAAATACCTTGTTGGTTGATTTTAATCCCAATTACGCACAGCCAGAACAGGCACGGTTTAATAACATTTTATATAAAGATTTCTTTGTAAAATCAGATCCTTTTAACCCATTGTTAGATGTGACTTTTGATGGAGTACATATTTTAAGCAGCGATATAGTGGCATCTAAACCTGCCATATTAATAAAGTTAAAAGATGAAAATAGGTTTCTTGCGTTAAAAGATACGGGGCTTATAAAAGTACAGTTAAGGTATCCTGATCAAACACTTCGCACTATAAGTTTTGGAGATACTATGCGTTTTAATCCTGCTAATCTTTCGAGCGGCGAAAATGCAGCTACCATTGATTTTAGACCGTTTTTACAACAAGATGGTAGTTATGAATTAATTGTTTCTGGTAAAGATGCATCCGGCAATACAGCAGGGGCTTTAAACTACCGCACTGTTTTTTCTGTTATAAACAAACCAATGATAAGTGAATTGCTCAATTATCCGAATCCGTTCACTACATCTACCGCTTTTGTGTTTACACTTACAGGCAGCCAGGTACCACAAAACATGCGCATACAGATACTCACTATTACAGGCAAAGTAGTTAGAGAAATTACTAAACAGGAACTTGGTGCAATACATGTTGGTAGAAACATCACTGACTTTAAATGGGACGGTACAGATATGTACGGACAAAAACTGGCAAATGGTGTTTACATCTATCGTGTTATTACAAACCTAAATGGTAAATCGCTCGACAAATACAGAGCAGACGGAGACAACACTGATAAATATTTTAATAAGGGCTATGGTAAAATGTATTTAATGCGATAATAGAAAATAATCTCAAAAAAATAGCCCCGCAATGTTAAGTTGTGGGGCTTTTACTTTTAACACACATACTTTAGGGAAAAAGCGAAGCTTTTTAAATTTGTCGCCTTTATATTTTAAGTATACTCAATTGTAAAACTGATATAAAGTCTTCTTGCGTTCCCGACTCTTTTTTTCCTGCTTGTTACCTAAAACATTGCCACCCTTTTTCAATACTTTTGCACAAAAAGCAAATGGCTAAAATTGGGATAAATATTGCCACCGGCAGTTTACAAAAAGAAGAAATTATTGTGGGAATTGATTTGGGCACAACCAATAGCCTCGTAGCCATTATACATCCTGAAACTAAAAAAGCCATTGCTTTAAAAGAGCACAACAGTTCTTCCTTAGTACCATCTGTAGTTTATTTTGACAATGCAGGCAACGTATTAGTAGGTAATGAAGCAAAAGAATTTTTAATATCTGCCCCTGAAAGAACCATTTTTTCTGCCAAAAGATTACTTGGGAAAAACTACGATGATATAAAAGCAAATGCTTCTTCTTTTTCTTATAAAATAATTGATGACGATAAAGACAAACAGGTAAAAATAAAAATTGATGATCAGTTTTATTCTCCTGTAGATTTATCTGCACTCATACTAAAGGAACTAAAAACAAGAGCCGAGCATATTATTAAAACACCCGTGAACAAAGCAGTAATTACGGTACCGGCTTATTTTAATGATGCGCAGCGGCAGGCCACGAGAGATGCAGGTAAACTTGCGGGGCTCGATGTGCTGAGAATAATAAATGAACCTACGGCTGCAAGTCTTGCTTATGGTTTGGGAATAGATAAAGAGGAACACAAAACTATTGCAGTGTATGATTTGGGCGGTGGTACTTTTGATGTATCTATCTTAAAATTAAACAGCGGGGTTTTTGAAGTACTTTCTACAAACGGTGATACTTACCTTGGCGGCGATGATTTTGATAATGCTATAGTAAAGTATTGGCAACAAAAAACAAACATTTCCGAGCAGGAATTGCTGGCAAACCGATCTCTTGCCCAAGCTTTAAGACTAAAGGCAGAAGAAGCAAAAAAACATCTTTCGGATAACGAGAGATTTTCATCTGCTATAAATGATAAAGATATTTCGATTAATAAAAATGATTTTAATCAACTTATAAAACCATTTGTAGATAAAACAATTGATAGCTGCAAAAAAGCAATGAAAGATGCTGGGCTTGCAAAGGGCGACATTAACGAGATAATAATGGTGGGAGGAAGTACAAGAGTGCCATTGGTAAATGAAATGGTAAGCAGCTATTTTGGTAAGCCCGTAAACAATTCTGTAAATCCCGATGAAGTGGTTGCATTAGGTGCAGCTATACAGGCAGATATTTTAGCAGGTAATAATAAAGATGTTCTATTGCTGGATATTACACCATTAAGTTTGGGAATTGAAACAGCAGGAGAGTTGATGGATGTATTGATACCACGCAATGCAAAAATACCATCCGGCGCAGCAAGAGAATATACTACGCAGTTAGATGGACAGGTAAATATGCGCATAAGTATATACCAGGGAGAACGGGATATTGTAAAAGACAACAGATTACTGGCAACCCTTAACCTAAAAGGAATACCGCCTATGCCTGCGGGTATGGCAAAAGTGCAGGTGAGTTTTTTAATAAATGCAGATGGCATACTTACCGTAAAAGCAAAGGAATTGAGAAGTGGAGTAGAGCAAAGTATAGAAGTAAAACCACAGCTTGGTATTGATGATGAAACGGTAGAAAAAATGTTGCTAGATTCTATGGCGAATGCAGAAAATGATATTACAGCCCGTGCATTAGCAGAAGCAACAACAGAAGGAGAACAGTTGCTAAAAACAACAGAACGTTTTTTGCAAAAAAACGCCCTTCAATTAATAGATAACGAATTAAGCGAAACAGCTGAAGCTATGCAGGCTTTACAACTGGCACTAACCATGGCAGATAAAAATTTAATACAAACTAAAACGGAAATACTAAACGATATTTCTCGTCCTTATGCAGAAAGAATTATGAACAATGCGGTAGGCGATGCGATGAAAGGGAAAAATATATGACACACTACTCAAAATGAGAAGTGGTAGGTTTAAAAAAATATAAAGCCCCCAAAATCCAAAAAGGAGTTAACGTAAGGAAAAACCTGCTATGCCATTCATCGCACGAACAAATAACGCAAACCCATAAAAATAATATAAGAGCGATAAAATATATAAATGCTTTAGGAGTTTTCTGTCTAAATTTAAAAAAAGTGAGCAAACAAAACGCATATAAAGGATAAAAATAAAGGGCTAAAAATATATTATGCGAGGTAGAATAAAAGCTTCTTTGCAAACCAAAAAACGCCTTTGTTTTTAAAAAAGCAAGCCTGCTAAATTGGTCAAAATTATGAAGTATATAAAATAATAGACCATTCAAAGAATTACTTTTATCGACTGTTTTAAGTGCAAATTCATTTTTTAAAGTAGGTACACCACAAATAATATGTTCATATCTAAAAGGCTCTAAAATATCTATTCCAAAATCTCCTCTTACTTTACTACTGCTTTCTACCACTAAAAAATTTAATAGCAGTAAACTACCAGTACACAAACTTAAAAAAATAATTATGCGCCAAAAAATTTGTAGGTTTTTGGAGAAGAAAAAATAAATGTAAACACATGTTGCGCCTAACACGAATATGGCAGTTGGCCTGGTTAGCATTAAAAGCACCATCAAAAATAACAGGACTAAAACATTTTTGATTTTAAAACTTTTTTCTGTGAGCAGTTTGCAGCTAAAAATGATGACAAGGCTAAAAAATATGGATTCTGTGTATAAGGAAGAATTATAAATTTGATAAGGGAAACAACATATCAATAAAATTGCGCCAATTAATGCCAGTTTTTTAGATTGATAAAACCAGCACATAAATTTATAAAAATAAATAAGTGCTGTAAAGTTTAAGAGTAATTGTATAAATACGATGAAAGCATAACTCAATCCAAGTTTTAGGTGTAAAAAATATACAAGCGCTATTTCACTGAAATACATATAAAAGGCGGAAGAACTAAAGTGACCAAGTGTTTGCAAATTATTAGCTTCTCTTATTACTCTTTCCGCTTCACCGCTGGTATTAATGCCGCTTGTAACAAGTATAAGAGTTTGAACGAGCAGCCAGAGTGAGGTTAGATAAAAAATTTTTTTTTGGTTATAAATATTAGCTACCCACGAATGCATTTTGTAAATAATTAATTTAGAGGTTAAAAATAACTAAGTTGCTAGCCATTTTAGAATTAATTTCAATTTGGAATTTAATGTTGCCTTTAATAAATGAAAAAAACAATAATTTTTTTAAAAAAGTATCCTCTTTTCCCCTTTCTGTTAATATTATTTTTTTGTCTGCATGGCAGTGTTGAAAATTACGGATATCTAGAGTTAGGCGAAGTATTAAAATTGTTTCTTTTAATGCTTGTAACAGTATTCTTAGGTATTTTCTTATGTTATTATTTTTTTAAAGATTTTTTATCTGCATCAATGGTTATATTTTTTATTGAAGTGTGGTACTTATTTTTTGGTGTTTTTCATGATTTTATAAAAGAAAAAAATTGGCTATACTTTTTATCACGTTATGTAATTATAATTCCTGTTTTAATAGCTCTCACTGTTTTATGGACTAGTTTGATTTATAAAAGAAAATTTAATTTGGTAAAAATTGGTCTTTATTTAAACATTTTATTGATAGTTTATTGTTTTGTTGATACTGCAACACTTGTTATAAAATTGACCAATTCCGACAATCCAAAGATTTCAAATACAACAAATTTTGATCTTAGTAAAGTAAAGGCTAAACCAAATGTTTATTTCTTATTATTTGATGAATACCCCGGATATAAAAGTTTACAGGATAGCTTTAATTTTTCAAATGATAAATTATACGCCTCTTTAAAAAATAATGGGTTTAAAATATTACCCATTTTTGCAAATTATAATTTTACAACTTATTGCATGTCTTCTATTTTCAACATGAATTATATTAATGATTTAAATTTTTTACCTAAAGTAAAAGAAAAAGAGTTTCAAAAAAGGTTAGATGAAATAAAAAATGCAGAGGTCTTTTCTATCTTTAAATCAATGGGCTATACTGTTAAAAATTTTTCATCATTCGATTTGAAAAATAATCCTTCTATTGGAATAAATAGTTCTCATTTACTTATTCATAAAAGATTAATTACGGACAAGATTTTTCATAACCGCCTTGTTAGAGATGTTGGAAGCGGGCTCATAGTAGGAAAATTTTCGATACCATCAATGAAGAGCGACTACTTTTATGAGAATAAAAAAAATAACTTGATATTTGAAAATAAACTTGCAGAATATATATCACAAAATAAACTTGATCATCATTTTGTGTATACACATTTTTTTATGCCTCATGGTCCCATTTTCTTTGACAGTTCGGGTAATAACCTTTCTCAAAAAATTGTTTTTGATGAAAATAGTTTTGCAGATAAAAAATTGTTTTTGGGTTACGTAAAGTATGTTAACACAAAAATTATGCAGTTAGTAAACCTAATCAATGCTAATGATAAATCAGCCCTAGTAGTAATTATGAGTGATCATGGTTATCGTGGTTACAATACACAGAAAGATTTTAAACCTTATTTCGATAATATTTGTGCAGTAAAATTTCCTCAAGAAAATGATTCATCAACAACTCCTATAAAAATGAGCAATGTAAATTTCTTTCGATATTTTTTTAATAGCCAGTTTAATCAGCAACTTAATTATTTGAAGGATAGTAGTATCATGTTGAAAGAGTAATTTATTATAACTATGGCTTTTCTTAAACTTTAATAAATACGATGTGGGTTTATAACTGAACATATGAAGTTTAAAACCTTGTTTTTTCAAAATTTAAAATCTTCATTTTACAATGCGTTGTTAGGTATTCGCCTTTAACGAACACTAAATAAACACTCATTTAAAAACATCAACAGCATTCGCCAAAGGCGAATGCCTACTTAAGATTATGATAAACCTTTTGTACATCTTCATCCTGCTCAATGTGATCTACCATTTTTAAAACGTCGTTTGCGTCTTCTTCGCTAAGCTCCATTAATTGACCTGGTATGCGGGTAAGTTCTGCACTAATCAATTCTAATTTTTTATCTTCTATAGCTTTGTTCATATTGCCAAACTCTGCAAAGGCACACCTTATAATAATATTACCATCAGCGTCTTCGCCAATTTCTTCGAGGCCAAAATCTATCAACTCCAACTCCAGCTCATCAATATTTTGTCCGGTGTTTTTTACTTTAAATTCTCCCATACGGGTAAAAGTAAATGCTACGCTGCCCGTTGTACCCAATGCACCTTTGGCTTTTGTAAAGTGCATGCGCACATTGGCAACCGTTCTGGTGGTATTATCAGTAGCGGTTTCTACCAATACTGCCACACCGTGCGGTGCATATCCTTCATACACCATTTCGTCGTAGCTGCTAATGTCTTTGCCCATGGCACGCTTAATGGCCGCTTCTACTCTGTCTTTGGGCATGTTACAAGCCTTTGCATTTAAGTAACATCTTCTTAGGGCAGGGTTGTTTTCAGGCTCTGGTCCGGCAGCTTTTACGGCTATGGCTATTTCTTTTCCGATACGGGTAAAATCTTTTGCCATTTTATCCCATCGTGCAAACATGGCACCTTTTCTTACTTCAAATATTCTTCCCATACAGTGTAGTAATTTTTATGACTGCGAAAATACAGAAATTAGTATTGAGATATTAGTATTGAGATATTAGTATTGAGATATTAGTATTAAGATATTAGTATTAAGATATTAGGATTAAGAACTTCTGTGAAAAATTTCCGTTAAGGGATATCCCATTTGTTCATAGTAATGCACGTATTGTAAGCGCAATCAATGTTTAATCCTTTACTTTTACGAACTCCTACCCAAATTTCAACATATTACTGCCCTATCGTTTTTATCATCATTCCTGCGGGAACAACATCGGTAAGATTCATACCATTTAAAATAGCCAACTCATTTAACCGGGCAGTGGGTACATTATAGCTTTTAAATACCTGCTCTAATGTAGCAGATTTTGCGATGGTTTTATTTCTGATCCTCTCTGGTTTTTTATTAATTTTTGCTTGGTCTGTAAGCGCTCTAAAACCTTCCATTGTATTTCTAAATATGGGATAATATTGGTTAAAATCTGTAGCGGAGGTTGCGCCCAATAATAAATAAATTGTTTTATTGTATTCTATTAAGTAAGATAAAATACGAACAGATGGTTGTTGTTGTTGCTGTTGTTGTTGTTGCCCTTGCTGGGTTTGCTGTGGTTGTGGCTCGGCAATGATGGTTATTGCATTTAACCCATTCACTGTAGTCTGTTGCGATTCCAAAGATCTTAAACCGTTTTGCTGTAACATGGTGCTTGCCGCTTCCTGCAAGTTATTACCAGGTGCCAGCATCATCATTAGAAGTGCTTTGCCATCTTTAGGAGCTAACTGAACTCTCTGTGGTGAGTTTTGGTAATTCCAGTTTGAAGGAGTTGGAAACTGAAACTTTAATTCAGGATGATAAAATACATTGTTATCTAAATAACCTTGCCTTGGGTCCTCGCCATAAACCAGCCCTTCTATTCTTTTTAAATAAGTATTTCGGTTTACCAATGCATTGGTAAGCTTTAATTTTTGTTTCCATTCTACCGCTAGTTTATTTACGGTTACATATCTATCGCCTGGGTCAGGGTGCGATGATAAAAACGTAGGTAACTCTGCTGATTCCGTTCCTTCTGATTTTCTTTCCAGCGTTTTAAAAAAATCAGCCATCTCTTTTGCATCGTAGCCAATTTTAGAGGAATATTCTACACCCAGTTCATCTGATTGCCGTTCTGCATCTCTTCCAAATTTTAAAAACAATATTCCCAAACCTTGTGAGGCTGTTTGCGCAAACCGACCCAGTTCGGGATTTATAATTACGCCGGCAAGAATACCCAGTTGCCCAAACAAAGCATTTCTTTGTTGCGCTACTGTATGCCTCGCAGTTATATGTCCTGTTTCGTGCCCAAGTACGCCTGCAAATTGTGCTTCATTATTAAAATGAGCCATTATTCCACGGGTAAAATAAACATACCCACCAGGTACTGCAAATGCATTTATAACATCTGAATCAACAACTTTAAATTCGTAATTTATATTTGGACGGTGAGAAATAGCAGCCATTGCTTTGCCTTTTTCTGTTATAAATTGTTGCAATGCTTTATCATCGTACAATCCGTATTGTGCTATAATTTGTGGATCTGCCTCTTGCCCCATGGCAATTTCCTGCGCTTCTGACATTAGTACTACCTGTCGCTTACCGGTAACAGGATTACGGGCACAATTATTTAAAAAAATAAATGATAGAACAAAACAAAACAATATGGTAGATTTTTTCATTATGTAGATTTTAGTATAAGTTTTACAAACATAGTACCAAACCATAAATTATAAATGAACAGAAGTTGCAATATTTTGGAAGCAATGTTCAAATTATTAATGGCTTATTTGTTTTGATCGTTTTTATTGGTGGCACTAATTGGTTCAACAATAGCTAAATAAAGATTTACTGCTGAGCATAGCCCCGATTGAAGCGGCTATACTTTTTGCCTGCCTTTGGGGCAAAAAGATAGTAGTGAAAAGCGGGAATTAAATGATGAATAAATAGCAAATGAACATGCTCCGAAAATTCCACTCCATACCAGTAGCCATTATCTTTTTAACATTTAACTAAACGCAAATAGCTAATTTTGTAACATGAGTAAAGGAAAAGTTTTGATGGCTATGAGTGGCGGTATAGATAGTACTGTGGCAGCTCTTATGCTTCATAAAGAAGGGTATGAAGTGGTGGGTATTACCATGAAAACATGGGATTATGAAACGAGCGGCGGCGGTAATACGGGTAAAAAAGAAACCGGTTGCTGCAACCTCGATAGTTTTAACGATGCACGCCAGGCTGCGGTTCAACATGGGTTTCCCCATTTTATTTTAGATATAAGAGAAGAGTTTGGCGGTTTTGTGATTGAAAATTTTGTGGAAGAATATATTGCTGGTCGCACACCTAACCCATGTGTAATGTGCAATACGCATATTAAATGGCGTGCATTGCTAAAACGGGCTGATGCGCTAAACTGCGATTTTATTGCCACAGGGCATTATGCGCAAGTACACCAACATACTAACGGACGATATTTTATAAGCAAAGGTATTGACGATACTAAAGACCAAAGCTATGCGCTTTGGGGTTTGCAGCAGGATTTATTGAAGCGTACTTTACTTCCTCTCGGTACCTACCATAAAACAGAAATTAGGCAAATGGCGCACGATTTTGGGTACCCCGAATTGGCTAAAAAGAGTGAGAGTTACGAAATATGTTTTGTGCCGGATAATGATTACCGTGGTTTTTTAAAAAGAAAAGTGGAAGGCTTGGAAGAAAGAGTGAACGGTGGAAATTTTGTAGATAGTGAAGGAAAAGTATTGGGCAAACATAAAGGATATCCATTTTATACCGTTGGCCAAAGGAAAGGATTGGATATAGCTTTGGGCAAACCGGCCTTTGTAACTAAAATTATTCCTGAAACAAATACAGTGGTATTGGGAGATGAAGATGCCTTGAATCAAACTGAGATGACGGTACGTGGCATAAACTGGATGAAATATGAAGGAATAACTGACGGAATGGAAGCAGTTACAAAAATTAGATATAAAGACAAGGGCGCATTGAGTAATTTATATTCAACTGATGGTGGAATTTCCGTAAAATTCTACGAAAATGTAAAAAGTGTAGCGCCTGGACAAAGTGCAGTTTTTTATGAGGGCAATGATTTGATAGGTGGCGGCGTTATACAAAGGGGCTTTTAATTTTTAAGCAACAATTTTGTAACAAGTAATGTCTTAATAATAATTGTATATTTATTTTATGAAGAAAATAATTCCTTTTGTGATATTAGTATTGCTTTTTGCAGCATGTAAAAAAGAATCGGAGGAGCTTAATTTACTATCAATAAGTGATTATGCACCGCTTAAAGTGGGTAAATTCATTACGTATAGCGTTGACTCGCTGGTTTATACCAATTTTGGTTCAGTAGAGGCACATCGTTTTTATGAGGTAAAATACTTAACTGCAGATTCTCTTACCGATTTATTGGGGCGGAAAGCCTTTAGAATTGTACGTTACATAAGGACATTGCCCAACGGTACTTTTGCCGCTGACAACACCTTTTTAGCCGTAAACACAGGTACAAATTTTGAATTCACCGAAAATAATCTGCGTTATTTAAAATTGGTGCAGCCTATAAGAAACGATGGAACATGGAAAGGTAATTCTGCCATTGATGTCTCTTCTTTAGGTACTGACTTACAATATTTATTTGATTGGGATTATACCTATGCAGATGTGGCTCAGGCTAAAAAAGTAGGTACGTTTGCCCTTTCAAATACCATTACCGTAAAACAAATAGACGAATCTGTAAACTTACCTGTTATACCGCCTGGTAGTCCCAATTCTACAAATATTGCTTCCAAAGATTTTTCAGAAGAAATCTACTCAAAAGGAATAGGCATGGTGAGAAGAGAATTTTTACATTTTGAATACCAGTTGGCATTTCCGGGTTACATTGGTTATGGTATAAAACTTATAATGGTAGATCATAATTGATATAAAAAAGTAAGCCCTCCATAAAAGAGGGCTTTTTTAATTTGTTATTTTTTTCGGAGAAAAGAAATCAGATCTGTGTTTGGGATATTTGTTTCATCAACCTGTCTTAGCATGGTAACAAGTTGACCACGGTGATATGACTGGTGATTGAAAAGATGTATCAGCATTTCGTACACTGGTTGCTTAAATTGATCTTTTTTAGAATTTTTGTAAATAAATTCATGTTCCAAAGCTGCCTCTGTTGCAATATCTACCCACTCTTTCCACTGTTTGCTTTGGGCAATTAAATGATTGGTAAGTTCCAATAATGAACCGGTAAAATTATCACTTTGCCAAACTTCCATTTCCACCAGTCTCATACGCTGCCACCAAATATTTTCTACATCCCAAAGGTGTAACATAGTTTTTTTTATATTGGTAAAGCTGCTTACTATTTCTCTGTCTATTTGCTCATCTGTAAGGTTATTTATTACTTCTATAAGTCTGCTATTTGCCCATAGATTGTAAGCTGCATATTGTACAAGCATTTTTTTCATGTAGATGTTGTTGGTTGTTTAAGTAAAAGTAAACTTTACTATTCAATGATGAATTAGTTTTAAATTGAACAAAAAATTTAATGGAAATACGAATAAGAAAAGCTGTGAAAGAAGATTGCGCAGCCATTATGCAATTAGTGCACGAATTGGCGGATTATGAAAAAGCGCCGGATGAAGTTACCGTATCTATGGAGCATTTTGTTGAAAGTGGATTTGGGGAAAAACCTGTTTGGACGGCGTTTGTGGCCGAGCAGCCGCAACAACAGCCTCCCCTAGCCCCTCCAGGGAGGGGGAACAACCTTAGCGAAGATATAATTGAAGATTTTAGCGTGGAAGGAATAGCAAATCAATCTTCGCTTCTATTTAATACAACTCCATCTCCGCCAATCGGCGGAAGGATAAGAGGGGCTGATGGCTCTTCCACCATCGGCTTCGCTCTCTACTACACCCGTTACAGCACTTGGAAAGGGCAACGCATGTATTTAGAAGATTTACTGGTTACAGAAAGTATGCGTGGGCATGGTGTTGGCAAATTATTATTTGAAAAATTGATGGAGGAATGCAAAGCAAAAAAATACAGCGGCCTTGTTTGGCAGGTGCTGGATTGGAATGAGCCTGCCATTAATTTTTATAAAAAATTTGATGGGGTTAACTTTGACGGAGAGTGGGTGAATTGTAGTATGGATTTTTGAGTTTTATATTTATCATCCCGCAGTTTTATGTTCTTCCTGTTCAAAGTACTTTTTTATTTGTGTTCACCTCTTTTCAAAAAATGAAATCGTACTTTTGTAATACAAAAAAGTTGAATAAAAGTATACTAATTAATAGTGTTACCTCAATTTAATGAGACTACAAAAAACGAGTATAGTTTCTTCATCTAAATAAAAAAAATTAATACATAATCTTAAAAATAAATCTTCTCCATTTCGCCACTCCTTAGGAGTGGATAGGGGAGGCTCTTACTCTATGCAACAAAAAATAACCATGCAAAACGGAACGCTCACCGTTCCCAACAATCCAACGATTCCATTTATTGAAGGTGACGGAATTGGCCCGGATATTTGGAAGGCAAGTGTTCGTGTATTTGATGCAGCAGTGCAAAAAGCGTATGGCGGCGAAAAGAAAATTGAATGGTTAAAAGTACTGGCAGGGGAAGAAGCATTTAATGCCACAGGAAGCTGGATGCCGGATGAAACAATGCAGGCGTTTAAAGATTATTTACTATCTATAAAAGGACCGCTTACAACTCCTGTTGGCGGCGGTATTCGCAGTTTAAATGTTGCATTAAGGCAGGAACTGGATTTGTATGTTTGCCTGCGCCCCGTAAAATATTTTGAAGGAACACCATCACCCATGTGGCAACCTGAGAAAGTGAGCATGACGATTTTTAGAGAAAATACAGAAGATATTTATGCAGGTATAGAATTTATGACCGGCACACCCGAAGCAACAAAGCTGTTGAAATTTTTGGTAGATGAATTGGGTGTAAAAGCATTTCGTTTTCCTGAAACTACTTCGCTTGGTGTAAAACCGGTAAGTAAAAATGGCAGTGAAAGATTGATACGCTCTGCAATAGAATTTGCTATTGAACATAAATTGCCAAGTGTTACCATTGTACACAAAGGCAATATTATGAAATACACAGAAGGTGCCTTTAAACAATGGGGTTACGAACTGGCAGAAAGAGAATTTGGCGGACAGGTTTATACATGGCAGCAATGGGAAAAAACAAAAAAAGAAAGTGGCGAAGCCGTGGCAAATGAAGAAATGAAAATAAGTGCAGTGGGTGGAAAAGTGATTATTAAAGATGCTATTGCTGATAACTTTTTGCAACAGGCATTGCTTGCGCCGCAAGATTATTCTGTGATTGCAACATTAAATTTAAACGGCGATTATATTTCAGATGCATTGGCTGCACAGGTGGGTGGTATAGGTATTGCTCCGGGTGCTAACATAAATTATCTTACAGGTCATGCAGTTTTTGAAGCTACACATGGTACGGCACCACGCTTTGCAAATACAAATACCATGAACCCTTCTTCAGTAATTTTAAGCGGTGTAATGATGTTGGAATATATGGGTTGGAGAGATGCTGCAGATTTAATTACCAATGCAGTTGGTAAAACCATTCGCAATAAAACGGTAACAATAGATTTTTATAATTTGATGAAGGAGGGAACACTTTTAAAAACAAGTGAATTTGCAGATGAGATTATTAAGAATTTATGATGTGTATAGAAATGGATATATTTGTGTATAGAAAATAACTGGTCATGAAAATGACTATTGACATTGATGATAAATTGTTAGCTGATATTAAGAAATATTTTAAGGGTAAAACAGTAAGTGAAGTAACAGATTTAGCCTTGATTAATTATAATCAAAAACTTGAAACTGAAAAGACAAATA
>Ga0105047_10009838_pt1 | contig 15698 bp, 15 predicted proteins | sample MAT04_FD_78384 | JGI IMG/M metagenome (GOLD analysis project Ga0105047, IMG submission 78384) | Freshwater microbial communities from Lake Fryxell liftoff mats and glacier meltwater in Antarctica - MAT-04 (megahit assembly) | ecosystem: Environmental > Aquatic > Freshwater > Ice > Liftoff... | reverse complement strand
TTACGTCGTCATCCCCCGGACGACGACCTACGAGATGGTGTTCGATGCGGGCGAATCCGAACTCCTCATCATCGAAGCGACGGGGAACATTGGCTTCCCGCCGCGGTACATGAATCCCGATGGGCAACTCAAGCTTGGCTCGCCGTTCTCGGAACGCGATCTGCACGGGCCGCGCGATGTTCTCACGATCGATCAGGAGGAAGAGACTCCCGTCTTGATCAAGGACGGTTCGCGGTTGACGCGCTACGTGATGGCTCAGCATCCCTTTGATGTGGTCGGCTGGGACGGTCTGGTCTATCCCTTCACGTTCAATGCCGACGATTTTGAGCCGATCACCGGGACGATTCATCAGCCGCCGCCGATTCAACAGACGTTCGAAACCAACGGCTTCGTTGTTTGCACCTTCGCGCCGCGGATGCTCGATACGCACCCGGAAGCGATCAAGGTGCCGTACGCTCATTCGAATGTGGAATCGGACGAGGTGCTCTACTACGTGCGCGGCAAGTTCGGCAGTCGCCGCGGCGTCGAGGAGGCATCGTTCACCCTGCACCCGCGCGGCATTCCGCACGGACCGCACCCGGGGACAATCGTCGCCAGCCGCGATGTTAAATGGACTGATGAACTGGCCGTGATGGTCGACACGTTCCGTCCGCTCGGCATCACGAAGCAGGCACTCACGATCGATGATCCAAACTATCCGTATAGCTGGTTGGAGTAACGATGCAAATCGACGTTCGCAACGCCAACGTGGTCGATGTCTATCGCGCCCTGATCGGCATCGTGACGCCCCGGCCGATCGCCTGGGTTTCCACGGTCGATCGCGAAGGCCGAGTTAACTTGGCGCCGTTCAGCTTCTTCAACGCCTTCGGCGCCAACCCGCCGGTAGTCGTCTTCTCGCCGACGTTGCGGCGTGATGGCACGAAGAAGGACACGCTCCTGAACATCGAGGCTACGGGCGAATTCGTCATCAACGCAGCCGTGGCGTCGCTGGCGGAAGAGGTGAATCGAAGTTCGAAAGAACTGCCGTACGGTGAAAGCGAAGTCGAGTTGGTAGGCTTGACGACGTGTCCATCAATGATCGTGAAGCCACCGCGAATCGTCGAATCGCCCGCTCACCTCGAATGCAAGGTGCGGCAGATCATCCCCATTGGCGACGGACCGATCTCCGCCAATCTGGTCATCGGTGAGGTGGTTTACATTCGAGTGGACGACGCGGTGCTCGACGAAAAGGGCGTCGTTGACCCGCGAAAGCTGGGCACGATCGCCCGGCTGGGGGGCGACTTCTACGCGCGGACGACGGATCTGTTTGAGTTGAAGCGGCCGTGAGCGGAACGAGCGTTTATCCACTCACCAAAGAACACGCACCGGGTTTTGATGAATCACTTGATCCGCTGACACCAAGTCGGCCCTTTCGACTCTCGATTGAGCAATCAGCATGCGGTCGAAGGGATCTTTGTGAATTGCTGGCAAACCTTCCACGCCCAGCGTATGTTCCAGAGTTATTGGGAGGATACGCACTCCGTTTACCTGCTGTTGCTGGATGATGTCTTGGAGCGGCAATCGTAAGGTCAATTTCCCGAGATCAGCCTTGATGACCATCCCCCAAACGCTGGCGATGCTCAGCCATACTTCATTGCCGGGATCAAGTAGAGCGGCCAAAGCTGTGGCTGAAAGTTGCGCCGGGTCGCTGTCCCACCAGATGAAAGTGTGAGTATCCAACAATAGCTTCATGATGCCCCGACCCATAACTCTTCGGAAAGCGGATCGTCGAAATCAGGGGTTGCTTGCATCGCCCCAAGATGTAGCCCGGCACGGCGCGGCGTGGCTACGCGGAGGGGCACAAGGCGAGCACGAGGCGTTGAACCTTCAACTAGAATCACCTCGTCACCGTTCGATGCCAGGGTGACAGCTTCATCAAGTCGAGTAGGCAGTTCGCGAATGTCAATTGTCGTGGACATGAAATGATCTCCCGCGTTATTGTATCGAGAAAGAGACATTCACGCCGCTGGAAGATTCTAACTTTGATTGCAACCGAAATCTAGCGGTCACTCAGGATAACTTGCAAGCACTTTTTCCAGGTGGAAAGGAACTGCATCCCGACAGATGCCGCCAATTGGAAACAGCGTCAGCCGACCGATGAGGTTGGCTGACGCTGTTGGTAAATCGGCGACCGCTTCGTCAAGCATTAGCGCTTGATGATAACCGGCGGGCCGAGGCGGCGAAGCTCACGCGGGGTCAAGCCGTAGTACTTGTAGACCTCGGTTCGGTAGGTCGGGGTGTAGAAACTGGGGTAGGTCGTCGTGGTGTAAGTGGGGATCGCCTTGTACTGATCGGGTGTCAGTGAAATCACGGCCGTCTTCTTCTCCACGTTGAAATTGGCGGCCTCGAACGGGACTGTGAGCAGCTTGCCGTTGCTCTCCACAATCAGGTACTCGAGGTTACCGGCATTGTCGAATACGATGTCATCGACGGTGCCGACACCTGTATTCCCCTGAATGAGAATCTGAGTGCCCAGGACCTGCTTGGCTCGAAAGTGCGTGCTATTCGGGGCAGGCGGTTCGGCCGCGAAGCCGATTGATGCCGTGAATAGGCACGCTGCCAACATGCTTGTGTGCAGAATGGTGCTCATCATCTTTCCATACTCCTAAGATTCATGCGGAATTCGGTAAAACAAAGGCAACCTGTGACGCGATTGACGCCACGAACCGCCCAGTCACGAGCATTTGGTGCACATAGCGTACCGAATCGCAAATTCCCAGGAGTAGTAGACGTTGGCAAGCGAACCCATTGCTCGAGCCAAACCGACAAGCCGCTCAAACTTCTTCCCCTTCCAGATAATCTTCCCGATCTTCGAACTCGGCGAACTCCGCTTCGACCTTATTCATGATCCAGCGGTTGATGTCGCGGAACATGTGCGGGTGCATCTGGTTGGCGACGGGATAAGGTTGGAACTGGACATCGACGCCGGCGCCGTAGAGCAGGCGATAGTCGCGGCGGGCGGACTCGAGGGGCACGGTCGGGTTGGCGATGCCGTGGCCGATGAAGACGCGAAGCTGGCGGACATCCGGGAGGCGGAAGAGCGGACCGCCGTTCGACATCGGCATGGTGCCGTTGAGCGAGATGACGCCGGCCACTTTCTCGGGCATCGTCAGGCCGATGCGGTAGGCGAGGGCCGCACCTTCGGAGACGCCGGCGAGATAGATCCGTTCCGAGTGCACATGGTAGCAACGGCGGGTCTGCTCCACGGCCCGCAACAAATACTCTTCAATGAAGGGGTCGTTCTCTTTGTCCCCCCAACTGAAGCCGGGCGTGCCGTCTTCGCTCATACCGACCGATTGAGGTCCTCGCAAACTAATGCAAATGTAATTCCGCCGGCTGATGCGCGGCGCGAGCCGCAGCACCTGTTCATCGCTGCCGGCGACGCCGTGGAAAAATACCACAAGCGGGTAGGGGTAGTTTGGCTCATATCCCGTCGGCAAAAATGTGCGGACGGGTTGAGCCTGCAGCGTCGGCAGTTCCGACGTATAAAAGCCCTCGGTGGGCGGTACCGGCCATGTCATCGAGCTGCGCGGCATGATGGGGGCAACCTGTAACAATTATAACGCCTACCGGCTTCGCCAGCCGGATGAGGAGTCGATTACGTCGAAGTATCGAGGTGTCCGGGACGGGAAAGCCGGCCGGGTCGTCGGCCGCCGGAACATCTGCTTGATACAGGCTCCCGTCGTCGGTCGGAGCCTTTAACTAGCGATTCGCACCAAATCTACTTCGATTGTAAAAAAGTGTCAACGCTCCCCCAAAGGGAACTTGAGGAAAAATGCCGCTTTATGCCGAATGGATGTCCGGTGGTAACGGTAGGGTCAGGTACAGGGGACCGGGCGAGATGGAAAAGGTGGGAAACCCGTGGCGGGCGTTCGGGTTGTGAGCGGAAATAGAAGCCCAGGGACGGCCGTCCCTGGGCTTCGGGATCAATACTGCAATGACAGGCCGGCACTGATGCCCTGCATCCAGAACTGTTCCGAACGGAGGCTGAATTGCGGTCGGTCGCCCGGCAGAGCGCCGGAGCCCAACGAGAAGTTGTTGGTACTTACGCTGGGATCGATCTGCCGTCCGGGGCGGACGAGATTGTTGACGAAGAGGAAGTTATAGCCAACCGTTCCGGTCATCCACGGCGTGAAGCGGTAACCGAAGGTGGCGATGCCTTCCGGGATGAACGTGTTCTGCGTGCGGCTGTACCTGCCGATGTTGGTGGCCTGCGTGAGCACGCCCCCATTGCCCTGGATGCCGCCGCCGTCAATCTGGGTGACCGACGTTCCACCACTGATGTTGACCCGCTGTTCCATGGGTCCGTAAGCGAATTTGCCGGTCAGGTTCGCGAAGAACCTCTCCCCCTGGTAGGTCCAGCGCATGCCGACCTGACCGCCGAGGAATCGATTGTGCGTGTTGAAGGAGTCATAACCGGTCAAATGAAAACCGTTGACCGTATCGATCGCTTCTTGATCGACACGCAGTCCTTCGCTGAAATCGAGATATTTGAAGCCGGCCAGGAAACTGAACCGACGGCTGCCGAGAATCGGATTGAAGAGGAAATTCGAGTCGCCGCCTTGCAGGTTCATCGTCGTGCGGATGCGGATCGTCCCATCAACGCCATCGGGCGACGAAAGCTGGAAGATGGAAGGCTCTCCGGTCTCGGCATTGATGAACGGTCGGCCGAGGATGACGCTGGGCTTGGATTGGAATTCATCCGTGATGTTATTGCGGCCGAACCACATGTACGTGGCTTCCATGCCAAAGCGTTGCAGGTCGCCCATCCAGAAGCCGAATGTGCCGCGAACGCCGTCGAGGTAGTCCTTGCCTACTGATCCGGCCGGGTAGAGTTCTTGAACCTGTTCGGCGCCATAGCCCGTGTCGCCGGATCGCACGCCGACGATTGCTTGGGCCAGTGCGGGCGTCCGCATGGGCTTGGGGAACCAGAACAAATACTCCGCGCTGAGCCACACCGCAGGCTTCTCGGACCCGCTGGGATCGTCCCAGATGATCTGGTCGTTGACTGAATAGTTATTGGCGGGGGTCGGCGCGCCATCAGGTCCGATGACGTTCGTCGCGACGCCCGGCACCGGCGGCAGCGGCGGCAATCCGGGGAGGGCGGGAGCATAGACCGAACGTGCCGGCGGGAGTGTGTTGTCGACCGAGTACGATGGCTTGGGCAGGATAGTGTTGTCGACCGAGAACGTCGGCTTCGGCAGTGTCGGCATCGTCGGCAACGGAAGCGGATTGACTGGCTCGGGCGGCAGTTGGATCAGCGGCGGAACCAATTCCGGTGCGGACGGAGGAACCTGAGAGACCGCATCGAATTTGATCCCAGTCGCGGGCAACGGCTTAACCGGCGGAAGCGAGGGGATCCGAGTCATCGACGCGGGAATCGGCGGCAGCGGCGGAATAACCGGAACCGAGGGGATCTCCAGTTCCGTGACGGGGATGACGACCGGATCGGCCACTGGCTGTGACTTAAGGATGGGCGACTCGGGCAGTATGATCGGAGCCTGGGCATGGACGACCGGCGCCTCAAGCTTCTGAGGCGGCGGCAGCTTCGTCACACCACCGTACGGCGAGGGCGAGGGTGGCGACGACGCTTGCTGAGCAAGCACCCAGCACGCACCGGCGAGCAGCACAACCACCGAGCCAAAGATGCCCTTACGCATGGCTTGCCTCATCCCCCGATTTCTCGGGGCTTGCCATCAATCAAAGTTTCGTTTCCCCAATGGAGCGACATGCCATTTTCTTGAATGAAAATCTAGTCGAAATTGACGGGCGATAATTATCGAGCGGGGTCGCGTCAGCGTCCCGTAAAATCCGCACCTCTCGCTAACTTCCCACTTTCACGGGGTGCTGCCGGAACCCCGCTCGAATGGCAACGCCTCCTGGGGTCGACATCTTCTCTTCACCACGTTATGAACGCCTCCCGAACGCCCTAATCGCCTCGTGGAGTATTGCCATGCGTCGTCATATACTCGGTTGCTTCTCGCTCGTGCTTCTGGCCGGTAGCGGCTGCCAATGGGATGAACTGCAATCGGGCAATTCGTTCTTCGGTCCGATGAAGCAAGCGAAAGTTCCGCCGAGCGGCAAGTTGCCGCAGAGTTCGGTCGATGTGGCGTCGCGCGTCGATGCCCTCGGCGGGCAGATCTTGGCTGCCAATCCCGATGTAACCATCAGGCCGATATTCGTGGCTATCGGTGTGCCGCCCTTGACGGTCTTCCATCGTGGCACGACGGAGATTTACGTCAGTGATGGCGTCGTCCAGAAATGTAAGACGGATGGCGAACTGGCGGCGGTGCTCTGTATGGAATGGGCCAAAATGATCAGTGACGCTCAGGGCGGCGGCCTCGGTCGCCCGCTTGATCGTGATCCACCCCTCGCTCCCGCCTCGTTCAATGACGTCGTCGGCGGGGGCAGCGGTCCCGACCGAACCAACGTCGCGGAGCGAGCACTTTGGGAAAAGAACAATCCTCGACGAATCAACAATAACGACTCACGGGTCAACTCTCCGAACGCGTTGGCACAAGGCTATTTGACCAACGCCGGCTACAAGGTCGATGACCTCGTCCGCGTCGAACCGCTCCTGCGCCAGGCCGCGGCGAACCCCGACTACGAGAAGCAACTCGCCCCGCGGCGATAGGCCGTCTTTCAGAATTCGTTGGCGTTCCTCGCACGCATCGGCCATCATGGATCGCGCTGGGCGACTTGATCACTTTCAACGGCGAGGGCGCGCGATGGCCATTCGATGCTGCTTTCTCCTTTTATCCGGTGTCACACTTCTCGTTCTCCCGTTCAGTCCGCGGTCGATTGCGGTTCCGGTCGCGAAGGATGCGAAAGCAACCGAATGGACGATGTATGGCGGAACGACCCATCGCAACATGATCAACACCGTTGACCGCGGAACTCCCTCGGCCTGGTCCGACGATCCCGACACGCGGTTCAACATCATCTGGAAAGGTGTTCTCGGCTCGCGAACGTATACCTGTCCCGTGGTCGTGGGCGGCCGAGTTTTTGTCGGCGCCAACAATGAGAATCCCCGCAATCGCCAAGATTTAAGAGAAGTTCCCAACGAACTTCCGGAGCCTGTCGACAAAGGCATTCTGATGTGCTTCGGTGCCAAGAATGGCGAATTCCTTTGGCAGGCCGTGCATGACAAGTTGGCCAGCGGTCTGGTGAACGATTGGCCTCGAGAAGGTCTGCCGTGTACGCCGACGGTCGACAGCGGGCGCGTCTACTACGTGAGCAATCGCGGCGAGGTGGTCTGTGCCGACTTCAATGGTTTCCTGGATGGCCGCAACGACGGCGCGACGGATGAGATGTACACCGACAAGACCGATGCCGATTTCATCTGGCGGTTTGACATGCCGAAGGAATTGAAAGTCTTCCCGCATAACATGTCGCACTGTTCGCCGTTGATCGTTGGCGACCGTCTCTTCGTCTGCACCAGCAACGGCGTTGACGAAGGCCATATCAACATTCCGGCGCCCGAAGCCCCCAGTTTCATCGCCCTCGACAAGAACACCGGAAAGTTGCTCTGGAAGAGCAACCTGCCGGGCAAGAACATCATGCATGGTCAATGGGCCAGCCCCGCCTATGGCGTGATCCAGAATGTTCCCCAGGTGATCTTCCCCGCGGGCGACGGCTGGTTGTACGCATTCAAGCCGGAGTCGGGCGAACTACTTTGGAAGTTCGACGCCAACCCCAAGGACGCTAAGTACAACCTTGGCGGACAGGGCACTCGCAGCGACTTCATTGGCGCTCCAGTCATCTACAAGGAGCGCGTGTTCATCGGCGTCGGCTAGGACCCGGAGCACTCCGCGGGCATCGGACACTTCTGGTGCATCGACCCGGCCGGCAAGACCGGCGACCTTTCGCCCGAACTCGTCACGGATGCCAAGATGGACCAGCCCAAGACGAAGCCTAACACGAACTCGGGCGCGGTCTGGACCTACGGCGGCGAAGAAAAACGAGCGTTCGCGCCGAACGACTACGTCTTCGGCCGCACCTTGAGCACCGCCTGTATTGTGGACGACATCATCTACATCCCCGAACTGGCCGGCTTTGTCCATTGCCTCGATGCACGAACCGGCAAGTGCTACTGGCGTTACGACCTCCGGAGCGTGATCTGGAGTTCCGTCATGTACGCTGACGGCAAGGTCTTCGTCGGCAACGAGGACGGCGATGTGTTCGTCTTTCGCCACGACGCCCATCCCCAAACCATTGACGCGGTCGAAATCGCGTCGAAGCAGAAAGACGCAAAGACCGCCAAGCTTGCCTACAGGGCGGCCCAGAAGCAAATCAAAGAGACCTATCTCGTGAACAAGATCGAAATGAACGCCTGCATTCGTATTACACCGACCGTGGCGGCCGGACGGCTCTGGATCGCCACGGAGTCGATGCTCTATTGCATCGGCGAGCAGAAATAGGCCCGCCTTTCAGTCGGCACTCGTCCCGGAATCACCTTGTCGGCATTCCCCATTCGCGTATCGTGTCCTCACGTCCGCGCCGCTCTCTCCATCATCGAGAACGCACTCATGAAACTCTCCCGTGTGTGGCTGTTCCTGCTTCCCGCATTTCTGTTGGGCATGGTGCCCGCTTGCAAGAAAGACTCGGGGAAGCTCAAGATCGCCTTGGTCACGAACAATCCGGAATCTTTCTGGTCGTTCTGCGATGCCGGGGCCCGCAAAGCCGCCAAGGAGTTCGACGTTGAACTCATCTTCCGCAAACCGGAAAAGGGCGATGTCGGCATCCAACGGCAAATCATCAAGTCGCTCATCGAACAAGGCGTATCCGGGCTCGCGGTCAGCGTGATTGATCCCAAGGAGCAAACGCCCGATCTCAAGCAGTACGCGACCAAAACGAAACTCGTGACGATGGATAACGACGCGGAAGGCAGCAACCGCATCTGCTACGTGGGGACCGACAACTACGCCGCGGGCCGCGAGGTGGGCCGCCTCGTCAAGCAGGTGATGCCGAAGGGCGACATCGCCATCTTCGTCGGCCAGATCACACCCGTGAATGCACGCCTGCGTTACCAGGGCGTCGTCGATGAACTCAACGGCACCGGCGATCGCAACGTCGAGGGCGAGAAAGTCACCATCAAACGGGCCGACAAGGAGTTCCCCGCCCGCAAGTTCGGCGACTTCTACCTATACCAGGGGGAAGCCGTCACCGACAACACGATCAAGGAAGACGCGGTCAAGAACGCCAAACTGGCGCTGGAACTTCTCGGCGATCGCGAGGATGTCTGTATGATCGGCCTCTGGGCCTACAACCCGCCCAAGATCCTGGAAGCCATTGCCTCCAAGACGTTCACCAAGGTGAAGGTCGTCGGTTTCGATGAAGACGAACTGACGTTGCAGGCGATCGATGATGGCAAAATGCACGCGACCGTCGTCCAGGATCCCTTCAACTTCGGTTACAAGTCGGTCGAGATCCTGGCCGCCGAATCCAAGAACGACACGTCGAAACGGGGCATCAAGCCGATCCCCTACCGCATCGTCACCAAGAACGGCGGACCGAGCAAGATGGTCGACGGCGTCGAGATCACGAACTTGAAGGCAATCCCCTTCCGCGATGAACTGCGGGCACTGATTGACTCGGTAAAATGAGCGTCAACGAAACGACACCCCTTCTCGAAGTCCGCGACGTCGTCAAGCAGTTCCCGGGCGTGCGGGCGCTCGACGGCGTCTCGGCCCATTTGCTTGCAGGCGAGGTGCTGGCAGTCGTTGGCGAAAACGGCGCGGGCAAATCGACGCTGATGAAGATCCTTGCCGGCGTCTATTCGCTCGACGCCGGCCAGATGCTGCTTGAGGGATCGCCCGTTCGTTTCTCAAATGTGGCCGACGCGCTGAAGGCCGGGATTAGCCTCATTCACCAGGAACTGAACCTCGCCGAGAATCTCGATGTCGCCGCCAATCTCTTCCTCGGACGCGAACACACGTTCGGCCGCCTCGGCTGGCTGCAAAGACGGTCGATGGCCGCGGAAGCCGTCACCCTGCTGAAACGCGTCGGTCTCCCTGCGGAACTGGTACATGTTACCGTCGACTATCTTTCGCCCGGCCAGAAGCAACTCGTCGAGATCGCCCGTGTGCTCTCGCTGAAAGTCCGCGTTCTCATCATGGACGAGCCGACGTCCAGTCTCACGCAGACAGAGACCGACCGGCTTTACGAAGTCATCGACGACCTACGCCGTTCAGGTGTCGCCATCGTCTACATCTCGCACCGGCTGGCCGAGGTCAAACGCGTCGCCGATCGGGTCGTGGTCCTCCGCGATGGCCGCGTCGCCGGCGAATTGGCGAAAGAAAAGGTCACGCACGACAATCTCGTTCGCCTGATGGTCGGCCGTGAGTTGAAGCAGCTTTACCCGCGCACCCGCGTTACTTCCGGTGAGGTACGATTCGCGTTGAAACAGGAAGTGGGTGTCTCGTTTTCGATCACGGCGGGCGAGATTGTCGGCATGGCGGGGCTCGTCGGCGCGGGCCGAACCGAACTGGCCGAGGCGGTCTTCGGCATCCGGCCGTTCGTCGGTGAGATTCGGCTCGATGGTCAGCCGTTGTCCATCACCAAGCCGCGGGAGGCAATCGACCAAGGCATCTTGCTCGTCCCGGAAGATCGCCGTCTGCACGGCCTGATTCTCGAAGAAAGCGTCGGTTTCAATCTCAGCCTGCCGAATCTCGAAGACTTGAAGACACGAGGACTGGTGAGCCGGTCACGAGAGCGCACTCTCGCCAGCGGGGCCGTCAATCGCTTGCGGGTGAAGACGCCAAACTTGCGCCAGACCGTCGGCCTTCTTTCCGGCGGTAACCAGCAGAAGGTCGTCTTCGGCAAGTGGCTGGCCCGCGAGCCTCGTGTGCTGATCCTGGATGAGCCGACACGCGGAGTTGACGTCGGCGCCCGTGAAGAGATTTACGCAATGATCGATCAACTGGCCTCGACCGGCGTGGCCATCTGGATAATCTCCAGCGACCTGGAAGAAATCCTGGGCATGAGCGATCGCATCGTCGTCTTGCATGAAGGAAAGAAGGCCGGGGAATTGACGCGTGACCAGTTCAGCGAGGAAGCCGTCATGCGGCTGGCGACCGGCGCAGGGGTCGGTCAGGGACACTGATTGAGGGATCCAATTCATGAACCGCGTTCTCGGCGTGCTCGTTCTTCTCCTGACCATCTTCGGCTTGAACTGCGCCATCGATCTCAATTACGCGACGCGCTGGAGCAACGTCAAGGAAGTGCTTAGCCAGCAGGCGTTCTTCGCGGTGCTGACGCTCGGGGCCGGCTTGCTCATTATCTCCGGCGGCATCGACCTATCGATGGGATCGGTCGTCGGCCTATCGGGTGTTGCGTTCGGCGTGTTGATGCGCAACGGCGTGTCGCCGATCCTGGCTGTCTTAATCGTCTTGATGATGGGCATCGTCATCGGTTCGATCCACGGTCTGCTCGTCACGCGCCTGAAGCTCCAGGCCTTCCTCGTGACGCTTTGCGGCCTGTTCGTCTATCGCGGTCTGGCGCGAGTGCTCTCGCCGGAAACGCGGCCAGGCATGCAACAAACCGTCGAGAAACAACCGGGTTGCGCCAGCCAACTCGACTTCCTCAGCCAGTTGCTCACCGGCCGCAATCTGGAACGCGACTTCGGCTTCCCGATGATGACGATCGTGGCCCTCGTGCTCGCTATCGTGATCGGTCTCGTGCTTCACGGCAGCGTCCACGGCCGTTACTGGTATGCCATTGGCCGCAACGAACAGGCGGCCCGCTATGCTGGCATCAACACCAGTCGGGAACGTGTCGCCGTTTACATGATCTGTTCATTACTGGCGAGTCTGGGCGGCATTCTCACGTTCCTTGATGACGGCAGCGTCACCCCGGAATCGACGGGTGAGACGTGGGAACTTTATGCGATCACCGGCGCGGTGCTCGGCGGGTGTACGCTCCGCGGCGGCGAAGGCACTGTCCCCGGCATGCTTCTCGGCGCGGCGGTGTTGCCATTGCTCAAGAACTTGATCAATCGCGTCGGCAATCTGCCCGATGTGCGCGAAATCATCCCCGCCATCGATCCGGTCATCCCCATCTTGATTGGCTTGACGCTCCTGGCGGGCACCATCGCCGACGAGTTCTTCCGCCGGCGCGGGAGACGCACGTAAAAACGGGACCTGATTTACTTCCCATTCAAAACTAACTCATCCCGATGCGGCTCCGAGGCGCCGAAGCCGACGTGGCGCCTTCGTTTGGGTGAGCCTAGCTCATTGCGGTTGATCGAAAGTTGCCGCATCGCCCATTCCCAGTCCCAATTCTGCTGATCCATGAAGTGCATGATCAGCAGGTTCTTCAATTCTTCGATTTCCGCGAAACTGAAGCCGTCGGTCGCCATCACGCATTCGTCGAGATCGAGATTGGTGCGGATGTCGACATGCCAGCGCATGAAGAGGTTGCGGCGGAGTTCTTGCGCGGGCGCTTCGAAGTGAAGCACCAGATCCAGCCGGCCGGGGCGCTTGAAAGCCCGGTCGATGAGATCGAGTGAGCAGTTGGTGGTGAAGACGAAGACAACGCCTTCATTGATCTCGATGCCGTCGATGGCGGAAAGAAAGACCGCCTGATCTTCGGTTTCGTGAACGCTATCACGATCGCGCAGGGCGAGGTCCATGTCGTCGAAAAAGACGATGCCGCGTTTGTTGACGCTGAAGAGATCCTTCACCGCGTCATGAGCGCGGGCTTCGCGGTAGGCGTCGGGCGTGACGAGGTGCCATTCCCAGCCGCGGCGCTGGCACTCTTCCCAGATCCAGCGGCAGGCGGACGTCTTGCCGTTGCCGGGAGGCCCCATCAGCAAGACGCCCCGTTTGGGCCGGCCACCATACTCTTTGATCTTCTTCAGATTGGCTTCATCGAGATAGCCAATAGTGTTGCGCCAAAGAAGTTCTTGCTGATCGGGATGCATGATCGGCGGGGGCGAAGCGGTCGTGGCCTCACGCCGGGTTTTCAACGCGAGTTTGTAAAGCTTGAGATAGTTGGCCCGCGCGACCACGAAATACTGGAAGCCAGTAAATGTGTTCTGGCCGAGATAGCTTCCCAACACGTTGGCGAAACGGATCCCCTCGATCTCGTACACCCGGCAACCGAGCCGAATGCCCGGGAAGACTTTGCGGCGCGACGGGTCCCAGTCGCGGATCAACACGCCGTCGATCGGCAGGATCTCGCGCCGAACCGCCTTGTTGACGAGCGGCAAATAGAACTGATCCAGGTCGATGGCGACTGGGTCGTCGATTCGGGCCGCGCGGGCGACATCTTCGAGAACGGAACGATGGTCCGCGGCAAATTCATGAAAGGTTGGCATGATGACTATTGTAGAGAGGATTTCTCTTCCGGAGGTTCGCGGGGTCGACCGCGGACGCGATCGCACGTAAAATAGGGGCGAGCGGGGCACGGTTTGCCTCGGCAGGTTTGGTTGATCCACCATCAGGGAATCGAAAAATGGCCACCCTTCCGCGTGATCTGGCGTCGCTCCGGCAAGTATCACCGCATCCAGTCAAACCCCGGCACAAGACCCGCGAAGTCCAGGTCGGCGATTTCGTCATCGGCGGTGACAATCCGATTCTCGTCCAATCGATGACAACAACGGACACGTTCGACGTCGATGCCACGGTGGCCCAGATTCTGCGGTTGGAAGAAGCCGGCTGTGAGCTCATTCGCGTCACGGTGCCGAAGCCCGAGGACGCCTCCGTTCTCACGAAGATCCGTCAACGCATCGGCATTCCGCTCATCTGCGACATCCATTTCGATTACAAGATGGCCCTGATGGCCCTTGACCATCCGGTCGACAAGATCCGCATCAACCCGGGCAATATCGGCGGCTACGATCGCTTCCGTCAGGTGATTCGCAAGGCGAAAGAACGTGGCCTACCGATGCGGATCGGCGTCAACGCCGGCAGCCTGGAACGTGAACTGGTCGAAAAATACGGTTTCCCCTGCCCGCCCGCCATGGTGGAAAGCGCCATCCGCTACATCGAGATTGCCGAGGCCGAGGGCTACCACCAGATGATCGTCTCGCTCAAGTCGAGCGATGTCCTGGTCGCGACCGAAGCGTATCGCCTCTATGCGAAGTACTGCGACTATCCGACTCACATCGGCATCACGGAGGCGGGCAAGCCGCCCTACGCGGTCACCAAGTCGGCGGCGGGCCTTTCGCCGATCCTTCTCGATGGCATCGGCGACACCATCCGCATCAGCCTGCTGGGCGACCCCGTGCCCGAGATCGCGGCCGCGTTCGACATCCTCCAGGCTACTCAACGGCGGGTCCGCAAGCCGGAACTAATCGCCTGCCCGACCTGCGGCCGGCTGGCGATCGATCTTGAGAAGATCATCGGGGAACTCGAGAAACGGCTTGAAGGCCGGCGAACGGCAGTGAAGGTCAGTGTTCTGGGATGTGTGGTCAACGGACCCGGGGAAGCACGCGAGGCGGACATCGGCATCGCGGCCGGGAATGGCAAGGGCGTCATCTTCCGGAATGGTGAGATCGTTCGCCATGTCCTGGAAGCGGAGATGGTCGACGCGTTGATTGAAGAAATCGATTCCTGGGAGAAAGATCAGGAAAGCCAGGGCAAAGTGGTGCGTGAAGTGTCCGCCCGCAAACGACTGCCTGTTTTGGCGTAGAGATGTGGCGATGGCGAGCGTCAGATCGACGCTTGCCATCGCCCGTTCGCGTTATTTTTCTTTCTCTTTATCTTCGTAGGGCACTTTGATCATCTGCAGGTAGCAGGCGCCCTTTTTGTCGGTGTTCTTCTGCTCGACGAGCGCCTCGGCGTCGGCCTTCTGGCTGAAGTCGAACTGCTCGATCAGCTTGCTCGAATTGTCGAAGACGATCCAGACGGCTTTCATGCGGACGACTTTGGGGGCACGCGTCCGTTTCGGGGCGGCAGCGGCTTTCTTCTTCGGTTTCTTTACCGGTTTAGGCGCTTCCTCGTCATCGTCGCCGCCGCCTACCGCTTCATCTGGGTCGGCTTCCGCGTCGGCATCGCCTTCCGCTTCTTCATCTTCATCTTCCTCATCGTCCTCGTCTTTTTCTTCTTCCACAGCGGGCTTTGGCTCGCCCTCCTCGTCGAATTCGCCGCGAAAATCCATGCGGTTCATTGTACGCTTCCGAGGCATGCGATCTCCTTGCGGCGGGCGATAGGGATTCGGTGTCAAGTCGTGACTGTTAAATTTACGGTCGCCGCCCGCCCTGACAAGGGGGGTGGTCAGATCCACTTCTTGTACCAGAAGTACACGAGTGAGCCAACGGCCGTCAGCACCATCAAGCTCATCGCGAATGGGTAGCCCCATTCCCATTCAAGCTCGGGCATCGTTTTGAAGTTCATTCCGTAGATGCCGGCAATCAGGGACATGGGCAAGACGATCGTCGAGATCATGGCCAGCACTTTCATGATGGCGTTCAATCGATTCGAGAGATTGGCCTGGTAGCTCTGGAGAAGATCGGAGATCATTTCCCTCGCGGTTTCCGTCAATTCCGCGTAGCGAACCAGGTGGTCGTAAACGTTGCGATAGTACACGATCTCGCGATCGTCGACGAGCGCGAACTCGCCGCGAGTTAAGCGTAGAAGCACCTCGCGTTCGAGAATCAGGGTCTTACGAATACCCACGATCCAACGTTTCAGCCGCAACAAGTGAGCGAGTAAATT
>Ga0105047_10009833_pt1 | contig 15702 bp, 10 predicted proteins | sample MAT04_FD_78384 | JGI IMG/M metagenome (GOLD analysis project Ga0105047, IMG submission 78384) | Freshwater microbial communities from Lake Fryxell liftoff mats and glacier meltwater in Antarctica - MAT-04 (megahit assembly) | ecosystem: Environmental > Aquatic > Freshwater > Ice > Liftoff... | reverse complement strand
CATGACAAGGTGCGTGTTCGGAAGCTTCGCATGGATCGCTTCAATGCGGCTCATCGCCAACACTTCGCCGGTCGGCTTTTTGCTGAACTTATACGCCCCGTGGCTTGTTCCGATGGCAACAGCGAGGGCATCAACGCCGGTCTCTTCGACGAACCGAGCGGCTTCATCAGGGTCGGTCAGCAACTGATCGTGGCTCAGAACACCGACGGCCCCGTGTCCATCTTCTTGTTCGCCTTCGCCATGCTCTAGTGATCCGAGACAGCCGAGTTCACCTTCGACGCTGACACCGCGAGCATGTGCCATGCGAACGACTTCGGATGTCACGCGGACGTTGTACTCGTAGCTGGCCGGTGATTTGCCGTCAGCTTCCAGGGAGCCGTCCATCATCACGCTCGTAAAGCCGTTTTCGATGGCTGACAGGCAGGTCGCCGGGCTGTTGCCGTGGTCCTGGTGCATGACGGTTGGAATGTGCGGATAAAGTTCGCTGGCAGCGAGCATGAGGTGACGCAAATAAGCGTCTTGAGAGTATGAGCGAGCACCGCGTGACGCTTGCACGATGACGGGCGAATCCGTTTCTTCGGCAGCCATCATGATGGCCTGGATTTGTTCCATGTTGTTTACATTGAAAGCAGCCACACCGTAGTTATTTTCAGCGGCATGATCGAGAACAACGCGCAAGGGGACGAGAACCATTGCAGATTCCTGACAGTAAGAGTGAGTTTGATTCGGACTGGAGTTTCATTAACGACAACGATTATCGCGACCTGAGCGGGCATCGCAAGGGACTAGGGTCAAGGTGGTGATAATCGAGGGCTGGAACACATTTGGCGGCAAGTAAAGCTCCCTTAGGCGAGTCTGGCTTTCATCCCGACTCGCAGGGTTTCAATGATTTCGTCAACGTCATACACGCAACCACCCCAAGTGCCACCACCAACTTGTTGTAGTGCCGCCCACAACCGCGTGTCGTCGGGCAAGCCGGGGTCGGGAGCCAATTCCGGATGCGGCTCGCGGGATAGAAGAACGTCTGCGGCTTCCTCCGGCGTCAGTCGAATCATGCCGGGTTCCGTTTCAACCTGAACGCCAACAAGGTTTACGGTCCCGACCATCGAATTGCAATTTACTACGATTTCAATCAAGTCGCCATCGCAGACTTTGCCGATCGGGCCACCGGCAAGTGCTTCCGGGCCAACATGACCGATGCAGGCGCCGGTACTGACCCCGGAGAATCTTGCATCGGTTACCAGCGCCACTTCCTTGCCCCACTTCAAGAACTTTAGTGCTGAAGTGATCTGATAAGTTTCTTCCATCCCACAGCCAATCGGTCCACGGCCGATCAAGACGATGACATCACCCGCCTTAATCGGACGATCGGTTTGGCCTTTGACGGCAGCGATCGCTGCCCGTTCGCTGGTAAAGACTCGCGCGGGGCCAGTCTTGCGATAGACGCCATCTTGATCGACGACGCTGGGGTCAATTGCCGTTGATTTGATAACCGATCCTTCGGGACAAAGGTTGCCGACTGGAAAACAGACGGTGCTCGTTAAGCCCATCGCTCTTGCCTTGGGCGGTGGCATGATCACATCGTCAGGATCGATACCATCGGCTTCACGCAGCCGCTCGCGACAAACCGCACGACGATCGCTCTTGTGCCAAACGTCAAGAATTTCATTCCAAGTCGTACCGCTGGCCGTTAACGCGTCGCCGCGCCACAACCCAAGCTCGCGCAAGTGCCAAGCGACTTCGGGCACTCCGCCGGCGAGGAAAAGCCTGACCGTTGTGTGTCCTACAGGGCCATTGGGTAAACAGTCGACGATGCGTGAAACGGCGGCGTTTGCTTGGCGAAACGCTTCGGCGTCGGGCCGCTTGAGTCCTGCAGCCGCAGCGATTGCGGGAATGTGCAACAGCAGGTTGGTGCTGCCTCCCACAGCAGCGTGCATCAGCATTGCGTTCCAAAATGCATCTTGGGTAACGATGTCGCGAAGAGTTTTCTTTGTCGCGACAAGCCTTGCGACCGCCAAGGCGCTATCGCGAGCAAGCTGCAGCCAAACCGGCTGGCCACTAGGGGCAAGTGCCGCGTGTGGCATCGTCATGCCCAGTGCTTCGGCAACGATTTGCGATGTCGCCGCCGTCCCTAAAAATTGACAGCCACCGCCAGGAGTACCACAAGCTCGACAACCTTCTAAGGACGCTTGTTCAAGTGTGATCTCGCCATGTGCGTACCGAGCACCGATCGACTGGACTTTGCCGGCATCTTCGCCAACCGATGGCGGCAGTGTCACACCTCCTGGCACAAGCACCGATGGCAAATCAGCGCAACCGCATAATGCCGACATCATCGCTGGCATTCCTTTGTCACAGGTTGCAACGCCGATGATGCCCTTACGGCGCGGTAGCGAACGGATCAATCGGCGCATCACGATCGCCGCATCGTTACGATAAGGCAGGCTGTCGAACATGCCTTTTGTGCCCTGCGTGCGTCCATCACAAGGATCGCTGCAAAACGCGGCGTAGGGAACACCATCGATTTCGCTGATGGTCCTCGCTGCCTCTTGAACCAAGAGACCGACTTCCCAGTGGCCAGTGTGGTAGCCCAGCGCAATCGGCGTCCCATCTGGCGCACGCACTCCACCCTGTGTGCTGAGAATCAAATACTGATCACCCATCAGTTTTTTTGGATCCCAGCCCATGCCAACGTTCTGTGTCAGCCCGAACAAGTCACCGCTGGACCAGTTTCGCAGCATGTCGTCGGTCAGTGGCAGACTTCCCGACGGGCCACTTGAATGGGTTGCAAGCGTGTCAACGTCGGGAACGGGAAGCAGGTCGATTGCGTTGGGTTGATTGGTCACTTCAGAGTCAGTCGCTAGGGATGACGCAGCGACCTGAAAAAACCAAATTACGAATTTGACTGGCGGCCGCTTAACGCGTGCATGACATAATACATCAAAGTCATTACGGATTGCAGGGTTGCCGCAACATACGTTAGCGCCGCCGCGTTCAGGACTTTGCTGATGTAGTGGGAATCGTTGTCAGAAACCATTCCGAGCGCGATAAGCTGTTTTTTCGCGCGAGATGAGGCATTAAATTCCACGGGCAGATTTACCAGTTGGAAGAACACAACCAACGAAAACAGCACAATTCCCACCCACAGCAGTGGCTTCAACGACATCAGGACACCGACCATCAGCAACACGCCGCTGATGCTGGACCCAAAATTAGCCGCAGGAACAGCAATATTGCGAATCACGAGCGGGGCGTATCGCTCCGCATCTTGGAAAGCATGACCAGCCTCATGGCAGGCAACACCAAGCGCCGCCATCGATCGACCGTCATAGACTTCGCCACTGAGTCGCAAAACTTTGCCGCTCGGATCATAATGGTCTGACAAATGGCCTGCCACACGCTCAATCCCGACGGAATGCAAACCGGATGAATCCAGCATCCTACGGGCGGCTTGTGCACCAGACAGATTGGTCGGTATTTTGCTCATTTCTGCAAATGCAGACTTTACCTTGTACTGTGCGTACAAGCTGAGCAGGAAGGGGGGAATCATAAAAAGCAATATTCCAAGGCCCATTTTAGTTTCAATCCAAAGGTTAAGCGTTCAAACTGGCAGTCACAAACACTACAACGTACAAGGGCAACATGCGTGCCGTTTTTGACAATCACCCTGACATTCGAACCAAGTTCTTGTTTTATTCAATGCTAAAAACTCGTTTTATCGTTTCGGTATTCGTCGTTGCGATCGCTTTCTTGGCAGGCTGCCCCGCTGTACAGCCAACAAAAAATGTCCAAGTGTCAACGGCATCGTCGCCGGCGACGTCCGATACCCAATTGCTTGCACACCGAATTGACAAAGTGCTCGCCGATAACTTGGTAAACCGACAATTGTCGACCGACATTCACGGTGCCTGGCAGATCCTTCACGGTATTTTGGCTTACGGACGGGAATTCAGAGTGCAGACAGCTCAAGGCAACGTGATCGCGATCGACTACCTCTTGCGCGGTGGTGCGATCAAAGGTTTCGACCTTCGATCCGGGGACCGGTTTGCGAATGCAACAGCAACCACGTCGACGGATGCTTCGCTGACCCGAGGCATTCGCACGGAACTTGACCCAGGAACGAAGCTTGGCCAGGGACACCGGGACCAATGGCTGGCTTACTTGACGGCATGTAACCTCCCCGTGGATCAACTCTTTCCAACTGCGGATGGTCCTCGCCGACTCGATCTTTGGCTCCGGCAGATGGAGTGGGACGTACCGCTTAATTTTGAACAGGAATATAGCTGGACACTTATGTCGTTAATGCCCTTCCGCTCCACAACCCATCGCTGGAAGGCACGCGATGAAAACGACTACAGCATTGAATCCCTGCTGCGTTCTGAGCTCAATCGACTTTCGCCCGAAAGCGCATGCGGCGGCTCGCATCGATTGGTCGCGATTGCAATCACGTTAAACAAACGCAAAGCCGAAGGAGCCACAATTGACGGCGTTTGGGCAGATGCACAAGCCGTCGTCGATTTGGCCATCGAGCAGGCGTTTCAATACCAGAACGAGGATGGAACGTTTTCAAGCAACTACTTTGAACGCTCAGGCTGGTCGTTGGATTTGTCCACCGCGATTGGCACGACGGGGCACACGCTGGAGTTCATTGCCGTCGCGGGGTCAGATGAATTGCAACAGTCCCAGGCCGTCGTCCGTGCAGCGACGAGCTTATGCCGCTTGCTGGATCAAACTAGCGAACTTGATCTTGAGTGCGGCGCGCTTTACCACGCCCTGAGCGGATTGAAAATCTATCGCCAGCGAATCGCGGTTACTGCATCGACATGACAGCGCCAGGATAAAACGAAATGCCTGGCGCGGTAAGCGCTGGCGTATATTGAAGCGGAGCAGCGTAACCGGAGACGGGGACCGTCCCGCGAAAGCCCGATTGAATTACAGCGTTGGGCGCGTATGTCGCCGCTGGGTAGGCAACTTGCGCAGGGCCAACCTGCGCTGGGTAAGCCTGCGGCGGGAAAACCTGCGCCGGGAAAGCCTGCGCCGGGCTCGTGTAGCCCGTTGTCCCATAATACTGCACGGACGACATCACCGGGCGGGCTGCTGCGTACGGTGCTGCGACGGTTGGATAAGCCGCAATCGGAGCAACCACCGTTGCCGCCGGCACGGCATAGGTCGTGGGTGCAACCACAGGGACGAACGCGGTTCGTAGTCCAAACAGACCTCGCCGAACCGGAACCACACCAACCACCGGTGCGCCGTAAGCTGGAGCAGCATAAACCGGAGCAGCATAAGCCGGAGCGCCAAAGCGGTTTACCGAGTACGCCGGTGCGACAGCGGCTACGGTCGGTGCCGCCAAAAATTGGCCTGGAGAGTAGGCCGAATAAGTCAACGGTGCTACAGGGGCGGGTCCGGTGTAATAGCTGGTGACAATTTGTGCGTCGGAGGACTTCGCGCCCAGGCAAACAAAGCCAAGGACGAAAGCGACGCTAAACATTAACTTGATCATCGATTCACTCTCCGGTTCACTTCCTAAAGATTCCTACTTATCAACATAGGGACCAAAGCACATAAAGGCGAGTATTGAAGTTATTTAGACATGGAAATTGCAGTTTCATTTCGACGCGGAATTGTTTTACCCGCAAAATCGTTAATTGGAGCTCTTGACAACGTGGCGATGGATGAGAAATCACATGGATTTGATTTAACTGGCCATTCTTTCCGAAAGTCTTGGCTAGTACGATACCCAGCTCACAAGGCCCGTTTTTAAACAAGTATCAGGCGATTCGAAATGCTCAAAGTCGACGAAATCCCCAATCCTACCCCTCGTCAGCTAGCGGAACTGCCGCGCCAGATCGGTTTTGTTCCCGCCACAAACAACTCGCCTTCGGTACTGACTCGTGATCAGATTTCGCAGTACAACGCGAATGGCTATTTGATGCCGTTCGATGGCCTGAACAAAACCGAAGCGATGGAGATCAGTGCATTTTTTGATGGCGTGTTGGCGGCTTACATTGAGCTTGGCCGCAGCAGCTACTCGATCAGCACCGCACACTTGCGTTTTTCGCGGATCTATCAACTGGTCCAGCACCCGCGTTTGGTGAGCGCCGTCGCGGACTTGCTGGGCGAAAATGTGGTTTGCTGGGGCTCGCACTTTTTCTGCAAAATGCCTCGGGATGGCAAACGAGTTCCGTGGCATCAGGACAGCACCTATTGGCCGCTAAGCCCAACGAAAACAGTCACGGTTTGGTTGGCAATTGACGACGCCGATCCTGAAAACGCAAACATGAAATTCATCCCGAAGTCACATGTTCATGGATTGATCGATTACGACGTGACGGATGAAGTCGACACCGTGCTCGATCTGGCTGTCAAAAATCCGTATTCGTATGGCGACGGCGAAGTTGACGTGGCCTTGAAAGCGGGTCAGTTTTCAATGCATTCTGACTTGCTGCTTCACGGCTCAGAAGCTAACGAATCCAATCGACGACGCTGTGGGCTAACGATTCGTTATGCGGCAGCCGATGTGCAAACCTGGTATGGGTGGCACCAAAAAGGGATCGTTGTCCGTGGAGAAAATATTGGCAACCATTGGCTCAATCCACCCTCGCCGATCATCTAAAAATCGTCGTCGCTTTCGTCTTCACGATCCGGGTGCAGGGGATCATCGGGGTCAAAGAAAAAATCAGCCAACCCCAACGGAACCGCGTCGCCACCCAAGGTACGGCGTTTTCGATCGGCCAAGTCTTCCAAATCCAATGCCTCTTCACCCAGACATTTTTCCAACGCCTCGCGCCAAGCAACGTCTCGGGAAATAGGATGTTGCGGATCTTGCATCATGCGTTTGATCGCGAACCTCAACAAGTTGATTCCATCGCGGGGCGAGAAGTCGAGTTTGAGCTCGTGGGAATGTTGCAAAAACTCGACCGTCATGGCGAGCATTTCTGCTTCCGCGAACGGCAGGTGATATTGCAAAATTGCCATCTCATCTTGTTTGTCCGGAAAACCGACAGTGAGCGTTGGTTGCAAACGGCTGAGGATGTAGTCAGGAATTTCAAACGTCGACTCGTCCTGATTCATCGTCACCGCAGAACGAAAATTCGAGTGTGCTTTAATCGTGATGCCCGCCACAATCGACTCGACGTAACGACGTTGATCAAACAGCGGTGCAAGACTGGCCCAGGATTTTTCGTTCATCCGATTGCCTTCGTCCAAGACACACACGCCGCCAGTAATCATCGCGGTTACCAATGACGACGCGTGATAGGAAATCTGGCCTCCTTGGCTGAGCACAGGCGTCACGAGCAAATCTTCCGGCCGCGTGTCGGCGGTACATTGATAGATATAGAGCGGCAGTCCTTGCGCTTTGGCTGCGGCGATGGCGAGCTGCGTCTTGCCAACGCCCGGCGAACCAACCAGACGCGGTGTCAGCGGCAAGTCAGTCTCATCGACAGTCAGCCAACAGGCCAACAACTGCATCAGGACTTCATGTTGTCCGATCCATTGGCCAGGTCCATCATAAGGATGGGAAAGTTTTAGTGACACGCCGTCGATCGTAACGTAGCCACCTGTGACAGTTGGCTCGTTCGTAACATCGGTTTTCTTAGAGGCATGAAGCATCGATTTCGCCCGTCCACATGTGATGACATCGAAAGCCCGCAACGACCGCGGTACGCCCGACGAAGTCACTTCATCCTAACGGGACATGGCCTTGGAAACAGTCCCCTATCGAATTGAAGCGACGCCGGGAACCTTAAAGTGCCATGAAAAACCACTGCACCGGTTCGATCAGGACTGATTTTGCCCGGCGGCATGAGGTTGCGAAACGCCTGTTTTCGAGGCGAACCAGCCGGAAACACCATCGCTAATCCAGGACCTAGCTTCGGGATGAAGCACCACGGAAGCGATCGCCGTAGCCAGGCCAACGCCCCAGCCAGCGACAAGCGTCAGCGGCATGAGCGCCACCCACAGCAGACTCGATTCCATCCGATAACCGACTTTCGCCATCGCAATTCCGACCCCAACCAAGACGACAGCATTGGCAACAAGCGCAGCGACGACGGCACCCATTAGCCCCCAGCTTGGCAACAAGGCAAAGCTCAGCAGCACGTTGACCGCCATGCCAGCCGCCAGCGCAAAGCCGACCAAGCCACCGCGCTCACGGACCCACAAATAGCATTGTGCGACGGTGACGATCGCACCCCAGATGCACACGGTGAACGCCATTGGTTGAATCGCCAGCCCTTCGCGATACCGACCTTGAAGCAGCTTGTCGAACAGAATCGGTGACAATGCAATCGCGATCGCGGCACACGCGGTAAAACCAGCCGATAAGCCAAAGAGCGCGCGAGACAACCTGTTCTCGACAGCTTCCTTATGCCCTCGTTCCCAATCGGCGGTGAGGTACGGCAACAGCACGCCGGCGAGCATCGTGGCTAAGCTCGTTAAAAGCGTCGGAATCAAGCGACCGCTATGGTATTGACCAACGGCTGCCTTGGCCGCATCTTCTCCTCCGGGCATGAGATGCAGAATCATGTATCGATCTGACATTTCAAACGCATTGGTCAGCAAATTCATGACCCACAACGCCGCCGCGTAGGGCAGCAGGCTTCGCCACATCTGCCGCGAATCGAACGCTGATTCCGTTTGCGGAAGTCCTGACCAATCGCGAACCAACACGCGGAGCCCAGGGAGCGTCGCGATCACGGTTGAACATGCGAAGGCAAGCACGATTTCAAGTAAACCGCCACCAGCATACAACGCTCCCACGCCAAGAATCGTGAATCCCACGCCTTGCAGAAACTGCATCAGCGACACGGTGCGAACTTGACGCAGCGAGGAGACCAGTTCATTAACAAAATTGAACACCAGCACCGTGATCACGGCGAGTGCAACACCAAGGACAAGCGAGGTGCTTGAAGCTTCGCGAAAAACAAGCCAACCCAGTTGGCTCGGTGCGATGACCATTGCAATGAGAACAATCGAACTTCCGATAACGGTTCCCAGCACGACCCGCCACATGAACCTAGGCAATTGACCGAGCAGTCGGTACCTCTCGACGAACCTTGGCATCGCGCCGGGTAAGCCAAGCATCATCAGCGGCGTAACCATGGTGATGAAGCCATAGGCCATCGACCATTGTCCGACCGCAGCATCGTCTAGTAGACGGCAGAACCAAATCCCGCGCAGGAAACCGATGCCGCGCTGGACGATCGTCATCAGCACCATCACCACCAATCCGGTTGTGAGGCAATCGGCAGCGAATGACTCGCGTTGTGATGGTTGTGATGGTTTTGCTGGGGACACGTTGAAGGCTAGGCTGTGCTTGAAAGGGAGCTGACCTGAGTCCGCAATTTTGCGCCGTGATTCAGCATCGGTGTCGCCAAACGCTGGACGAGCAACGAAGTGCATCTTGGTCTTGGCGACCAAATTTGGTCGTAACGGTTGTAACGCCCACTAAGCCCAGAGCAACGTCGCTAACAATACATCTTCTGCTACTTACTTCAGCGGCATGCCGGGCTCTGGCTTGCCACCGGTCGTCAGGATTTGAAAATGATGAACGCGAGCATCCAATGGATGATCGCTTGTCCAAACGATTCGTTTCTGTGGCGTCAGTTCAACCAAAAAAGGGCCCGTCGTTGCAGCATGATTGGCAACGATCGTGTTACCATTTGCAAGCCGCTGAGCCCCGCAGGGATCTTTAAAAACCCCCTTCACCTCATCGTTGATAACGCTCCAAACAATTTCACCGCGCTGATTCAGCTCCACCACTTTGTTACCGTGAGTCAGCGACGCAAGCGTGTTTCCATTGTCCAGTCGTATCGCAGTGAACGGCCAATTCTCCGCATCGCGTCCACCGATTTCAGCGAGATCCGTCCTCATGGTTTGAACGACTTGACCTTCGGGCGAGTATTCTTTGATGGCGAATGCAAGCAGGTGCGGTACTAGGTAATTTCCGTTCTTGAGCTGACGAGCCATCCTTGTTTGCAAGTGCGCATTGTCGGTCTCCGGTTGAAGCGGAAATTCATTGACAATGGCGCCCTTGGGGTCGATCTCCAACAGTCGCGGACTTTTTCCCAGCTCGGTGACGAGCGTGTTGCCGTTGTAGAGCCGCTGTGCGGTTCCGATTTCGAGATTTTTTTCACTCAGTCGATAGGTCAGCACCACTTCTTTGCCGCGAGTTACTTCCTCGACACGGTTTGCGAATGCAAGTAACACGTTTCCATTGGGCAACACAAACCCGTCGCGAGAGCCTCCGTCGTACTCCCATGTGACGGCTCCATCTTCGCCGATTATTGCCGTCTTATCTCCCAACGTGAGATAGGAATGTTGAATCGGCACTGTGGTTTCGGTGTTATTTGCGACGGCAGTCGTCGTTAAAAACAGCCCAAGAAAAATGCTTGCGACGAAAAATCTGATTGGCATGGACGAGCTCTGGAGGAGGATGATTGACTCAAAGGGGAAACACGACCTTTCTAATCGGATTTTACCAGTTAAGATACACGTCCGCCTTCACCACTCGGTTTTGTCTGAACCGGAAGCTGGTCAGCCGCATGCCCCGCCCCGCGTCAAAGACGAAATCCTCCCCACAAACTCTTGAAACCAAAAAGTTCTCGTTATGCGATTCGATTCACTTCGATCCGGTTTGAAATTTACTTGCCTGGGAATCGCATTTTCGATTGCCCAATCCTTTGTTCATGCACAAGACACCGCCGGAAATCCTAGTTGGATCTGGGTCGACGGCAGGGGCGATTCAAGACCAGCAGAACGAGTTTTCGTGCGACGAGAGTTCCAGATTGACGGTGAGATTAAACGCGCTGCCGTAGCCGCCACTGCCGATAATCACTGCGAAGTCATCATCAACGGAACCAAGTTGGCAGCTTCGGATGACTGGTCTCAGTTGGCCACCGCTGATGCAAAGAGCAGTCTACGGCAAGGCCTGAATGTCATCAGCATCTCAGCCAGGAATGACGGTGGCCCGGCCGGATTGATCGCATCTCTGATGATTGAACAAACCAGTGGCATCAAGCAGACCGTTTCAACCGACGCATCCTGGAAAGGAACTATCGATGCAAAGGGCGAATGGGAAAGCGCCGGATTCGATGACAAGGGCTGGGTGGCAGCAACTGTCTTGGGCGAATTAGGCGACGCAAAACTGCCTTGGAGCGGAAGCTTGAACAAAGACAGCTTCGTGTTCGACGCAATGAATAGCACGCCCGGCGAATACATGCCAAAGATCGCTGACAACGCACACGTGCCAGATGGTTTTAAAATTGAAAAGATCTTCCAGGTGCCCAAATCGATGGGCTCATGGGTGTCGCTAACAACCGATGATCGCGGACGACTGTTCGCTTGCGACCAAGACGGCGCAGGCTTGTTTATGATCACGCCAGGGAATGCAACCACACCGACCAAGGTCGAATCGGTGCCTGTAAAGATCAGCAGTATTCAAGGCTTACTTTGGGCATTTAACTCGCTCTATGCCGTCGTCAATGGAGGCTCAGAATCGGGTTTGCACCGCTTGACCGATACCGACGGCGATGGGCGTGTTGATGCCGATGAATTTTGCATGCCGATCAACGGCGGCGGTGAGCATGGACCGCATGCGGTCATCCTTAGCCCCGATGGCAAGTCGATTTATATCGCGTCCGGCAATCACACCAAACTGCCCGATGCAATCGCTGGCAGCCGGATTCCTCGCAATTGGAATGAAGATCATTTGCTACCACGTCGCTGGGACGCCAACGGCCACGCGGCTGGCATCCTCGCGCCCGGAGGCTGGATTTGCAACGTCGACCCCAGCGGTAAAAAATGGGATGTCTTTAGCATCGGCTACCGAAATCAATACGACATCGCCTTTAATCAGGATGGTGAGCTGTTCACTTTTGACGCCGATATGGAATGGGATTTTGGTTCGCCTTGGTATCGCCCCACACGCGTTTGTCATGCAACCAGCGGAAGCGAATTTGGTTGGCGAAGCGGTACCGGCAAATGGCCGACCTACTATGAAGACTCGTTGCCACCCGCCGTGGAAATCGGCCCTGGGTCACCGACCGGAATCGCATTCGGCACCGGAGCAAAGTTTCCTGCCAAGTATCAAAAATCTTTATTCATTCTCGATTGGACCTACAGCACAATCTACTCCGTTGAAATGACCCCTGATGGATCAAGCTATCGCGGCGAAAAAGCAGACTTCGTCACCGGCACTCCGCTACCCGTGACCGATGCAGTGGTAGGAACTGATGGGGCGTTCTATTTTGCCGTGGGCGGTCGCGGCACGCAGTCAGCGCTTTTTCGTGTCACCTATGTTGGCCAAGAATCGACGGTTGCTGTATCTGGAAAGGATCAAGCGGGCAGTAGCCTGCGTGAGCTGCGGCATCGACTCGAAGCATTTCACGGACGCACTAACGGCGATCTGGGGTTGATTCTTAAAAACCTTTCTCACGAAGATCGATTCATTCGCTACGCCGCGCGAGTGGCTCTGGAAAGTCAGCCGATCGAAACGTGGAGAGCCAAGGCGTTCGCTGCAAAAGACCCCAAGCTGGTCATCAATGCAATGATCGCCGTCGCTCGACAAGGTGATGCAAGCGACTTGGATAAATTGCTCGCAAGTCTCAGGCAGCTTGATTTCAAATCGCTCAACGAAAGCGACCAATTGGCATACTTGCGCGCCTTCGAACTTGCCTTTATACGACAAGGCGAACCATCGGAAGCGTGGCGGACGAAATTGATCAGCCACTTCGATTCGCTCTACCCAGCAAGCTCCTATCCCTTAAATGCCGAGCTTGTACAGTTGCAGGTCTATCTCAATTCGCCGACGGTCGTCGGCAAGACTTTGGCTTTGATGGATACGCTCGGTCCTGAGCCGATTCCAAACTGGAATGACGTGATTGCGCGGAACGCTGGGTATGGTGGCACCGTCGGCAATATGCTTGCGAACATGCCGCCTGTTCGTGGAATTCACTTCGCCTTCGTGTTGCGAAACGCAAAGACCGGGTGGACACTGATGAATCGCAAGAAATACTTTGAATTCTTTATCGAAGCCGCCAAGCACCCCGGCGGAAACAGCTTTGCCAAGTTCCTGACGCAGTTCCGCGAGGACGCGTTAACAACATGCTCCCCAGCCGAACAAATCGTCCTGGAGCCGATCACCAGCGTCTCCTTGGTTGAGGCACCTGTTCCTTCAACGCCACCGCAAGGTCCGGGACGCCTTTGGAAAACGACCGAGGCGCTAGCGACATTGGGTAGCGAGCTTTCGCATCGCAACTTCGATAAAGGCCGCAACCTTTATCATGCGGTTTCTTGCTCCAAATGCCATCGACTCGGCGGTGCCGGTGGCGGCATCGGACCCGATCTTTCAACCGCAGCCAAAAAGTTTTCGCTGCAAGATATGCTTGACGCGATCACCGAACCCAGCAAAGCGATTTCTGATCAATATGGATCGCAGCAGGTCATCACCGACGATGGCAAAGTACTGATCGGTCGAACCGTCGAAATCGGAGATGAGTATTACGTCTATACAGCCGATGCGTCCGCAAAACCGGTCGTCTTGAACAAAAGCGAAGTCGATCAGGTCTTGCCCTCGAAGGTTTCACAAATGCCGACGGGATTAATCGACGCGCTCAATGAAGAAGAGCTTAAAGACCTGATCGCTTACTTAATGGCCAGCGGCGACCCCGGGGCCAAATTTTTTAAGTAAAGTGTCGCCGTTCGCGATTCGAAAGTACCGTTCCTTCGTGGATAGGATGTGGATCTATTCGAGCCGGTTGGATTTGCGGCAAAATGGTAACCCGGCGCGTCAGCGAGGCGGCGGTCCGATCCTCGCTAACGCGTCGGGTTACCAATAGATTCACAGCCTAGGAGCGAAGGACGACAAAAAAGGACCGCACTCCGGTGCGGTTACTGAGTGGCTTTTGCTTGAGCCAACAACTGATCGCGAAGCTCGACGAGCTTCGTGTTCTCGGGCGTCATCGCGTTGGGCAAAACAGTGACTCGATTCAGTGTTTGTATCGCTGCGGTCGGATTCTGGCTGACTTTAAATTGAATCTGCGCGATTCGAATACGGGCTTGATTCGCGCTCTCTCCCTCATTGGCCGCGACAATGGATAGTGGCCGCAACGATTGGGTCCAAAGCTTTTCAGCAGCAAGCAGCCTCACGTAATTCATCAACAACTTGTCAGGAACGCCGGTTGCTAACTTAAGTTGATCAAGACGAGAAAAATGCTGCTGAGCCATCATCAAGCTGCTGGTTTCAATCGCTTGCCGAAGTAGAAATGAAAGTCGATTGAAATCGGGATGTGAGGTCACATCGGGCTTTGTTTCGATTGTCGAAACCGGTTTGGCTTTCAAGCCACCGAGCAGTCCTAGTCTTCCGCGTGGTTTCACCGGAGTTGCCGTCTCTTTCGCTGTTTTCTTTGCTGGATTGCGGTCCCACTGATCAACATTCGCAGACGACTGACTCGCAACAGCAAGCGCCGCCTTGATGGGGTTGTAGTCGTCGGCCTCTTTCTGCTTTCGCTTCGAGCGATCTGCCGGTGCGCAGAGCAAACTATATTCTTGAAGCCATTCGTTTTTCGAGATAAAGTCCCAGCCTTCGCAATCAACCATTTTCTGGCGGAGCATGTAGACACCGAAAACCAGTCCGATTGCCGCGCCTACTATATGCAACATCTCCGAAGACATCGAAAATCCTCCGAGAAAAAGAAACAGGAGTTGCAACATCATAGATGCCCCTGCCAACTTGACGATCCGAACTTCGAAGGTGCCCATGTAAAGGCCAACGAAGTAAAAGCAATCCATTTCGTTCTCCGGTGCCCACAACATCGCAATCGTCATCAATGCAAAAATGACTCCCGATGCACCGAGCGCTCCGCTATCGCTGCCGAGCAGAAACATCGGCAATTGGATGGCAACTCCATCAATCGCAGCCATCAACATGTAGAGGACAAGAAATCGCATGTTGCCAATCTTGCCTTCGACGACCAGTCCAAACGCCCAGAGGAAAAACATGTTGCCGATTAAATGCATGAAGTCACCATGCATGAACGCGCCGGTGATCCACTGAATCGGGTTGATCGTGTCAAACTGCAGAGTCAACCATTCGAGCGACTCAAGTTCGATGTTGCCGCGCATGAATTGAAATGTGGTTGCGAAGAAAATCGCCGTGTTCGCGATGATCAGGCTTCCAGTCACAAACGGCAAATGATAGATCGGAGCGTCGGTAGTATAGGGCGCGATGATCATGTCAACGTACTTTTGGTGATCAACGGAAACGAACTTTTAGAAGCCGGTCACAATGTCGCTACGTGGATGATAACGAATAATTCACCGACCACCAACACAATGTCGCCCGTCGCTCCGCCAAAAGCGTGAACGAGTGCTTGGTCATCATAAACTGACGTTCGGCTCAACTTGCGTTTTTGCGTCGCCTTCTTTCGGTTACGACCGATCTGGCTGTTTCGGTTTTCATTGGATTCTCGGCGTTGTTTGAACTAGTGCAGCGAGAAGTAAATGACCTAGCTTGGTAACCCGACGCGTAAGCGAGGAATTAGATGCAGTTTCCTCGCTTACGCGTCGGGTTACCAAGTTTGCAAGCTGCTTCAATTCGTTCTCGCAGCACTAGATCAAAGGCGATTCTGATCAATACCTAAGTATTGCAGCGGATTCAATTGGGGCTATCGAGAGATCAACATTACGGTCGTCGCGGGT
>Ga0105047_10009832_pt1 | contig 15703 bp, 15 predicted proteins | sample MAT04_FD_78384 | JGI IMG/M metagenome (GOLD analysis project Ga0105047, IMG submission 78384) | Freshwater microbial communities from Lake Fryxell liftoff mats and glacier meltwater in Antarctica - MAT-04 (megahit assembly) | ecosystem: Environmental > Aquatic > Freshwater > Ice > Liftoff... | reverse complement strand
GAAGAAAAAATCAAACTCACCTATGGCGAGCGCCTCGAATTTGAAAAACTCGAAAAGAATATTGAACTGCTTGAAGATCAAAAATCCCAACTCGCTGAAAAACTTAGCAACAGCCGCGACAATGCAGAGCTGATGAAAATTTCGGATGAGATGGACGCACTCGTAAAAACATTAGACAACCAAACCGAAAGGTGGATGGAACTGGCGCAGTGGGTGGAGTGAGTTTTGTTGGTTCTTTTTAACATGAAGATGAATTAGAAAAACCCACCCTTATTTTGATCACTGTTCTTCAATTGCAAATCAACCAAATCTCCGCAAAGCCTTTTTACGTATTGGAAACAAGTAGGCCAGCATAAAACATTTGTCTTAATCACGGGTTATGAAGGGATAAACCTAATAATCCCAAATGTTATGAAAAAAGCGTACGGAATGATGGCGGTAACACTGATGCTTTTTGCATCTGTTTCCGCTTTTGCACAAAAACAAAATATCGTGGAATTGGCTGCGGCCACTCCTTCCCTGTCTACTCTCGTTACTGCTGTTAAAGCGGCAGGTCTGGCAGAAACCCTGAGCGGCAAAGGTCCTTTTACCGTTTTTGCCCCGACGAATGAAGCATTCGCTGCACTGCCAGATGGCGTTCTCGAATCTCTGTTGAAGCCTGAGAACAAAGACCAACTGATTGCGGTTCTGACATATCACGTGGTTCCTTCTGCTGTAATGTCCAATCAATTAAAAGATGGTCAGAAAGTAAAAACTGTTCAAGGTGAAACAATTTTAGTTGACCTCAAAAGCGGAGCCAAAGTAGACAATGCAAATGTGGCCAAAGCTGACATTAAAGCATCGAATGGAGTGGTGCACGTAGTGGATGCAGTGATCCTGCCGCCCTCAATGCGCTAGTCAAATAATTTTCCTGAAACGAAAAAAGGGTTGCTTCTTAAATGAAACAGCCCTTTTTTTTATTATGTAATGCCAGACTAAATGTATTCAGGTGCTTAATGTGATCGCGATTGTGAGTCTTCCTGCTCTACCAGGCAAGCATCCTACCCCGTAATCTGAATTACGACAAAAAGGTTTTGGCCATTGTGCTCAGCCGCAAAAAAAAGAAAAAGTTCATTCACATCTGGCTTTCGCAGGTTTGAAATCCTGCAATAAAGAAGCACGTCCCGGGCGGACATCAAAATCCTTTTAGCCCTCCAATTCAGAACCCCTTGCCTAATGACCCCTCTTAATGTTTAATTTCTTCTTTTGAACCGTTGTGGTATTGAGTCGCATGGAGAAAACCCATAGCTGATGACCCTTAAATTTTTCATATTCTGATTTCCTTTTTTGAGGCATGAAGAAAACTTTACCGGCCGCCGCCACTCCCCGCCAATCCAGCGAGTGTGTAAACTACCACCCAAACTCAATAGCTGCTCACCGTCCGTATTTAAAATTAATTTTTCGGGGTTTAGCATTCCTATGATTGGCAGAAAAGTTTTGATAAGGATGCAAACAACAGCCTTATAAAAATGTTAAGAGAAAATAAATTTAAAATTAAAACTTATGAATACCAATCACAACAAATTATTTTTTATTCCATTATTGGCACTCGGACTGGGTTTGACAGCCTGCAATGATGACGAGGATAATGACGTAGATCCGGCCCCAGGTCCAACGCAGAATATTGTACAAATTGCTTCAGGCAATCCCGACTTTTCGATTCTGGCCGATGCTTTGACCCAGGCGGGTTTGATTTCTACGCTGCAAGGAAGTGGTCCCTTTACTGTTTTCGCACCCGATAATGTCGCTTTTAATACTTTTTTTGACAACAACGAAATCCTGGACACCGACAGCGATGGCAGCCGTGTGGATGATTTGATCGGCGCTTTGGGTGCAGAAGCTGTACAGCAAACCTTGTTGTATCACGTATTGGGTGGCGAAGTCAGGGCGGCAGATGTTCCCCTCAAAGGTTATGTTACGACGTCATCGACCTTGTCTCCAGGCAATGAGCAGCTCTCTCTGCTCGCGGAGGCCCGCTCAACCGGCGTGATACTCAACAACACCGCTGATGTGACCGCAGCAGACATCCTCGCGACAAATGGGGTGATCCATCGAATCAACGCTGTGTTGACGCTTCCAGACATCACCGACCACGCCATCAACAATCCGGCAGATTTGTCTGCTCTTGTTAATGCTGTTGTGCTGACAGGCTTGTTGCCCACCCTTTCAAATCCGGATGCCACTTTCACGCTTTTCGCGCCCACCAACGCGGCATTTGCATTGGCGCCAGCGGGTCTGACCAACCAACAGTTATCCACTGTGCTCACATATCACGTGCTCGACACACAGGTAAGAAGCGAAGACATTACCTCAGGTTCGGTAAACACGGTAGCCGGACAGGCTTTCACCATCACTGCAAGTGCTGAAGGGGTTACCATCCTGGATACAGCCGGCAATTTGGTCAATGTGATTTTAACCAATATTCAGGGAACCAATGGCGTAGTTCATCTCATCGATGGGGTCTTGATTCCCGTGTTATAAACATCTAAATATTTTTTCTTTTTGTATCGGGACTGCCTCATAGGGTAGTCCCGATTTTTTTTGTCAAATTTTTCAGAAGGATAAAATCTGGTCTTCAGAAATGACCAATTCAGAAATAATTACTTCCACTTTTTTTGCAAAAACCACATTTGAAACATTTTTACCAATTCTCCCACGTAAATACATTACGTTGTTCAAGAGTACCTTTAATACATCTGAGAAGGTTATTAAAAAATGTAATTTCCACTCTGATAATTTAAAAGAAATTATTTATAATCTGTTGAACGTCTGTTTATCAGGCTTAACGCCAAAAAACCAAATCCATGGGAATCTACCCTAAATACCAAAAATCAAATTACACATGCAAAAAATGCAACTGGACCGGCAAAGGTGCAGCAGCCATCATGGGCGAAGAAGTGGGTCACTCGGGCTTCGACCTCGTATGTCCAGGATGTTCCGACGACAGTCTGGATTTCATAGAATTTCCATTGTTGACAGACCTTGCCCGTTCGGGAAATAAAAAGGAACGAATGCAGGCACAAAGAGAGCTCGCTGAAATGGCGGCCAGAGAAGCATTAGAGCTTCGCCATGCGGCTCAGTTACCAGACATAACTGCACGTCATTTGACATTTGTACTCAGGGAAACCAGGCTGAACGACATCCTGTTTATCGTTTTATATGAAGCCGGCGTCGAAATCTGGCGTGAACAAGGCTATTATGAATACTACTGGCGTTACCTTGAAATAGGTGAGATTCTCGTGGCCAAATACGGCAACCGCATCATGGACTTTGTCGTGGATGCCTCTTCCGTTTATCTCGCAGGAGATTGCGGTTTCGCTTATTCTAAAGTATACCAATTCAGAATAAAACTCCGGAAAAATTTCGTTTTATATGATCCGCTCAAAAATTAAAATTTATCCTTACCGATCGTCCCCCAAATCCACGTAGACCAAATCCCACCGGTGCCTATTGGGATCGGCAAAACCAAAACCGTAAACCATCCCTGAATTTACGCAGGCGGCGTAAATACACTTCCTCCTGCCGACCTGACCCTTTTGGCAAATCCATATTCCTGTTTCCTTAAAGAAACTTTCAAATACATTTTCCGTTAAATGTTATGCATGCATAACAAATATGTGTACATTTAACGCAATAAATGAAGCCCGAACAGACCATAGACTTTCACCTTCGCTGGTTGTGGATGAAGATCATGCGCATCTACAACCTCCAGGCAGCGCGCTTCGGCGGCACCATGTCGGTGGGTTATACCCTGCTCAATATCGACAAGGAAGGTACGCCTTCTACACGCCTTGGACCCAAGATGGGGATCGAATCGCGCAGCCTTACCCGCGCTTTGAAAACAATGGAAGAAAATGGACTCATTACGAAAACCCCCGATGCCACCGACGGCCGCATGGTTCGCGTCTACCTCACCGAAGAAGGCGAAAAATACCGCGAAACCGCCCGCGAATCGGTTATTTACCTCAACCAATACCTGCAAGACAATATCCCCAAAGACGAACTAAAAACTTTTTTTAAAGTGGTTATGAAGATCAATATGCTTCTTGACAACACGGAAATTTTCGCTGCTTCAAATGAGAAAGAGAAATAGTATCAGGCATGAAGTATTAAGTATTAAGTATTAAGTACTAGGTATTAAGTCTAAAAACCAAAAACCAAGAACTAAACACCAAAAACCAATGACAAAAAAAATAGAAAAAGTAGCAGTCCTCGGCTCAGGCGTCATGGGTTCTCGCATTGCGCTCCATTTTGCCAATATCGGCGTGGAAGTGCTGCTGCTCGACATCGTACCCCCCGAACTCAACGATCAGGAAGCGAAGAAAGGACTCGACATGCAAGCCGCTGTGGTGAGAAACCGCATCGTAAACGACTCCCTGTTATTTGCGCTCAAAAGCAATCCTTCTCCCGTCTACGATCAGGCTTTCGCTAAAAGAGTGACCACGGGAAACTTCGATGACGACATGGCCAAAATCGCTGATGCAGATTGGATTATCGAAGTGGTGGTGGAACGCCTCGACATAAAAAAACAGGTTTTTGAAAAAGTAGAGAAGTACCGCAAACCCGGAACCCTCGTCACCTCCAACACTTCAGGTATCCCCATCGCCATGATGAACGAAGGCCGCAGCGAAGATTTTCGCAAGCACTTTTGTGGTACACACTTCTTTAATCCGCCGCGGTACCTTCGCTTGCTTGAGATCATCCCGGGCCCCGATACGGATCCCAAAGTGATCGAATTCCTGATGCACTACGGGTCCCGATTTCTCGGAAAAGAGACGGTGCTCTGCAAAGACACACCGGCATTTATCGCCAACCGCGTAGGAGTTTACTCCATCATGGAGCTTTTTCACATCGTCAGCGATATGGGCTTCACGCCCGAAGAAGTCGACAAGCTCACCGGTCCTGTAATCGGCCATGCCAAATCGGCGACCTTCCGTACCGCAGACGTTGTAGGGCTCGATACCCTCGTACTTGTGGCAAATGGTGTCAAAGACAATTGTCCGAACGACGAGCGCCGGGATGTATTCAAAATTCCAGACTACGTCCAAAAAATGGTCGACAACAAATGGCTCGGCAGCAAATCTGGCCAGGGATTTTTCAAAAAGGAAAAAGCCAAAGACGGCAGCGCTGAGATCCTTTCGCTCGACCTGAAAACCATGGAATATGTCCCCCAGAAAAAAGTCAGCTTCCCAACACTGGAAATGACCAAACCAGTGGACAACCTTACCAAACGCCTGCCCATGCTTTACAGCGGACAGGACAAAGCCGGGGAGTTTTACCGCAAATCATTCCAGGGTCTGTTCAGCTACGTATCTTTCCGCATTCCTGAAATTTCCGACGAACTTTACAAAATCGACGCAGCTCTCCGGGCTGGTTTCGGTTGGAAAATGGGCCCTTTTGAAAAATGGGATGCCATCGGTGTGAAAAAAGCGATCGCCGACATGGACAAAGCCGGCGTAAAAGTAAACGACTGGGTGAAAGAAATGGTCGCCGCCGGATTCGAAAGCTTCTACAAAGTGGAAGGCGGCGTGAAATATTTTTACGACCAAAAAGCAAAAGATTACGCGACCGTTCCAACCCTGGAAGGACAGGTTTTCATCGATAATATTGGTGGTGATCAGATCGTCTGGAAAAATTCAGGTACCACCATCAAAGACCTTGGAGATGGCATTCTGAACATCGAGTTCCACACCAAGATGAACACCATCGGTGGTGAAGTACTCGAAGGGCTCAACAAGGCCATCGATTTGGCGGAAGCCGAATACAAAGGTCTCGTGGTGTCAAATACCGGTGACAATTTCAGCGCCGGTGCCAACGTGGGCATGATCTTTATGATGGCCGCGGAACAAGAATACGACGAGCTGGAATTTGCCGTGAAGTCATTCCAAAATACCATGATGCGCATGCGTTACTCCAGCATACCCGTGATCGCCGCGCCACACAACATGGCCCTTGGTGGCGGATGCGAGCTCTGCCTCCACGCCGACAAAGTGATTGCACATGCAGAACTTTACATGGGTCTCGTGGAATTTGGCGTTGGGGTCATTCCCGGCGGTGGTGGCACCAAAGAATTTGCCCTGCGCGCTGCCGACGAAATGAAAGATGGCGACATCCGCATCAATACTTTCCGAAATCGCTTCCTGACCATCGGACAGGCCAAGGTTTCTACCTCAGCCTACGAAGCTTTTTCACTTGGCTACCTACGCCAGGGCATTGACGAAGTGGTGGTAAACCGCGATGATCAGGTAGCTTACGCCAAACAGGCCGCTCTTTTGCTCCACCAGAAAGGTTATTCCAAACCGATCAAACGCAAGGACATTAAAGTGCTCGGCAAGGAAGCATTGGGAATCGTCTACGTTGGCGCCAATAGCATGCGCTCCGGAAATTACATCTCCGACCACGACCAGCTCATCAGCGAAAAGCTCGGCTACGTCCTCGCCGGCGGCGACCTCTCCGAAATCACCGAAGTGAGCGAAGATTACTTGCTCGGTTTGGAGCGAAAAGCATTTCTGGAACTGTGCGCCGAGCGAAAAACATTGGAGCGACTTCAATCAATGGTTCAGAAGGGGAAAATTCTCAGAAATTAGTACCAAGTATTAGGTGTGAAGTACAAAGTTCATGATACTACAAGTCAGTGATTTATTGACTGTGCAAAAATTGAAACCAAAAGAAAATTGAGTCGTTATGAATCGATTTAAAGAATTGAAAGTCTGGCAGGAATCCATGAACGTCGTAATGGAAGTTTATAAACTTGCTGCTTCTTTTCCAAATGACGAAAAATTCAATTTGACCAGTCAGATAAAGCGATCAGCCGTTTCAATTCCCAGCAATATTGCAGAAGGTGCTTGCAGAAAACATCCAAAAGAATTTGCTCAGTTTCTCGGCATTGCAAGTGGATCCGCAGCCGAATTAATCACACAGATTGAGATAGCTACACGACTCAATCTTATCTCCGAAAATTCAGGAAACGAATTAGGTCAAAAGTTAATTCATATTACCAATATGATTTACAAACTGGAAAATTGGGTTCTTGATCCATCGAGAAGTAAAAATATAGTTAGCGAACCAAATGAATATTACAATAACCCTACTTAGTACCTAATACCTGGTACTTAGTACAAAACCAAAACCAATGAAAGCATACATAGTCTCCGCATACCGCACCGCCGTCGGCAAAGCTCCTCGCGGCGTATTCAGATTCACGCGCGCAGATGATTTGGCGGCTGACGTGATCAAACACATCATGAAACAAAATCCTTCGATACAAACCGAAGAGGTGGACGACGTCATCGTCGGCAATGCGACACCCGAAGCGGAACAAGGTCTGAACATTGGACGGATGATTTCGCTCATGGGTTTCAATTCCGACAAGGTGCCGGGCATGACGGTAAACCGTTATTGCTCATCTGGCCTCGAGACCATCGCCATCGCTTCCGCAAAAATTCACGCTGGCATGGCGGATTGTATCATCGCGGGCGGGGTGGAAACCATGTCGCCCATTCCATTCGGGGGTTGGCGTCTTGTACCCAACGCGAAGGTTGCTAAAGAAAACACTGACTACTACTGGGGTATGGGCCTCACGGCAGAAGCGGTCGCCAACGACTACAAGGTTTCGCGCGAAGACCAGGATGCCTTCTCGATGGAATCGAACAAAAGAGCTGTGGCAGCCATCGACTCGGGTCGGTTTAAAGACGATATCGTTCCAATCGAGGTGGAAGAAATTTTCCTGAAGGAAAACAAACGCCAATCGAAAACTTACACAGTGGACACCGACGAAGGTCCGCGCCGCGACACGAGCATGGAAGCTCTGGCACGTCTCCGCCCGGTATTCGATGTCAAAGGAACTGTCACCGCCGGAAACGCTTCGCAGACTTCTGATGGAGCTGCTTTTGTGATGGTGGTATCTGAAGCATTTCTTAAAAGGCACAATCTCACGCCCATCGCCCAACTCAAAAGTTACCACGTAGCTGCCCTTGAGCCGCGTGTAATGGGAGTCGGACCGATTTACGCTGTTCCAAAAGCGGTGGAAAGAGCCGGATTGAAAATCAGCGATATCGACTTGTTTGAGCTCAATGAAGCCTTCGCATCACAATCGCTTGCGGTAATCCGCGAATTGGGTCTGAACACCGATATCGTAAATGTAAACGGCGGCGCCATTGCACTTGGTCACCCCCTTGGATGCACCGGAGCAAAGCTTAGCGTCCAACTATTCAACGAAATGCGCCGTAGAAATAAAAAATACGGTGTGGTGACAATGTGTGTGGGAACGGGGCAAGGTGCTGCCGGGGTATTTGAATTATTGAACTAATAGACTAAAAACAAACGAGATGGAAGAAGTAAAAACCAAAAAAGCAATCGGCGGGGGAGAATTTCTGATCCGCGTCACCGAACCCTCAGAAATATTCATCCCCGAAGAGTGGAGCGAGGAACACCGCATGATCGCGCAGACCTGTCAAGATTTTCTCGACGCCGAAGTCATTCCAAATCTGGACCGAATCGACAGCATGGAGGAAGGGCTCATGGAAAGCCTTGTGGAAAAAGCCGGCGAGCTCGGTCTGTTGGGTGTCAGCATTCCGGAAGAATACAATGGCCTTGGCCTGGACTTCAAGTCAGGCATGTTGGCCGCTGACGCCCTGGGATCAGGTCACTCCTTTTCTGTGGCTTACGGCGCACATACGGGTATCGGTACTTTGCCAATACTGTACTATGGCAATGAAGCGCAAAAGGAAAAATACGTTACCAAACTCGCCACCGGTGAATGGAAAGCCTGTTATTGCCTCACTGAGCCCAGCGCGGGCTCAGACGCAAATTCGGGTAAGACCAAGGCAAAACTCACCGAAGACGGGAAGCATTACCTCATCAATGGACAGAAAATGTGGATCACAAATTCTGGTTTCGCCGACGTATTCATTGTTTTCGCAAAAATCGACGACGATAAAACCCTCAGTGCTTTTATTGTAGAAAAAGACATGCCCGGAATCGAACTAAATCCCGAAGAGAAAAAAATGGGAATCAAAGGAAGTTCTACGCGTCAGGTATTTTTCAACGACTGCAAAGTCCCTGTGGAAAACATGCTCAATGAGCGTGAGATGGGATTCAAGATTGCCCTGAATATCCTGAACATAGGCCGGATTAAACTGGCCGGCGCCGTACTCGGAGGCATGAAGGATACGATGGCGCACAGCATTCGCTACGCCAACGAACGCAGTCAATTTGGCCGTCCCATCGCGAAATACGGTGCGATTCGTTTCAAACTGGCCGAACAAGCTATTCGATCATACGTTTTGGAATCATCGGTGTATCGGGTCTCTCAAAACATTCAGGATGCCATCGAGAGTCTGCAGTCCGACGGTATGGAGAAATCCAAAGCCATTCTGAAAGGAATTGAAGAATTCGCCGCTGAATGCGCCATGATGAAAGTATTTGGTTCTGAAGGACTCGACTATGTAGTCGATGAAGCCGTGCAGATATACGGAGGAATGGGTTACTCGGCTGAAACCCGCGTTGAGCGCGGATATCGTGATGCCCGTATCAACCGCATCTTTGAAGGAACCAATGAGATCAACCGTATGCTTACGGTCGACCTTTTGCTGAAACGTGCCATGCAAGGAAAACTTGACTTGATGGGGCCCGCTATGAAAGTGGCTCAGGAACTCATGTCGATTCCTGAAATGGGAGGAAATGGCGACGATCCATTTGCTGCAGAGCTGAAGTTGATCGAAAACTTCAAAAAAACGGTTCTGATGGTTGCCGGCGCAGCTGCGCAAAAATTGATGCAAACGCTCTCGAAAGAGCAGGAAGTGCTGATGAACATCGCCGATCTGGCCATCTGGACATATGCTTCGGAATCGGCCTTGTTGCGCACGCGAAAAATCATTGAATTGCAAGGGGAATCTGCCGCCGCAGATCAAATAGCCATGACGCGCGTGTGGCTTTACGATACTGCCGACCGGATTCACAAAGCGGGCAAGGACGCGATTAACTCTTTCGTGCAAGGGGATGAGCAACGAATGATGCTGATGGGACTGAAAAGATTTACAAAATACCAGGACCTCAACGTCAAAGCGCTCCGTCAACAAGTTGCTCAACGCGTACTCGAAGAAGGAAAGTACTGTTATTAAAGCACAATTTTCCAAAATAGGTTTCAGACCGCTGTCCACATGACAGCGGTTTTTTTTGGAAGAATTTTTGACATATGGCGGATATTTAAAGACAAAAGTGTATATTTGAAGGCAATTATATGACACACCATGCCTGATAAGCCTATTCAATCTCCATCCACTATTACATCAAGCCTTTCAGAGCCTGCCGCTGTTTATGGCTCCATCCTTCATATGGATCTTTTGCATCTCATCGATAAGGTGCGCCATGGTATCAGTTTTTCCGTGTTTTCACATATCGTTTCATTTAGTCCTTTTACATGGCCTGATTGGTCGTCTTTCCTGCACCTTTCTGAGCGTTCGATGCAGCGCTACAAAAAAGAGCAAAAGGCTTTTGATCCGCTCCAATCCGAAAAGATCGTAGAGATCAGCCGTCTCTACCAGCGCGGAGTAGAAGTATTCGGCAGTTCTAAAAAGTTTGATGCCTGGCTCGTCTCACCCGTTGTGGCCCTGGATGGCCATACACCAAAGTCATTTTTGGATAGCTCCTTTGGCATACAGCTCATAAATGACGAGCTCGGCCGCATCGAGCATGGTGTTTTGGCATGATCGTCTATCGTCTTGCCAGGCAGCGATATGCGCGCGAGCTTTCGGGAAAAGGCGCCGAACGCTATAGTGGTCGCTGGAACAGCCGAGGCACTTCCATGCTGTACACTTCTGAATCGCGGGCCCTTTGCACTGTTGAAATTGCTGTGCGCACCCTTTTGGGTAGCCAGCCTGAAGATTACAATATCGTGGAAATCGAACTTCCTGAGAATGATATTCAGATACTTGATCCATTGATTTTACCTCCGAATTGGAAAATGAACCCTCCGGGAAAGGAGACGCAGAAAATCGGAGATGAATTCATACGGCGGGGTGCCCATTTGATTTTTAAAGTTCCTTCTGCTGTAGTCGAAGGTGATTGTAACTATCTGATCAATCCCTCGCACCCAAAAGCCTCAGAAATTATTATTACCGCCATGAAGCCATACAATTTTGACAGCCGTCTTTTTAAATAGCTTATCGCGGAATGGCAATTAGAACTACTTAACAATTGGGAATTGATTCAACCACGGTATATTGAAGTATCTTCGACCTTTAAACCTCTACATAACGAATATGAATCAAAATCTACTTTACTTCATCGCACCGGTTGTGCTATTTTCTTCCTGTGCCACGATCTATAAATGCGGTGAGCCGCAGCCGGAAAAATTCAGAGCCAACAAACGCATCACCGCAGTAGTGGAGGAACGCGACTCACTGTGCACCACGTTGGCAAGCGAACAAGCAGAAAGTGCAAGACTTGCGGCTTCTCTCAATGCCGAGCAGCAAGCCAAGGCTTCATTGCAGGGCGAGTATGACATGTTGAAATCTGAAAGTTCGAAAACTGCTGACCAATTGAGCAGCGAATTGCAAAACAAATCACGTTAATTGAATGAAAAGGAAAAAACGCTCGCGGAACGGGAAAAAAGTCTGCGCGAATTGCAGGCTGTTATTGCCCGTCAGGATTCTATCACCAACCGTCTGAACACCATCCTGCGCGATGCGCTTTTGGGATTTCAGGCAGATGAACTTTCCGTGGAAGTTAAAAACGGAAAAGTGTATGTATATATGTCTGACAAACTTTTGTTTAAGTCAGGCAGCGCATCTGTGGAATCAAAAGGCAAAGAAGCCATCGAAACGCTGGCATCTGTACTTCAGAAAAACCCGGATATTGATATCCTGATCGAAGGACACACAGACAATGTGCCCATCAAAACAGCAAACTATAAGGACAATTGGGACTTGAGCGCAGACCGGGCTATCGCGATCGTTCGGTTGCTTGAAGCCAAAAATATTGATCAGAAAAAACTCACCGCTGCCGGTCGCGGAGAATTTCAGCCCCGGGCCAGCAATGAGACCACAGAGGGGAAAGCCCTGAACAGAAGAACAGAAATCATCCTTTCTCCAAAATTGGATGAATTGATGGAGCTTTTGGGAGGTTAAGTATTGGCAAATCCAAAAATTTAAATTCCTGAAAAGGGCCGATATAAAGTCGGTCCTTTTTGCGTCCGGGCGTTTCATCTCCTTATCTTTGCGCACTTATGGAATTTGAAATTCACACCCTTTCAAACGGTCTGCGCATTGCTCATAAACCCACTGAAAACGGACAGGTCGGTCATCTTGGCCTGACCATCAATGCGGGCTCGCGCGACGAATTAGAACACGAACAAGGACTGGCTCATTTTATCGAACACTGCCTTTTCAAAGGAACCCAAAAACGCAAAGCCTTTCACATTCTCAGCCGCATGGACAGTGTGGGAGCTGAACTCAACGCCTATACAACAAAGGAAGAAACAGTGATTTACGCGTCGTTTCTCAAAGGGCATTTCGAACGCGCCATGGAAGTGATTGCCGACATTGTAAGCCATTCCACATTTCCCGAAAAGGAAATAGCCAAAGAGCGGGATGTGATCATCGATGAAATCCTGAGCTATCAAGACAGTCCAGCCGAATTGATTTTCGATGATTTCGAGGAGCTTATATTTGGCGATCATCCCATCGGTCGGAATATATTGGGTACCCAGGAAAGTGTAAAAAATCTCTCGCGGAATGATATTCAATCTTTTCTCGGAAGGCTGTACCGCACATCTGACATGGTGTTGAGCACATCGGGCAATGTGCCCTTTAAAAAAATCGTAAAATGGGCCGAACACTATTTCGAGGACCTGAAAACAGGAAGAACCGAAGCAAAAAGACAACCTGTGCTCGATCTCAAAACAGTGCGAAAGGAAGAAGATCTGGACACCTTTCAGGCCCACCTGATGCTCGGAGGGCCTGCATATGATTTGCACCACCCCAACCGCATCGCCACGGTATTGCTCAATAATTATCTTGGAGGTCCTGCTATGAATTCACGGTTGAATATGAACATACGGGAGCGGCATGGAATAGCCTATAACATAGAGTCAAATTATTCACCATATGCAGATACAGGACTCATATGTATTTACCTTGGTACAGACAAAAAGCTCCTGAGAAAAAGCGAAGCCCTTATTCGCAAAGAACTGAAGTTGCTGCGCGAAAACAGGATGACTGGAACAGCTTTGCACCGCGCCAAGGAACAATTGAAAGGGCAATTGGCACTATCTTCTGAAGGCGGAGCCAACATCATGCAAGCCATTGGCAAAAGCCTGCTTACCTACGACAGAATCGACACCACCGAACAACTCCTGAAAAAAATCGATGATGTGAGCGATTCGGATTTGCTTCAGGTGGCCAATGATTGTTTCGATGAATCAAAAATGAGTCTTTTGGTATATAAATGATGGTTGAGAACTCCCGTTTCAATCAAATTCAAATAAATATTTGTCATGGAATTTCTGGATTCAGCGCCCGAAGCTTACATCCTTGCTCATACTTCACCCGAATCCGAAATACTCAGGCAACTGCACCGGGAAACTTACATGAAAGTATTGCAGCCCCGTATGTTGTCTGGTCATCTGCAAGGTCGTGTACTAAGCATGCTGGTACACATGATGAAACCGCTGAACGTACTGGAAATAGGGACTTACACGGGGTATTCCGCCCTTTGTATGGCCGAAGGTTTGCCGGAAGGCGGACATATCGACACCATCGATATCAATGAAGAACTCATTCCATTGGTGTCAAAATATATTGCCCTTTCGGGAAACGAAAACAGAATTACGGCGCATATTGGCAATGCATTGGATGTCTTACCCCAGCTTGATAAGAAGTTTGATCTGGTTTTTATCGACGCCGACAAAACGAACTATTTAAATTATTACCATCTGGTGTTTGATCAATTGCCAGTTGGCGGTCACATCATTGCCGACAATGTGCTCTGGAGCGGAAAAATTCTGGATACGGATGAAATAAAAAACGACCCGGACACACGTGCATTGGCGGAATTCAACGAATACGTGATGAATGATCAGCGCGTGGAAAATGTCCTTTTTCCGGTCAGGGATGGTCTGATGATCATTCGTAAAAAGAAAAATGAATGAACGAAAAAATTGATCTTAGAAGCGATACAGTGACCACTCCCTCGTCCGAAATGTTACGTGCGATGTTGTACGCCAAAGTGGGTGATGATGTTTTTGGCGAAGACCCTTCGGTGAATAGACTTCAGGAAAAAACCGCCGCCATTTTTGGTCACGAAGCAGGTCTTTTTTGTCCGTCGGGCACCATGACCAATCAAATCGCCATCCAGGTTCACACCCGACCTGGCGATGAAGTGATCTGCCATGAATTGTCGCACGTCTACAATTATGAGGGTGGTGGAATTGCCCGCAATGCGCTGGCAAGTACCCGGCTGGTGCACAATTTGCGTGCTACGATGAGTCCTGCAGAGGTAGATGCACTGGTGCATGGCGACAGCGACTGGCTTGCACGCACTTCTTTGGTTGTGGCGGAAGACACCTCTAACCGGGGAGGTGGAAAGTGTTATACGTTTGAAGAATTGTCTGCACTTTCATCATATTGCCGCGCAAAAAAACTTGCATTCCACCTCGACGGAGCCCGGGTTTTTAATGCCATTGCAAAACAAGGCCATGAGCCTGAAAAATATGGGGAACTGTTTGACAGCATCTCCATATGTCTTTCCAAAGGTCTTGGCGCACCTGTAGGTTCTGTATTACTTGGCACACGGCCATTCATCAAAGAAGCGCGGCGCGTGCGCAAAGTGATGGGCGGCGGAATGCGACAAGCCGGTTTTTTGGCAGCAGCCGGAATCTATGCCCTTGATCACAATCTACAACGTATCAAAGATGATCACCGCAGGGCGCTGGAATTGGCCTCAGTTCTTGCAGGCCTGAAGCAGGTAAAATATGTAATTCCACCCGAAACAAACATTGTAATATTTGATGTGGACAGTGACGGTAAGGGAATTTTGAATTCACTCGAATCCGCTGGTCTGAGAGCAATTGCTTTTGGCAAAGACCGGATCCGTATGGTGACCCATCTGAATCTGAGCGAAAAAGATATTATGGAAGCCAAAGAAATTCTCCGAAAAATACTCGGCTAATTTTTCATTAAAATCACTTCCACTTTTCGATCGGCTGGATTGGCTGAGTCGCTTTCCTGGTCTCCTAAAAAATTAATGATTAATCGATTGGAAGCCACACCCTGATCGTTTAAATAATCACCAACCGCCAGAGCCCGCAATCGCGAGATTCGCGCATTTATTTCAGCATCTCCCGTTTTATCTGCATAGCCATTCACCAAAGCTGTAAGTGATGGATCGAGTCGCAGTTCCAAAACCGCCTTATTCAGCTGGGCTTGCTGGCCAATAGATAGGTCGTATTCGTTTTTATCAAAAATGAGAATAATTGATGACTGAAATGCTGAAGTGACCGGTGCATTGGCAGACGCACCTCCAGGTCGCGCATTGAGCACTTCGCGGATCATCTCACTCATCGCCTTTACTTCATCGCGCACACCTTCAACTGATTGATCGTTGCGAATTTCATTGATCTGGTTTTGCAAATCTTCAAAGCGATAGCCGTAATTTTCCAGAATCT
>Ga0105047_10009831_pt1 | contig 15703 bp, 16 predicted proteins | sample MAT04_FD_78384 | JGI IMG/M metagenome (GOLD analysis project Ga0105047, IMG submission 78384) | Freshwater microbial communities from Lake Fryxell liftoff mats and glacier meltwater in Antarctica - MAT-04 (megahit assembly) | ecosystem: Environmental > Aquatic > Freshwater > Ice > Liftoff... | reverse complement strand
CTTGCTGAATGAGATCCCACAGATTACGACGGGCCTGGGGGTCTAGCCCGGTTGTAGGCTCATCCAAAAAGAAGACAGTTGGACTATGCACAAGAGCTGTAGCGATGCTGAGGCGTTGTTTCTGGCCACCGGAAAGGGTTTCGGCGTAGTCATTGGCCTTCTCGGCGAGATCTACCTCAGCAAGGAACTGTTTAGTGTCTACCTTTTCACCGTAGGCAGCAGCGAACATCTCGATGATTTCTGATATTTTTTGTTTGTCTTGGAAAGCTGGAGTTTGGGGTTGCACACCGATAATCTGTTTAATCTGATTGGGGTTCTTGGCAACATCGATGCCATCGACAGTAACGCTGCCTCCATCAATCTCTCGCAAGGTCTCTATCATCTCTAGCGTGGTGGTCTTGCCAGCGCCATTTGGGCCAAGAATACCGAAGATCTCACCTCTTTTAACTTTAAAGGAGATACCGTCAACAGCAACAGTATCTCCGTAGACTTTACGCAGGTCTACAACCTTTAGAATTGCCTCAGACGATTTGCTAGATTTTTCCATATGTCAGATCCACTATATCAATCATTAATTAGTCTGATAAATAAAATATCCGACTCCATTGCTGAAGCCGGATATTTTCACGAAGTAAGGATATTACTTAGTGCGCTTTACGGTTAGGAAACCGTTGCGAGGATTTTCATTTACTTCCATACCACTTGGTAGGTCAGTAGCTTCTGGACGATCGTCCTTGCTGAAGTAATAGATAGTCTGTTCTTTGCCGCCACGTAATACAACTGCCTTTGAGTTTAAGTAGTACGTTACACCTTTGGAGTTAGTGTGCTTGTAACCCATATTGAGTCTCCCTCTCTCTTACCGTTATTAGTGTACCCCTAACATACGCTGGTGGCTTTTTATTTGTCAACCCCTATGCCCAGATACGAATATCCCATATTGCATATATATCGAGTTATGAACAGCTTCTTACCCCTGTCCAATAATCACAAGCTTTTTCCTTGCTTACTCGGGTTGCCTGTATTACACTGTGTCAGTAACCATAAAAGTAATAAAGAGGTGGAGATAAGAAAACCTATGGATTTTTCTAACCGCAATACGCAACCGCAGGCAGCGGCACCGGGCGCACATACAGCTGCGGCCAGCACTACCAGCGGCGGCGGCAAAAAAGGCAAAGTTAAGCAAAATAAATTAACACGAATTGCTGTCGTATCAGGAACGCTATTAATGGCTATCCTTTTGATCGCGATCGTCGTCGTAGCAGTAAATGGACAGGGTAAGAAAGAGTCTAGTTTTGTTGATAACAGCAAACTACAGGCTATTTTCTTGAACACTGGGCAAGTTTACTTCGGTAACGTAACAACCATGAACAGCAAGTTTTTTGTTCTAACCAACATCTACTACTTGCAAACAGCAAGCACGGGCGCGAATGCAGCAGCTAATTCTAATGTCTCACTTGTAAAGCTTGGTTGTGAACTTCACGAACCATTCGACAAGATGGTCATTAACCGTGACCAAGTCACCTTCTGGGAGAATCTCCAGGACGGCGGACAGGTTGCAACAGCAGTTAAGACCTTCGAAAAGCAGAACCCAGATGGGCAGAAGTGTGCGGACCAGAGCAGCAGCGCTGGCACAAACAGCACTAACAGCACTCAGAACGCAGGCAGTGGCTCAACAGCTGGTGGTCAACAGACTACAGGCAACAGACAGTAACTCTTAATTTAGAGTTCGAGCAAAAGTCCCTCTCCGGAGGGACTTTTCTTTTGGCGTCATAAACAAACACTACGCCTTCCCTTAGTAGACGAGCTTCGGAACTTTAAGCCATGTTGGATTAAAGTCTTAATAAATTTAGAGTAGAACAGAAATAGTTTCACGCATATTTGTTTTAGCCGGAACACCTGAGTCAAGCTTATCTATCAGTTCTTGAGGGGTGAGCCATTCTGCGGAAACAAAATCTAGCGGATTATAATCAGGCGCATTATTGGAACGGTATACGTAGAGAGTTCTGAAATAGGGCAAATCGATTGGTGTAAACTTTTTAATAAACTTCAGATCAGTTTCAATTAAATGTAGATTCAGCTCTTCTTCTATTTCACGTAACGCTGACTGAATGTAAGTTTCTCCAGAACTTACATGGCCACCCATGCTGTAGTCCAACCCATTAGGAGCTATCTTTTTGTCTGCAGTTCGTTTTGGGATCCATAGCTTGCCATCGTCATTTTGAACCAACATTTCTACAGCACGTATATTCCCCAGCTTTTTGTCGACAAGTTCAGCATAATGACTTCTCCATATTGTCCCAATCACCTCGTCTTGATCATTTACGAGGTCAAGTAATTCATCTTCCATTATGATAAGCATAGCATCATGATGACTAAGCACCCCCCATCAAGGGGTGCGAATCTTCTACTGGATAGACAACTCCTATTTTAGTTGGCGCTTGAACCAACGATTGACTATGAAACTGATTACAAACAATATTGTGCTGAAAATGCCAACCACGATACTCCAACCCGCTAAATCTGGCGACCATCTCGGGGAAACAAAAGAGAATTTATAGAGAGCATCTGGGATTGCTGAAGTACTGGAAGTTGTTGTGCGTGATTGAACATACTGCTGGATACATGGAATACGATTCCGCCCTGAAACATCGGTAGAATTCTGTTGTTCGCATGCTTTTTGGGCTTCGGTATAGATTTGCTGATTTTGCTCGGCTGTTTTACCGCTCTGCGCTTGAACGAGCCGATCATAGGTATATTTAAGCTGGACTGGCGGATAGACAGTGTTGTCACCAGCGCTGAGATTGGTATTCATGTGTGTCGTGACATAGGCTTGCAAGGTCTTAAGTGCACCTTCGATATCACCGCTATCTTTGTCTGCGGTATAGACTGCTTCGCGCAAGACAATCATTTCTTGATTATTAGCCCTGAGTGCAAAAACGCTGATAATAACCGCTACTACTACGATTATCAAGAAGTACCAGGGCTTTATCTTGCGTAGTTTTGTCCAGGTGTGGTGTAAATGACGCTTATTCATACTCCTAATGATTATCTGTCATTCTAAGCAAAGTGTCTACTTGCGACTTTTTGCTTTCTACCTGATACTTATTACATGCATATTTACTTCTCAGGCATCGGTGGCGCCGGCGTTGGGCCATTGGCTCAGATAGCTCATCAAGCTGGGTACAAAGTTTCTGGGTCGGATAAACAAGACTCCAGCTATATCCAATACCTCAAAAAACACGGTGTTACAGATATTCATATTGGCCAGAGTTACGAAGCAATCGCTACGGCCCACCACAAACAGGCAATTGACTGGGTAGTCTACAGCTCTGCATTAACACTCGAAAACCCCGATGCTCCAGAGCTAAAGTTCTGTGCTGAGCAGAATATCAAAACCAGCAAGCGTGATGAGTTACTCAATCAGATCTTGCAAGATCAAAACCTCAAACTGATTGCAATCGCTGGCACGCACGGCAAAACCACCACTACGTCTCTCGTTATTTGGCTATTCAAGGAGTTGGGTATTCCAATTAGCTATTCGGTTGGCGCCAAGATTAGTTTTGGGGATATGGGTGAATTCAATAAGGATTCAGAGTATTTTGCCTATGAAGCTGATGAATTTGATCGTAATTTCTTAGCCTTTGAACCACATATGAGCCTTATCACCGGAGTTAGTTGGGATCACCATGAGATTTTTCCCACCCGCGAAGATTATCAAGACGCTTTCAAAGAATTTATAGAACAAACCGGTCAAACACTGTTATGGCACGAAGACAATGAGTATCTTGGTTTAAGCGGTGATTCCAGCCATTCTGTGCTCGATTCGGCCGAACCCGAGAATGCTGGCGTCACAATCGCCGGTAAATATAATCGCCTTGATGCCTGGCTTGCCATACAGGCAGTCCACCAGCTAACCAAAGAGCCTTTCGACAAGCTAGTGGCCATTATTAACCGTTTCCCTGGCCTCAGCCGCCGTATGGAGCGCCTTGCACCTAATCTATACAGTGACTACGCGCACACACCAGAGAAAATCCGTGGCGGTATGAGCGTTGCCCTGGAAACAGCTGCCGTAAAAAGCCAAAAACTCGTGATCGTATATGAACCTTTGACCAATCGCCGACAGCATTTTATGATGGATGATTACAAAGACTGCTTTGACGGAGCTAATACAGTCTATTGGATTCCGAGTTATCTCGCGCGTGAAGACCCAACTCAAAGAGTTATTCCACCTGCTGAATTAATCACTCATTTGTCTGATCCTTCGATCGCTGTAGCCATGGAACGCCACACCGAACTCAAAGAAGTTATCCAGAAACACTTAGATGCTGGCGATATGGTCGTTGGCATGGCCGGAGGCGGCGGTGGATCACTCGACGACTGGCTCCACGAAAAGTTTGTTAGCTAACTATTCCGCGACGTCTCAACAAAGCTAGACTAAAGATTACGTAGTTGAGTGGACAGTGTTGCGGTATTCTCGTGTTTTTCTCTCATCGGTTGTCGCCTGCGCCACCGAGAACACCGCGATCTTTGCGGCTCTTAAGTTTGTCGAGGTTGGTTTGGGCAATTTCATCAAGTGGTACGCCAAGATCGTGTGCAAATACTGCAATATACCACAGTACATCGCCGAGTTCTTTAGCAAGTTCAATCTTGTCTTCTTCAGTGACAATACTATCCTTGTCTCGAATAATTTTCTTAAGCTTTTCGGCAACCTCACCCGCTTCGCCATTTAGGCCAAGCACCCAGTGCAATAAATTCTTGAAATCATCGCCGGTCGATATAACGGTAGTTAGGGCTTGTTTTTGGTAATCCTCGAATGTCATGTTGATCTCCTTAGTCTTCTTTAATGATAACAGCGCCCTGGCGTAAAACTTCGATCGCATCATCAACTACGCGGATTATAGTTGACGGTTTCTTGCTCGAGAGATCTCCACCATCCGCATAAAAGTCCACAGTATCCACAAAGTAAGTTTTGGCTTGATCAATAGTTACTGCAGTTGACTGCTGAGGGTGATTTGCGCTTGAAGTTAATAAAGGACCGGTTTGTTCCAATAATCTCAAAAGCTCCTCGACCGATGGTATACGCACAGCCAGACTCATAACTCCTTGGTGTAGATAGGCGAGTTTCGGGTCTCCGCACGGTATCACGACACTCACTTCTCCTGGCCAATATTGCTCTACAACCGTCAGATAGCGACGCTTTAATCCGAGCGCTTCAAGCTGTTCAATATTCGCGGCGATGATCGTACCGGGCTTGGACTCACGATACTTCAGTTGATAGAGTCGCTGTACCGCGGATTCATCGTGAGCACGTGCAACAATGCCATATACCGTATCAGTTGGTATTACTCCAACCGCACCGCTTGCCTGCAATTTCTCTGCAACAAAACTGACATCTTTCATGTCTCTAATTGTACCGTACTGTCTACTTGCTTTGAAGGAAGGCAAAGGTCGCTAACACAGCTAGCCCAAGGACGATGATAACTGTGGCGACAATCGCTAAGCCTACTCCGCTGCCCGGTTGCTTTTTAAGTTTTGGCGGAACTACCTCTTTATGCTCTGTATCTTCGGGTGCAGGCTCTGATGCACGGGCTACTTCACCTTCCGTTTTCACGGCTGGTGGTGGCGCTACTACATCCATTACGGGCGCGGCTGACTTTGTTTGTGCAGCAGCATCAGGTTTTGGTGCTTCAGCTGGCGCAGGAGTCTCTGTTGGTTTCTCTTCTGACTTTTCCATTGTTTGCATTATATAGCATAAGCCTTTTAAAGGCTTAATCGATCACCTTGCTTCTGTACTAGACCTTCTTGTATAAGATCATTTATGACTCCTTGAACCCTGTGATCCGCTATCCCTTTCTCTAATTCATCTACTGTTAGGTTCCGATCGCTCAGTGAGCGGAGAACTTGTCCGCGTATCTGTCGTTTTGAACCTACAAATTTGGACCGCTTTGCATAATGTTTACTCTGGTGATTACGGCTACTGCCGGCTTGTTTCAGAGACGAACCATAGTCCATGAGCGCCCAATACCATTCTCTTGGATTCTCGTGATCTACAGTCTCGGTAACAAATTTAAGAATATCTTTGTCATGTACGTCCTCCAAATCATCAAAAAAGTGGTGTATGTATGCCGTGCGTATATTTGTTTCGATAAAACTGATTGGTTTGTTATATGCGTACGCCAGGATTGCGCCAGCGGTATTTTGCCCTATGCCAGGTAGCTTTATAAGTTCCTCTGTAGTGTCCGGGAATATGCCTTCTAAGTCGTTTACGACCATCTGGGCTGCTGTATATAAATACTTGGCCCGACGATTATATCCAAGACCGCTCCACACTCTCAGCACATCACCCTGCTCGGCTTTTGCTAAATCCGAAATTGTTGGAAAAGCCTCCAAAAACTCCTCATATTTGAGAATCGCTCTTGCAACCTGCGTTTGCTGCAGCATTATCTCACTCACCATAATCTTGTATTGATCAAAGTTATCTGCAGAGTCGGGCTGCCGCCACGGCATGTCATGGCGACCCTTAGAACGATAATATTCCCAAACTATTTCTTGAAAAGTATGCTTTGCGGTATCGCTGATCATCTAGTCATTGTATTATGGAGTCAACTAATGTTTCAGTATATTTTACGTCTGGCGAAGCGTTTCGCAATTCTGGTGCCAGGTGTGGTCATCGTCTATTTCTCTGTTCAAAATATTTTTCCGTACTTTGATGATCGTTTACCATTCACGCTGGCTTTGTTTGTTACGTATACACTTGGCGCCTACGTACTCGTCCCGGCTTTGATTCGTTTGTTCAGGATTATTCACCCTCCAAAGCATCTGCCGTTATACTGTGTTACCCCAGATGGACTGGCGTCAGACCCGCTTAATATTGGTGTCATTGCGAATCGACGTGAACTGATTACCGCTATGGGGAAGGCTGGTTGGCACCTTGCTGACCCACATAGCCTGCGGAATGTTGCACGACTTGTTGTGAGTGCCGTTCTCAATCTATCCTATCCCAACGCACCGGTAAGCACTCTCTACTTATTTGGCCGTAAACAAGATATTGCTTTTGAGATTCCAGTTTACGGTTCAGCAACTGAGCGACATCATGTTCGATTTTGGGCAACGACCTATGATGATGCGAAAGATTTTAGCATCAAGACAATTCATTGGCAGCATCGCAAAAAGCACGTGTTTGGAGATGAACTATTGTGGGTAGGTGCTGCGTCACTTGATGTTGGCATTACTCTTATCCGACACAACTTACAGTTCTCGCACATGATTGATCCAGATACAAATCAAGAGCGAGAGCTGATCGTCACTGGGCTCGAGAAAGCCCGACAGGTCAAAAAGATTGATTCTATCAAGCTTGGCAAGCCGTATCGTTTAAAAAACCGTGTTTGGAGGGGGTCATTGCACAGCGATGGCTACATGAAAATAGTTAGATTACGACCGAATCTAAAATTAGCGCCTACAGTCCGCCATAGCCGTAGCCATAGCCGTTCAATGTAGTTGCGGGCTTATAGTAATCAGTAACTTTTAGTGGTTGTTTATTTGCATCTGTCCCGTTCACCGGAATTACGTACAGCTGACTTTTACCTTTTGATACAAGTAAGTACTGGTCGCCATACCATCCATACGGCGCATAGTCGTTCAAAGTACCGACTTGCTTCTGATTCTTGGCAGAGGTATCACCTACAAATAATGTGTTTTTGCCGTCTCGTATATCGGTCCAGAATGTTTGTGAATTGGCAGGCGAAACAAGATATGTAGGATAGGCTTTGCTAAAATCACTCTGGTCAATATCTTTGGCGGTTGATACGCTCTGGTTCGAGAAATCATAATAAGTGGTCTTGTTATCAGCAGTGCTGTAGACACCATAATAGATACTTTGCGGTGCATATTGAGCCGCCTGGATGTAGCCGACTCCGGCTGCCGGGAAAGTCTGGTAGTCTTTCTTATTCTGGCCATTCGGCTGAACGCCACGTATTGCATCATTTTTGTTTGCGAGGCTGTAACCGTTACCAGTAGCATCGTATGTAAGCCATTGCACACTGTAGACCAGTAGATTATTAACTACGTAGAAATTGTCAAAAGCTGTGTATCCATAGTTGCTCGGGTTGCCTTCAGCTTGTGTCTGATCGAGCTGATTAAGCTGTAGGTGATCTGCGTCATAGCTTTTAATTTGCTGATGCCCCACCTGCGACTGTGCAATTGTATTGCTTTGTAGGTCGTACATAAAGTTATGACCGTACCAGCCGATTAAATTAAAATTGGAGTTACTGCTATCAAACTCGGTTATCTTATCGTTACTGGTATCAATTAGGTACATGACTGGCCGAACACCTTCACGACGCGCCTTTAGGACTACGTACTTCCAGTCACGGGAAGCAAGTAAGCTTGTGGTGCTAACCTCTTCTTTGCCGGTGCCGGCCATCACAACCTGACGACCGCTGCCATCAAGGTTAGTCTTCACTACGTCTATTTTGCCGTTAGAATTGGACAAGAAATATACGTGACCGACTGGTGTTATCTCAAATGTATTCTGTTTTATAATTTTGTCAGTAACTTGCACCGGAACTTTCCCGAGGTTATAGCCTTTGGCTTGTATCAATGCATCGTAGGTTGTAGCCGTGGTTGGCAGAACTATGACGGTCTTACCTTTCTTGTCAGTTTTGGCGCTGGTATTGAGAACTGTAACCTCTGCATTTGCCACCGGTTTACCTGTAATCTTATTAATAACGCTGACAGGGACTTGGCGACCAGTGGCTACTATATTAACCGTATTTTTTGCAGTAGTTTTAAAACCAACGAAATATGGTTTGTTCGAAGACTTGTAATACTGTTTTGTAATTTCTAATGTGCTCTGTCCGAGCCTTGCACTAACAACAGCCTTGCCGTTGGCATCTGTTTTAACTGTTTTACCTGCTAACTCGACTTGTGCCGCACTGACCGGTGTAGAGGTCTTGCTGTCCGTCACTACAACGGTCACCTGCTTCTTGATTGCTAGTCCAAGAATCGCATAGCGGGTTTGAGGGATTGCAAATAATATAACGAGTAGCGCAATTACTATTGCCCAGGTCTTCTTACTTTTCAGCATTCTTTTGAGCTTGGCTTTAAAACCTGGCCTGTCATCCTTCGATACTTTTTCGGCCTTATCAGCTGAAGCATCTGCTACGGCTAATACAATATCGCCTTCGTTGGCGACGATATCTGCTACCGCTTTGTCAGTATCGGCATTGTCGATTTCGGGATTGGACTCACTAATCTCCATCGGTTCCGTAGACTCGGTATCTGGAACAGGCTCGACGATCGGCTTTGCTTCTGACGCTGCTACGTCAGGTTTTGGCTCTGGAGCTGTCTTGACCGCTGCTTTAGTAACTTTAACGGGGATGGCACCCGGCACTTCAGGAGCTGTTTTAGTCGTTACTGATTCAGAAGGAGCTTTGTCTTTGAATATATCAAGTGGTGGAGGCGTTGGTTTGGCTTCTGAAAGAATAGAATCTGGGGCGTCAGGCTTCTTGGTAGCTTTAGGATCCATCAAAGCATCGACGCGCTGTATCAGCTCGTCTTGTTCTGATGGTTTTTTGTCCTCACTTTTTTTACCCAACATAGTGCTTATCCTTTTGCTTCATTCTAGCAAAATTCACCTGTTACAGCTATCGATAGAGTCTTATGCGAGGTGGCGCAGCACGCTGAGGGCGAATGCATTAAAACGTTTCTTAGGGGCGAGATATAAATTCATTGGTTCCAGATCTTTGTTTTTATGAAAACTACACCTAGGGTAACTCCCCTGGCGGACAACGTCAAGCTACTTACGCTTTGTCATGTCATCCCAGCTATGGCTGGGAACCAAACCAATTCTGGATTTCTTTCTGATTGGATCCCAAATCAAGTTTGGGATGACATGGTGGTATTTACTTATTTACGTTTAGGTAAGAGGATCAGGGGGCTAGTTTTCTTTTTATATGCTTGATAGTCAGGGTCATTAGCCCGGGCTCGCTCTGTGGGTGGTATACCGGAAACAAAGATAATTAACACGCTAAGTGTTAGCGGGCCAATTAGCCCAAGCCAACCGTAACTAACTTGTAGGGCAATGATGCCAATCGCCCACCATTGCAGCAATTCACCGAAGTAATTTGGGTGACGGCTATACTCCCAGAGACCTGTCTGCATAATTTTTGGGCGATCTTTTAACTTCAAGAAATCGCTTAGCTGTTTATCTGAAACAGTTTCAATCACAAAACCCGCGGACCAGATAATAACACCTACCATGCTCAGCCATCCCCATCCGGAGAGTTCTTGGTTAGTTGCGACTACAACTGGTAAGCTGACAACGAGTAGCAAACCACCTTGCACCAGGAATATAGATGTATAGGCTCGTAGCCAAAAATTGCCTTTCCATTTCTTACTCAGTTCATCATATCGCTTGTCATTCGGTTTTCCTTTGTGGCGTGAATATATATGATACGCAAGACGTGCGCCCCATAGTAAAACCAGATTAGCAATAAGTTGCGTCCTAAATGTAGGAGCCTGTAATAATGTTGCCCAGGCTACCACCACAAAACCGAGTCCCCATGCAATATCAACCGTATCGAGTCTCTTGCGAACTTTTGCCGCAAAGAAAAAAGCCGTCATATAGACAAAAATTAGAACTGCATTGATCAAAAAGATACGAGTCATACCAAAATTGTAACAGAACACTGACATCTAAAGCCGTATATTTGCTATGTTCGTTTCTGCTGGTCTATTACGATTGTCATCCTCGTGAACACGGGGGTCCAGAATGTTTTTGTCTGGATCCCCAGACAAGCTGAGGATGACAATGAAGATGTCAGCTACAATAGGAGAAATGAAAGATGATCTTCAAAAAGCCGCCAACTACTTATCTGAGAAAGATTCAGTTCTTGCCCCTGTCATAACGCGAGCCGGTCTGGCAGAATTTGAGCCCCATTCAGATTATTACGGTGCGCTAGTCAGCTCGATCATCGGCCAACAACTTAGCGTCAAAGCGGCATCGAGCATCAAGAAAAGATTCAGAGATTTGTTTGACGGCAAAATGCCTGAACCAAAAACAATAATAGATACATCAATAGAGGAACTCAGAAGCGCCGGTTTGAGTGGCGCCAAAGCTAAATATGTACAAGATTTAGCCCAGCATGTGATCGACAATAAGATAGACTTTGCGACACTTAACAAGTTAAGTAATAAACAGGTGATTGCTGTGTTGACAGATGTCAAAGGTATCGGTGAATGGACTGCACATATGTTTATGATGTTTTGTATGGGCCGAATGGATGTCCTACCTGTTGGCGATCTCGGCATTCGTAACGGTATTCGTGCCCTGTATGATCTTAAAGACGCCCCTAGCCCCGAACAAATCACAGAAATAGCAGCTAACCATGGTTGGCATCCTTACGAATCAGTAGCCAGTTGGTACATATGGCAATCCCTCGACAACGCTCCTAAATAGATTTGATGTTGAGGTCTTTGAGCTGGTTGTGGTCGACGGGGCCTGGAGAGTTCATCATGGTGTCGACACCTGAGCCGTTTTTGGGGAATGCTACTACTTCACGGATATTATCTTCTCCCATCAAGATCATAAACATACGGTCGAGACCAAATGCGCAACCAGCGTGTGGCGGTGCACCGTATTTGAAAGCGTTAATCATGGCGCCAAACTTAGCGTCAACATATTTTTCGTCATAACCAAGTGATCCGAAGGCCTTGTACATTACTTCTGGGTTGTGGTTCCGGACTGCGCCAGAACAAATCTCGTAGCCGTTCATGACCATATCGTATTGATCTGCAGTGATTGCTAGTTTATCTTCTACTTCGAGACCTTCGGCACCGCCTTTTGGCATAGAAAATGGGTTGTGGCCAAAGTCGACTTTCTGGGTTTTCTCATCGAGTTCGTAAAAAGGAAAATCGACGACCCAGGCCAGAGCGACCACATTTGGATCCTTAAGATCAAAGTGAGTTGCAAATTCGTTACGCAAACGACCGAGAACCTTGTTTGCGACTGTTCGTGTGTCAGCACCAAAGAAAACAATATCGCCGTCCTGTGCACCGGTCTTTTCTTGAATCGTTTTTAACTCTTCGGGCTTTAGAAATTTAGCGATAGGAGACTTAATTTCACCGTTGTCGAATGTGAGGTACGCCAGGCCACCAGCACCTTCTGATTTAGCAACTTCGGTGAACTTATCAATCTGTGAACGACTCAGTGATGCACCATCTTTGACGCAAATAGCTTTGACACATCCGCCTTTAGTGATTGTTCCCGAAAAAACACCGAATTCCGTATCTTTTAATTCTTCTGACAACTCAATAAGCTCCATACCAAAACGTAGGTCCGGCTTATCTGACCCATATTTGTCCATCGCTTCGCTGTACGGAATGCGCGGGATGTCTTCGTTCAGTAATTTTTTGCCGGCAAAATCAGTAACGAGATTTTTGATAAGTGGGTCCATAATGTTGCGAACATCTTCACCATCTTCGATAAATGACATTTCGAGGTCGAGTTGATAAAACTCACCGTATAATCTGTCGGCACGAGGATCCTCATCGCGGAAACAAGCAGCAAACTGGTAGTAGCGAGATACGCCGCCAACCATCAACAACTGCTTAAATTGTTGTGGTGCCTGTGGGAGCGCGTAAAATTTACCTTCATGAATACGGGATGGAATTAAGAAGTCGCGGGCGCCTTCTGGGCTTGAGTTAGCGAGGATTGGTGTAGCAATCTCGGTAAAATCTAATTCTTCTAGATATCCGCGCATAACTTTGTAATACTTTGCGCGCTGCTTGAGCATAGTCTGCATTTTTGGTCGTCGTAAATCGAGGTAGCGGTATTTGAGTCGTGCCTCTTCGTTGGCCATAGCCTCACCATCAATCTGAATCGGTGGCGTCTCGGAACGGTTTAATACTTTCAAGCTTGCAACTTTGATTTCCACTGATCCGGTAGTAATGTTTGGATTCTGTAACTCTCGTGCGCGTTCGCAAACTTCGCCAGACACCTCAATAACAAATTCGTGTCGAAGCTGTTCAGCAATTTTAAACATCTCGGCATTGTCTGGTTGGATAACGAGCTGAGCAATGCCAGTATGATCTCGAATATCGATGAAAATAAGGCCACCATGGTCACGACGAGTATTAACCCAACCTTTGAGGGTTGCGGTTTTGCCGGCCTGATTGACAGTATCTTGCGCTAAAGTTCTCATTAAGGTGTTATTTTACCAGATCTTCATCTGTTTTAACAGGGGTGTCATCTGTTTTGGGCTTTTTATCTTCATGCTCTTCTGCTTGTTCGTCTACAAATTCATATTCGGCCTTTTGGGTTTCTAGAGCTTTTTTATGCCGGGCAACAACAGCTGTTGGACTACTGTACTGATCGAAGTCTTCGCCAGGAATATGACCAAGAAGTTCTCGTAATATACTTTCGATTGTTACGATACCCACAAAATCACCGGCATTATCAACAACTACAAACAGCGGATGGTTGGTTGCAAAGAATGTCTTGAGAGCTTCACCCATCGTGTCATCTTCGTGGATATAATAGATGGTTGCATCCATGTAATCTTTTACTTTGCCAGCACTATGGAGATTCAACTGTTTATAATTCAGTGTTCCGACAAAATCTCCTTTTACTGATTCCCGAACTAACACGTGGTCTTGTTTGCTCTTGTGCATCTCATCAATCAGCACTGGACCAACCGTGTCCTCAGCCAAGACTGCCTTAACAGATTTCTTTGGTGTCAATATGTTATTCACCGTGTGATCGTCAAAACTTAGTGCTCTTTTGGCAATTTCGAGCTCTTCATCACTAAAACGACTATCTTTTTGGTGTTGTTGCTGTTCGATTAGGTCAATCAAATCATCTCTTTCAAATAAGCCCGTATGTATACCCGCAGTGTAGCGTTTCTCTACAAGTCGAGTTGAACGATCTAGTGCAGGATGAAGATGCCCCAGTAACCAAAGGATGACTGGATTAACTAAAGATGTGAGCCATACGCCAGCGCCAGTAGTTCTGCTTTGCGGTAGCCATGAATATGTTGCCCAAAGTAGTATCACCACAACCGCAGAACTAATCCAGCCGGGTGCTTCTCGTGATAACACCACAACGCCACTCGCGCTCGTGAGAACAATAAAAAGCCAGAGCAATGCCCGTAGGCTGCGTTCATACGATGCAGCTGGGTATAATTTGCTCGCTAATGGGTCGTGAGCCTCTGCTCGACGCTTCAGTTCCTTTAATGGCACGTAGGAGTATGTCTTGCGCACCACAACGCCACCAATGGCTAATAGAAGGAGCAGGAATGCTAGGTAATAATTTGTCATGTCTCTTTAGCTTATACGGACTACCGAATATTGAAAAGCTTTCTTACTTCTAATCCGATGTGTTGCTTAAGTCGGTCGTGTATACTTTATAGAGAAATTTAGAGGAGTACATACATGTCCAAGCAGTTTTGGGGTATCATCGCAGCAATTGTCATCGTTTTCGCGGGAATTTTTATTGTAAACGGCAATAAATCAGAATCCGGAGGTGGAAATACTTCCACGAGCGCGGTCACTAATCATGTGATGGGCAAAGGCACTAGCGGTGTGACGCTACGAGAATTTGGCGACTATCAATGCCCGGCTTGTGGCGCATTTGAGCCAACTGTTCAACAAGTAGTTGCAAAATACGGGGATAAGATCAAGTTCCAATTCAGCAACTTCCCCCTCACGAGCATTCACCAGAACGCCTTCTCGGCAGCGCGTGCAGCAGAAGCTGCCAGCAAGCAAGATAAATTCTGGGAAATGCATAATGCACTCTATGAAACGCAATCGCAATGGTCTGCTGTTAGTGAGCCATATAGCACATTCGAACAGTTCGCTAAGCAGCTCGGGCTCAACACAGCCACCTTCAAAAAAGACTACGGTTCAAGCGCAGTTAATGATGCCATCAACGCAGACATCGCTGCTGGCACTAAGCTCAACATAACAGGCACGCCAGGGTTTGTCATAAACGGCACCAAGACTGAGATATCCAATAGTGTTGAATCATTTAGTAAAGCCATAGACGCAGCAATTGCTAAGCAAGCTACTACCAACAAACCTACTCCTAGTACGCAGAACTAAACCGGTACAGCCTTAGTAGTACAGGAACTTCCGCCACTCAGGTCGGTCTACCCGAACCGGCACGTACTCAACAGGACTATTAGCAATTTTTATTTTTACGGACACCCGAACTCCTCTTACCAGCTACGTGCTCTCAAACACCTAACTCTTTCTTTATAATTGTAGTTTTTGTCTCACACGACTCTCTCGCACGGAGTCAATGAAGTGAATCAATCGTACCAAAAAGCATAAGCCCTGTAAAGCAAACATTATAGCCCGCTCTCACCCCGGCCAAGTGTCATCTCGACCACCCCTTCTGTCGTCTCGACCAAAGCGGAGAGATCTTGATTCAACCCGTGAAATGTCACTTTTCACACATATTACATCTGTGAACCAGAGAAACCTCCAAGAACAACCTACGCAACATCATCTCTTTCTTTTCAATCCCACTTTTGACCGCAAAAGATGGGCAAAACTCCCAGACTAACGAAAAGCGTTACTGAATACTCACTGCTCGCTATCCGGTTCCTTCCGATCTCGTCGCTTTGCTCCTCAGACATACCTCGTCACGCGGTATAACAATCAGCAAGTATTCAATCAGGCTTTTCTCCATGTCTGATACAGG
>Ga0105047_10009829_pt1 | contig 15705 bp, 14 predicted proteins | sample MAT04_FD_78384 | JGI IMG/M metagenome (GOLD analysis project Ga0105047, IMG submission 78384) | Freshwater microbial communities from Lake Fryxell liftoff mats and glacier meltwater in Antarctica - MAT-04 (megahit assembly) | ecosystem: Environmental > Aquatic > Freshwater > Ice > Liftoff... | reverse complement strand
CTACGGCACAGCCAAGGAATTCGGTTTCGATTTCTTGCGAGATCGGCTTCTCATGCGGGCTCAAGGACGAGCGGTCGATGACTTTCTCGGATCCGGTTCCCAGGAGCGTTGGACATCTGCGGGAGAACAGCCGGTGCAACGGGGCATGCATTTTTGTTTAGTTGACGAGGCGGACAGTATCCTCATTGATGAAGCCAGAACGCCTCTGATTATCGGCTCATTGGGGGACGAGAGTCGCGAGGTCGTAATCGCAACCTTCAAATGGGCTTCCAAGCATGCACCCTCCTTCATCATGAAAGAGCATTTCACCATCGAGGACGACACTCGCAAAATTGAGTTGACTGCCAAAGGCCGGCAGTTTGTCCGCTCCCTGCCCCGCGATGAGGAGATCCGACTGGCCGCGCTCGTCGACCTATATGAATACATAGAACGCGGGATCAAAGTTCATCGCGATTTCCATCTCGAGCGGCAGTACGTCGTCGTGGAAGGTGAGATTGTTATCGTCGATGAGTTCACGGGAAGACTGGCCGAAGGCCGAAAATGGCGAGATGGTATTCACCAAGCCATCGAAGCCAAAGAAGAAATTGATGTATCCGTACCGACAGGCCAGGCAGCTCGAATCACCGTGCAGGATTTGTTCCTCCGCTATCGCGCCATTGCCGGGATGACCGGCACTGCTGCAACCAGCGCCAGCGAATTGCGACGAATCTACAAAACGCCCGTCGTCCAAGTTCCCACGAATCGCCCTCCCAAACGTCAGCAGCTTTCCGACGTTGTCTGTGGGGATATGACTGAGAAATTTCAATCGATCGTTGAGGAAGTCCTCAAAGTGCATGCGGTCGGACGTCCGGTGTTGATCGGTACTCGATCTATCGATAAGTCTTCGATTTTGGCCGGCATGCTTCGGAAGGCAGGGGTTCAAGTGCAAGTGTTGAACGCACACGAAATCGAGCGCGAAGCCGAAATTGTCTCCAACGCAGGGCGCCGCGGACAAGTTACCGTGGCAACCAATATGGCCGGCCGTGGGACCGACATCAAGCTCGAGGACGACGTTCGTCAACTGGGAGGAATGATGGTCATTTGTACCGAAATGCATGATGCAGCTCGGATCGATCGACAGCTGATCGGGCGTTGTGGACGTCAAGGTGACCCGGGTTCCTACCGGCAATACCTATCTCTCGACGACGATATTCTGCGTAACGGTTTTGGAACAAAACCGGCGGAAAAACTCAAAGCGCGAGGGGTGTCCGGCAGTTGGATCTCCGGATTGGCTGGCCAATTTCGGGCCGCCCAACGAAAAGTTGAGCGGAAACACTTTCGAGATCGCATGGCCTTGCTGCATCACGAGAAGGAACGGACTAAGATTCAACGGGAGATGGGACAGGATCCCTATCTCGATACTGCAGAATAAGTCCTTCTGCTCCAATGTTTCCCGATTGCTGCACCGATGAACTTGAAAAGTGGTACGCATACCTCAGTAACGCTGCAGCAACCGCGGATACGCAAAGGTTCCTTCGCCAGCCTCATCGGGGCTGCCCCGTTGCTAGATGTTTTTGTGATTGGCCCCGAGAATCAAGCCCTCTTTGAGGCGATTTCACCCGAGGGTATCGAACAACTTGTTGCGCGCTCTCCTCTTTACTTGTATGGTCCCAGCGGTGTTGGGAAAACTGCGATTGCACTAACGATCGCTGCCAGATGGACCAACGATTCGAAAGATCGCACGGTCACCATCACCAGCGGCTCCGACTTCGGTAAGGCGTTCACGCGTGCTATCGAAGCCGATGACATGGAACGCTTTCGTCTATTGCACCGGCAGTGCAGTTGCCTCGTAGTCGACAATATACATGAGCTTGCGACCAAACCCGGCGCGCAGGAAGAGATGATCGCTACCATCGAACGACTGACCATCGAGGGTCGCGCGATCATCGCCACAGCGCCAGATCTTGCAAGTCTCATCCCCAAGATGCGCGTTGCCCTTTCGAGTCGTTTCAACGGCGGCTACAGTCTACCGGTCGCTTACCCCTCGGCGTCCACTCGGAGAGAGGTACTCCGACTATTAGCAGAGAATTCACAAATAGACATCGGCTCCGACGATCTCGACTCGATCGGATCGCAAATGCAAGAGGGCACCACTGCATTGCAGTTGCGAGGCATTCTGGTCCGGTGGACGCATCACGATCGCGTCGATCCCAATCGCAGCAAGGATGACTCCAAACGGTTGATCGACAAACTGGTCGACTCACAACTGAACAAGCCACCGATGCCGCTGGAGATTGCCAAAGCTGTCGCGCGAGAGATGCACGTTTCTCTCGAGTTGCTGAAAGGACCGGGGCGCAAATCGAGTATTGTCCGCGCGCGCGGCTTGGCTATGCTTCTCATGCGGCATTGGACCGACGTTTCCTACCAAAATATCGGCGAGTTTTTCGGGGGCCGTGATCATACAACCGTGATGCACGCTTGCAAAAAGACGCAAGAGGATCTGACGAAAGATGTCGATCTAGAACGTATGGCCGATCGCATTCGTCAGAAGCTAAAGTCGTGAGCATCTCGCAACACATGAGCCCGATTCTTTCATGCACTCCTTAACTCAAAAAGCGATCTCGGTTTGGTCTGCTGGCGTCGAGGCGGTTCGCTCGGATCGTATCGTTTCTAACAAAACGTCCTGGGATGGCCGTTGGCTAACCATCGAAGACCAGTCTTGGGACTTGAAAGATACCCAGCGACTGATCGTCGTCGGTGCTGGCAAAGCGTCCGCCGGAATGCTCTATGGACTGCTCGAAGCGCTCACCCGCTCGCGAAAACAACTTCCGAAAATTTGTGGATGGATCAACGTCCCCGAAGGAGTCGGAATGGCTAGCCACTCGACCGCTATCGCTATCGAACAATTCCCCGAGCTGACCCTTTGTCACGCTCGTCCCCACGGCAGCAATGAACCGACGCTTCGCGTGGTGGAAGGGACACATCAGATTCTGCGATGGGTCCAAAACGCGGATCGCAGCGATTGTGTTATTGCATTGATCAGCGGAGGTGGCTCGGCTCTGCTATGCTCGCCTATCGAAGGCGTTAGCCTAAGCGAAAAGGTGGAATTGACACGCGCCCTTTCGAGCGTTGGGGCCAATATTGAGCAGCTCAACTCGGTCCGCAGATGCCTGAGCCGAGTCAAAGGAGGCGGACTGGCGAGACACTGCAATGCCCGCTATCTGGTCACCGTAATCCTCTCGGATGTTTTGGGCGACCCTTTGGAAATCATCGCTTCGGGACCGACTCTATTGGAGCCTGTCCCAGACATGCATGCAGCGATCGCCATCCTATCTAGACTTTTGCCAAATCGGTTTCCTCAGATCCATGTTGCTCTAAACAAACAGCTGCACACGAGTAAAAATCGGACTGATTTCCGTCGTAATCCAAGCTTGGAAATGGCTCACTTGGTTTTGGCAAACAATGCGACCGCAGTCGATGCGGCTGGACAACGTGCCGTGGAACTCGGCTATCGCTATTGGATGAAATCAGAACGAACCTGCGAGGGAGACGCAGGCGTTCTGGGGGAGCGATTTGCTAAGCAAATGTCGGATACCTCTGAGCAAAACGAGATCGATTGCCTGATTTCGGGTGGCGAGCCAACGGTTGTCCTGCCCCCTGCAGAGTTGCGAGGATCGGGCGGACGCAATCAGCATTTATGCCTGAGTTTAGCCAACTGGTTCTACAAGCAGCGGGGATGGCCTCAGGGAATGGAAATGGTCTTCGTTTCCGGCGGGACCGACGGAGAGGACGGACCGACCGATGCGGCCGGTGCGTTCGTTGACAGATCCGTTTTCGAAGCCATGGTCCGACTGAAAATCGACCCACAGGTTTACCTCTCCCAATGTGACGCGTACACTTTCTTCGCAAAAACAGGTGGGCTATTGATGACCGGACCGACAGGGACGAACGTCTGCGATCTGCGAATAGGGTTGATTCAGAAATGAAACTGCCGTTTTGCGTTGGTGAAAACAGCATTCACTCTTCGCTTCGGGCATGCTACACTGACTAACCTTTTTTGGTTGGTTGAGCGTCCTAAACGCCATTCCCCTTTTCTCGTACGTTTCGGAAATTAGCTCGATGGCTCAAACTCATCTCTCCACGTCTCGGTTGAAGTCCGAACAGCTCAGGAACGACCCTCGCGTCGCTCAAGCCAAAGCGTTGCTCGACGCAACCCTTTCGGAGTATAGTTTGACCATCGATTGCGTGAGGCCAGCGAACCCGGAATTGGTGCCGCAGTACAACGATGCTCTCGTTCGATTAGCGATCGCACGCGGTGGCGCTCCCTATTTCCCCTACATTTCTAGCGGACTAGGCAACGGGCCATTTGTCGAACTTGGGGATGGAAGTGTCAAGCTGGATTTCATCGTGGGGATCGGTGTCCATGGGATGGGCCACAGCCATCCTGCCATGCTCGAAGCAACCATCGACGCAGGCCTGGAAGACACCGTCATGCAGGGGAATCTGCAACACAACTCGGGCTCACTCGAGATGTGCGAACGGTTGCTTGGGCTCGCCAATCAAAGCGGAGCCAAACTCGATCATTGCCTCCTCTCTACCAGCGGCGCCATGGCCAATGAGAACTCACTTAAAATCGCGTTCCACAATCGCTTTCCTGCGTCGCGTGTGATCTGTTTGGACAATTGTTTCGCAGGCCGAAGTCTTGCTTTGGCGCAGCTGACCGATCGGCCTGCCTATCGAGCTGGATTGCCTAAGACACTCGACGTCGATTTCATACCGATGTTTCATCCAGCCGATCCAGAGGGAACTACCCAAGGTGCGATCGAGTCGTTGAAGAAACTGGTTGCTAGACACCCGGGTGAATACGCTTGCTTATGGCTAGAATTGGTGGCCGGTGAAGGTGGCTACTATCCAGGAACGACGCCGTATTTTGAGGCGCTGTGCAAGATCTGCCGAGAAAACAAGATCCTAATCATCTTCGATGAGGTGCAAACTTTCTCGCGATTGAGCCAGCCGTTCGCATTCCAACATTTCGGCCTAGACCAATACGCGGATCTCGTTACGCTTGGAAAGATCACGCAGGTTTGCGCGACACTCTACGGCGAGGGTCTCAAACCAAAAGGACCAGTCCTTTCCCAGACTTTTACTGGAGCCTCCGCTTCGATTCGATGCGGGTTGGCAGTGCTGGATGCCTTGGAAGAAAAAAAGTGCTTCGGTACGAACGGCTGGAACATCCGTCGGCACACTTACTTTAAGCTCAAACTGGAATCGCTCGCAAAGAAGTATCCTGGCAAAATTTCTGGGCCGTATGGTGAAGGGATGATGATCGCCTTCACGCCAGGCAAGGGGGGCGCAGAAGAAGCCAAAGATATGCTTCAACGCTTATACGATTTGGGACTCATGGGATTCCTGGCTGGTAGCAACCCGAGCCGAATTCGATTTTTGCCACCACCGGGAGTGACCACCGATGCGCATATCGATTTGGCGTGTTCCATCATCGAACAAGCCATCCTTTGAAGTGGACAATCGACTACAGCCGTAAAAACAGCTTTTGCCGATAGAGAAACCATAGGAACAACCACTTGGCGGCCAGGGTTCCCGAGACGATGATCATCACGTTCCAGGGAGCTCCGCTCAACTCGGCCAAACCACCCAGAAAAAAATCTGCCATCTTCTTAAAATCGACGAAGCGAGGCACGACGAAAATCGTAATCGCGTTTGCTCCAATCACGATCCAAAAAAAAGCCCAGCGTTGCCAATGCAACACGTCGATCAACGCATAAAAAAACGCCAGTAGGACCAGACTCCATCCTCCTGCAACCATTACAAAAGAGCTGGTCCACAGAATTTTAATGATTGGAAAAACCATTCCCCATAGGTTTCCGATCGCGAGAAAAGCTAGCCCCATCCCCAACAATACCCCCGCTTTTACCCAACCACCTACCGCCGTTCGAAGCCAATCTCCCGCCAGGGATCCAATCAATACCGTGCCGACAGCGGGTAGAGTCGACAAGAGACCTTCGTTATCACCAAAACCGTAATACTCTTTCTTGATTACCCCAGGCAGGTACTGGCGATCCAAGTAGCCACACAGATTTCCTTCCGGAGTAAAGTCACCAGCTATCCCACCCGGCACACGAACCCAAGCCAAAAGTGCCCAATAGCCAATCAAAATCAGGAACAGCGCGATCGCTTGACCACGCATCTTGAGATGAACACAAAGGAGAGCGGCCAATCCATAGCAGATCCCAATTCGCTGCAAAACACCAGCGGCGCGAAACTCGGAAAATTGGAAATCCAGGATTCGATTGCAAACGAACCCAAGCAAAACGATCGCAAGGGTGCGTCTAGCAATCCGCATGTACACTGCGCTAGGCACCTCGCGATGCCTTTCTAAGGAATAGGGAAGCACACAACCAACCAGAAATAGAAACAGCGGAAAAATAAGATCATAGAACCGAAACCCCTCCCACTCGACATGCTCGAGCTGCTCCGCCAGTGCGGGGGCAAAACTTAAACCGGTCAGTCCGAGCAGCGTCTTGATGAACCCGTCTCCTCCGATGATCCAAAACATATCGAAACCTCGCAGGGCATCGATGGACAAGACTCGCTCAGGAGGTCCAGGTTTCGCGGCTATTTCAGTTGCGGGCATGGATATCGTTTGTACAGATAGGATTTTGGGGCTGGCGAGTGGCCAAATTGTAAAGAAAATAGATGGTCTTGACGATTCGCGTCGAAGCTTCCTCACGATCTTAACGCTTACCCACGAACTTGGCCCCACGAACTTAGCGACGTCACCCGAATTGACCACCACAGGTCGAGGTAATCTGTTAATATATGGCACTGGGGAATGACGTGGCATTGTGGAGATGCGTTTCTTCGGAGGTATGACCGTTCCCGAAGTTGCTGAGGTCTTAGGATTGTCGACTCGAACGATTGAGAATGAGTGGAAAATGTGTCGTGCATGGCTTAGGAAACGCGTGGAGGAGAATTCTACGCTGTGCCCCTGAGCAACATGCTCTCGCAAAAGAGCTGTTTTTGGAACTTGTCAATAAATCGCATCGACAACGGGAGTCCCGACTGGGTGCTTTGATCGGGGAACAAAGCACCGGTTTAAAGTATGCCATCTGGAATCGGTCGGGCGTGTTGCTGGCGGACTGGCAGTACTCCAACAGCAAAGCGGGACTTGTTAGAATTTCTCTCCAAGATTCCCGAGGAACGAAGAGCAAGCCGAAAAATGGTGGCGAGAGAACGAAGAGGACCTATTGGCCTTAGCCAGCGTCAAAAACATGTCTGCGAACTAACTATCACCACGCGCTAGTTAGCGATTGCCGCCGACACCACTAACTCGCGTTCGTATTGGGTGTACCCGGCCCAACCTCTCGCCCTACCAGCGACGGACTGCCCCTTTTCACTTGCTAAGATGGCTAACTTTGAAACGCGAAACTGGTAACCCAACTTTGCCATCCACTTCCAACCAGTTGAGTAGGCGCCATGGCTTTTGGCTGGTAGTCGCCGCTGCAGTGCTATGGAGCACCAGTGGCTTCTTCACGCAATCTACTTTGCTCAACATTTGGTCGGTCGATGTCCGCGGTCCAGTTCTGGCCTTTTGGCGAGCTTTCTTCGCGTTGTTTCTCCTAATACCACTGGTACGCAGAGTCTCTTGGCATTGGGCTATGCTGCCGATGGCACTGAGCTTCGTAGCGATGAATTGGAGTTTCCTTTCAGCGCTGGTGAGCGGTTCGCCCGCCAATACCATTTGGCTCCAAAATCTCGCTCCGGTCTGGGTGATGCTCGGCGCGGTCTTTCTTTTCCACGAACGAATGAACGAAAAAGACTGGTGCATGCTAACGATTTGCATCACCGGGGTATTGTTTATCCTGGTGATGGAATGGCTTCATGGATTCCAGTCTGCGACCTACCGGTGGTGGTCACCCTTTCTAGCCGTTGCATCCGGATTGTGCTACGCAGGGGTTATCTTCAGCCTCAAGTTTTTACGGAATCATGATTCCGCCTGGTTGATCACACTCAACCATGCTGCAACCGCCTTCGCAATGCTGCCGCTGGTTTGGTGGAGTGCTGCGGCCATGCCCAGCGGTTGGACGTGGTTGCTGCTGGCAGGCATTGGGATGATACAAATGGGACTTCCTTATCTGCTCTTTTCCCGAGGTCTGAAATCAACTCCCAGCCATATCGCTTCACTCATCACGCTGCTTGAGCCTGTGCTCCTACCAGTGTGGGCGCACCTGATGAGAAATGGTGACCCGGACTACCAATCGCCCCGATGGTGGACGTGGTTGGGAGCCCTGCTTATTTTGACCGGCTTGACCATCAGGACTATTTGGCCAACGAAATCCAAACTCAGCGGCGCAACTTCCACATGAGAGTCATGCATGTAATCACTCGCATGATTGTCGGAGGTGCTCAGGAGAACACCCTTTTCAATTGCATGGATTTGATTCGGGACTACGGGGACTCCGTAAAGCTTGTGACCGGTTTGAGTCAAGGTGCCGAAGGACAACTGCTCTCAAAAACCAAAACGGATGGACTTTCGATTGACGTCCAACCTACGCTCCTTCGCGCCATTAATCCTGCCAACGACTTCCGAGCTTTCAACACCTTAAAGAAAGCGATTCGGCTGTGGAAGCCTGATGTCGTGCACACCCACAGCGCGAAGGGGGGCCTCCTGGGTCGAGCTGCTGCTTGGGCTTGCCGAGTCCCATGTGTCATCCACAGCGTACACGGCGCTCCTTTCCATCCATACCAGAATAGATGGAGTCGTTGGTTCTTCATCCAATGCGAACGCTGGGCCGCAAAGCGTTGCCACCATATGATCAGTGTGGCCAACGCGATGACCGAATTGATGGTTTCTGCCAAGGTCGCTAGTCCAGAAAAATTCACAACCATCTACAGCGGAATGGATGTCACCCCCTTTCTGGAAAGCAATCTTCAACGCCACACGATTCGATCGCAGCTCGGATTCTCCGAGAGTGATATCGTCATCGGAAAGATCGCAAGATTGTTTCACCTCAAAGGACATTGCTATGTGATCGAAGCTGCCCAAAAGGTTTGCCGCGACAACCCCAACATCAAGTTCCTCTTTGTGGGTGATGGAATTCTGCGACCAAGGTTTGAAGCGGAGATCGCACACCTCGGCCTCACCGACCGTTTCGTCTTCACAGGACTGGTTCCCCCCGAACAAGTCCCGAACTACATAGGCGCTATGGACGCTCTCGTGCATACCTCACTACGCGAGGGATTGGCCAGAGCACTACCTCAAGCGTTGATCGCCGGAAAGCCAGTGATCAGTTACGATATCGACGGCGCGAAAGAAGTTGTATTACCGGATCAAACGGGATTCCTCGTTGCGCCTAAGGCGATCGAGCCCCTGGCTGAAGCGATGAACAAACTAGCCGCGGATCGTTCCCTTCGTGAATCCCTCGGACTTCGGGGCAGAGAGTTGTTTACGGAACAGTTTCGCCATCAATCGATGACCCGCAAGATCCGAGAACTCTATAATGCACAACTTGCGAAAAACTGAAATCTACCAGTGCGGCTTGGCATTCAGCCTATGATTTCAACCGATAGAATCTCGTTGCAACTCGTTTGCAACTCGTTCCCAAACTCCAGTTTGGGAACGCACACCCCAGAAGCTCTGCTTCCCGCCCCCACAAGCCTCCCGCCTCCAGACTCACAAAATCGCTTGCATCACCTTGCCGTGCACATCAGTCAATCGCATGTCCCGACCACCAAACCGAAAAGTTGAGCGTGTGTGGTCTATCCCCATCAGGTAAAGCATGGTGGCATGCAGATCATGGATCTGGTACTTGTCTCGGATGGCATGGTAGCCCCATTCATCCGTCTCGCCATGGACGACTCCCCCTCGAATGCCTCCACCGGCCAGCCAGATCGAGAAACCGTAAGGATTGTGGTCCCGGCCATTTGCTCCTTGGGCAAACGGCGTGCGTCCAAATTCACCAGACCACACGACGAGGGTCGAATCGAGCAATCCGCGTTGCTTGAGATCGGTCAGTAAGGCCCCAATCGGCTGGTCAACCGCCATCGCGTTTTCCTCATGCCCCTTCTTCAGATTGCTGTGTTGGTCCCAGCGATCATTCCCAGTATTCGGACATGTTAACTCGATAAACCGGACACCGCGTTCCACCAATCGACGCGCCATCAAACACTCTCGACCGAAAATCCGAGTGTGCTCGTTTTTGGAATCCAAGCCGTAAAGGGTCTGGGTTGCAGCTGTTTCCAGCTCGACGTCGCAAACTTTGGGGATCTCCGATTGCATCTTGAACGCCAGTTCGTAGTTTTCAATTGCCGATGCGATCTCGTCGTTCGCCCCAAACTGATCCTGGGACATGCCGTCCAGTCGCTGCAATAGATCCAGCTTCCGACGTTGGTCCGTTGGCCCTTTTTCTAGCGGAGTTACATTGGCGACGCTTTGACCCATTGGTTTCAACACACTCCCTTGGTAGGTAGCCGCTAAAAAGCCATTGCCAAAACAATCAAGTCCCCCAGGAGGAATCAACCCTCCATTGAGCACAACGAAACCGGGAAGCTCCTCGCATTCACTTCCCAACCCGTAAGTCGCCCAAGCCCCCATGCTGGGACGCCCCTGCTGACCACTTCCCGTATGCAAGAAATAGTTTGCAAACGTATGCTCTGAAAAATTCGAAGTCATCGAACGAACGACAGCCATAGAATCGACGTGCTCAGCAATGTAGGGAAAGAGACTGCTGACCGGCGTGCCGGATTGTCCGTACTGCTTGAACTCCCACGGGCTGCCCAGCACCGTTCCATTGTTATTAAATTGGGTTGGCGCAACTTCAAAGAGTTCCGCCGGGTTGCGACCATGATGTCGCGTCAGCAATGGTTTCGGATCGAAGGTGTCGACCTGGGATGGGCCGCCATCCATGTACAAAAAGAGGATACTCTTGGCCCGCTGCGGAAAATGCAACGGATGCGATTCCGCGCCCATGCTCCGTTGCAACATGCCTGTCAACGCAACCGCTCCGAAACCATTGGCCGATCGCAACAACCAATCTCGCCGCGATTGAATCACCATTGCATGTACTCCTCCAAAGAGTCTCGTAAAAGATCGATGTTTGGCGTCACTCCCGTCCAAAAGAAGAAATCGGCCGCAGCCTGATTGGCCATCAAATCCATTTGCTCCACAAGCGAAATATGATGTGTCTGCAAAGCTAGACGCAATGGCCGCAACTGCTTTTCCGTACCCGACTCGATCACTAGGCAGCATGCGGATTTGCTCATCTCGAGCGAAGTTAGTTGTCGCAACATAGCCCCACTCTCCGCAGTTGAAAGAACGAGCGCACCCACTGGTCTCTTTGCGGGTCCGTTTGCCCACTCCTCGAGCGATACGGACGCAGCTTCGTCCCTCTCGTCGGTGCCCGTCGCTGAAACTGAAACTTGTCGGATGTACTGAACACGATCGGACCACTCTGGTTTTGCCAGTCGAAGTACTTTAGCCAACGCCTCATCACCCAACACCAAGAGGACTGACTCGGTATCGTCCCGATCTACCATTGACTTTTCGACGCACTGGGCGATTGCGGTTCCCAACGTGTTTTCCCCCAGCCAGGAATTGCCGTCCAGCCGAGCCACATTTACTTTTCCAAGACAAATGGCCGATTCCGTAACGCTATCCAAGAGCGGTATTATCGCCGCTTGAAAGGGCTCGAACAAAGCTGCGCCGTTGAGGCCTAACGCCTGTACTCCCCGAAACGCCGTTTCGAACTGCGAGGCGTCTACCTGCGAAGTAAAAAACCGCCAGTCCACGCCGCAAGCCCTGGCCGCTCGGTACATCACAAACTGGGTCGGATTACCAGCAACCGGATTGCCCATACAACACACATAGGGCTGTAGGACACGGGTGAGATTCATCACGCGAGTCCGAATGCCTTTTGCATTTGCTTGCGAACGGTCGTCAGTCGTTCCAGGCCGCCGCCGCCTACCTCCGCTGTCGTCCAACCAGTAAAACCAATCTCATCCAGCCCTTTTCGGACCTCACCCCATGGCAGATCGTCGTGCTCGGAAGTGATATCCACAAAACTGTTTTTAGCGCGACTAAAGCCTTTTACGTCCAACTTGACCGCCCGACGACCAAACGCTTTTAGCCACTCTCGCGGCTGTCCGTACTTCCAGTGGTTTCCGATGTCGTAGTACATTCCAACCCAAGGGCTGTTGAAACTATCGACGAAGCGAATGAATCGATCCGGTGTTTGCTCGGGCGGAGAGTCGTGGTCGTAGTGCATCTTATTCCAAACATTCTCGAAGAGAATCGATTGACCTAGCGATGCTGCCAGCGGAATAAGTTTCTTGATTTCGCCCCGCGCACGGTCGTCGCATTCCTCTGCTGTCCCGTCGTCACCACGACCAACGACGATCAATACCGCGCTGCCGCCAATCGCATGCGAGACCCTCAAGCAGTGTTCGATGTTGGCTACTCCTTTAGCGCGAAGGCTCGCATCTGGACTTGTCAATCGGCTCTTCCAATGGTCATGGTTGATGGCATTGTGGGCGAACACCCCAGATTGCATCACCGCGTCGCGGGCCTCTTGCACTGTGAACATGCCCGCTTCATCGAAATCCACTCCGTCGAAGCCGGCTCCGCTAGCCAATTTGAGCCTTTCCACAAGCGTCAGTTTCTTTGTCCCCTCCTCCTTAGCGATCATCGTCAGTTTGCAGGAAAGGAGGATTCGCTTTCCTGCGGGTGGAACAATGGTTTCCTGGAGCGGAGAAGCGTTAGCGCTTTGGGACTGCGTTAACGCCGTCGTTGCGAGGGCGGCGAGAGCGCCGCATGCAAGAAATCGTCGACGACTTGAGGAATTGGTTTCGGTAGGCATTTGGAATAGCTCTTCGGAGTTGAAACTAGTGCAGGGTCTAACCTAAAAATTTGGGTTGCAAACTTAGTTGCACGACGCTCCGCGTCGTGATTCCTACGACGCGGAGCGTCCTACAACTAAGCTAAGTTAGGAATGGAGAAAAATTTATTATAGCCGAAGTCACGCGGCACGGAGAACCATCTCATTGCAGACTACTCCGCTAACCATTTCGCAGCTTGAAAGGCATAGTAGCTCAAAACGCTGGATGCCCCGGCTCGGCGGAAACACATCAAGCTCTCGAGGACGCATTCGCGCTCGCTGATCGCACCGCTTTGGCTGGCAAACCGAAGCATGGCGTATTCGCCAGAAACTTGATATGCCGCGACGGGACAGGAAAACGTATCGCGAATACGCCGAATAATGTCCAAGTACGGCATTCCTGGCTTGACCATCACGATATCCGCTCCTTCGCTCAAATCCGAAGCGACCTCACGCAGGGCTTCGTCCCCATTGGCGGGATCCATCTGGTACGTTTTCTTATCGCCACCGCCAAGGCTGCTTGCCGACCCAACAGCTTCCCGGAAAGGCCCGTAAAACGAGGATGCATACTTGGCCGCATAGGACATAATCGCCACTTCCTGATACCCAGCCCCATCGAGCGACCGTCGAATAGCGCCGATTCGGCCGTCCATCATGTCGGAGGGTGCGATCATACTGGCACCGGCGCGGGCCTGAACAATCGCTTGTTGGCAAAGGACTTCAATCGTTTCATCATTGGCAACGTTGCCATCGACCAACAATCCATCCTGACCATGAGTCGTGTACGGGTCGAGGGCTACATCGCAAACGATCCCGATCGACGATCCGACTCGCTCTGACAGAGCCCGCGTTGCACGGCACATCAAATTGTCCGGATCGATCGCGTGCATGCCATCGGCCGACTTTTTCTCGGCCGGGGTAACAGGAAACAGTGCTACAGCAGAGATACCCAACGAAACCGCTTGCTCGGCCGCTTCCACGGCCAGATCGATGCTCATGCGATGGATACCCGGCATGCTGGCGATCGGCTGACGTTGCTGGACACCATCGATCACAAAGATTGGCCAGATCAGATTTTTGGCATCAAAATTGTTTTCGCGGAGCATGTCTCGTAGCCATGGCCACCGTCGGTTGCGGCGGTGTCGTGTGTTCGGAAAGGCAGCAAAGGGTAGGTTGTCTGTCATCTAGGATATTCGGTTGTCAGCCGCGTTCTGTTGCCTTCGGTAGAAAAATGCTGCCAGCCAAGCTAGAATACTCGCCAGCGCATCGCCATCCTGATTCGGGTTGGCACATTGCAATCTAAAACAGAGACTATCCTTTCCAGTTCTGCAAGCCGAGGTCCACTATGAAGTCGTTTCCATGGAAAACCATGAATCTAGCTCTAAAACCAACTATTTCTGCCCTTCTCGGGCTCGGGCTGTTCGACTTAAGTCCCTGCGCGCTTGCAGCAGACGACGACAAGTCGAAATCGGGATCAGTTGTAAGAAATGAAAATGCAACGCCGCCGAGCGTACCGTCGGGTGAGGGTTGGACGCGAATGTTCAACGGCAAGGATTTGTCAGGCTGGAAACAGAGAAACGGATGGGCCGTTTATCGGATCGATGGGGACAGCATCGTGGGCACGACGGCCAAGGATAGCCCTAATTCGTTTTTGTGTAGCGACGGTGAATACTCGGACTTTGAGCTTCGATTCGAAGTGAAGGTGGATAAGGCACTTAACTCGGGGGTTCAGATTCGGTCGAAGAGCATTGAAGAAAAGGACCGGGGCCGAGTGCATGGTCCCCAAATTGAGATTGAGGGGAGTCCAGGGGAGTCGGGATATGTTTACGGTGAATCGACGGGTCGAAACTGGATATCTCCGACACAGCCGGTCCATGAGCATCTCAAGAACGATAAGTGGAATCAGTATCATGTTCGAGCGGTTGGGACACGGATTCAGTCCTGGATCAATGGCGTTTTGATCGAGGACATGACCGATCCACAATCGTTCCTTTCGGGTTTCATTGGCTTGCAGGTACACGGGATCGGCAAGAACGAAGGGCCTTTCGAAGTGCGTTGGCGAAACATCGACATTCGCAAGGTGTCCAAGCCGACACCATGACGAACGCTGACTCATCGGAACCATATAGGATCATGTTTGTTTGCTTGGGGAACATTTGTCGATCGCCTGCGGCGCAAGGTGTGATGGAGGGTTTAGTTCGTTCGCGTGGGCTCGCAGGGAGGATCGAAGTGGACTCGTCGGGAACAGCCAGTTATCACATTGGTAAGCGGCCGGACGCCAGGATGGTGGCAGCAGCGGGGCGGAGAGGCATACAGTTAACGAGTTTTGCGAAGGCGTTTGTGGGAGGGGACGTAGAGCGTCGGGATTTAGTGATTGCGATGGACGGAGAGAATTTTGGAGACATCGTAAGGAAAACAGGAAAACGGGAGAACGTTCGGCTGTTGAGTGACTATTTGGGGGAGGGATGGCTGCGCGACGTGCCAGACCCGTACTATGGAGGGGAGTCGGGTTTTGAGGTCGTTTTAGACATGTTGGAAGCGGCGTGTCCGGAAATTCTGTCGGAATGGGAGGCTTTAAAGGGACGAACCAGCCTTGCAGACGGTCAGTCTTCCATGTAAATTCCAGATTAGTAGGTATCAGATTAGTCGGTACTAGATTAGCAGGTAGCATCTGGGTAGACTTTGCTGTCAAAAGCAAAATCCAGGATGAACCTCGTCGAAGTGAACCGAATCACTGATTTGGTAAGAGATAAATATTCCCTTGTAGCTCAGTTGGCAGAGCAACGGACTGTTAATCCGTGTGTCGGTGGTTCGAGCCCACCCGGGGGAGCTTTCG
>Ga0105047_10009827_pt1 | contig 15710 bp, 10 predicted proteins | sample MAT04_FD_78384 | JGI IMG/M metagenome (GOLD analysis project Ga0105047, IMG submission 78384) | Freshwater microbial communities from Lake Fryxell liftoff mats and glacier meltwater in Antarctica - MAT-04 (megahit assembly) | ecosystem: Environmental > Aquatic > Freshwater > Ice > Liftoff... | reverse complement strand
TACGAAACGCGCATCAACTTCCATCACATGTCCGCATTCATTGCATGTTCTCAAATCCTGATTTGAATAAAATTCCCTAAAATTTGGAATAAAATCCTTTTCGATGTTTTTCAAGGGAAAATACACTTCATGAAGTTTATTGTTGCATTGGTCGCAAAACCAGAGCAAACCATCAGAATAATCTGTTCCATCCCTCTTGCGCTCAATGACCAATCCCACGGATCCTTCTGTCCGCATAGGAGAGTGTGGTGTTTTTGGCGGAAGCAAAAACATATCGCCCGCTTTTATGGGAATGTCAACTGCCTTTCCGTTTTCCTGAATACGCACGTTGATATCACCTTCCAACTGATAGAAAAGTTCCTCCGTCTCATTGTAATGATAGTCTTTTCGGGCATTTGGACCGCCGACCACCATCACAATATAATCTGTTCCTTCGGGATAAAGATTTTTGTTTGAGACGGGTGGTTTCAGCAAATGGCGGTTTTCGTCAATCCATTTTTTCAGGTTAAAAGGTCTTGCAACAGGCATGTTTCAGAGTTTTTCTAAAAGTACGAATTCTTACTGAGCGATTAATTCGCGCGCACCACAAAAGTAGTACGCCTGTTTCTGGCATGTTCACTCTCCGTGCATCGCACGCCATCTGCACATTTATTGGTACGTTCCTTTTCTCCAAAACCCACCGCTTGAAGCCTTTTCGCATCGATATTCTTCGTCGCCAAATATTTTGAAACCGACTCCGCCCTGCGTTGCGAAAGCGTCAGATTATACGCTTCGGGCCCACGGGAATCGGTGTGGGACTGGATTTCGATTTTTAGCTCCGGATTATTTTGTAATAAAACAGCGAGCTGGTTAAGCGAACTTTTGCTGGCTTCCAACAACTCGAAACTATTGAAATTGTAATACACGGACGGCAATTCAAATTTATCTCCAGGCGATACCTTCAAATCAGTTGCAGCAGTTAATATTTTACCTTCCCGATCAAAGTTCAAAATAAACGAGCGATCCGATTTGATTTGCACCACCAGGCTATCATACCCTGAACTTCTTCGTGCCACCAGTTTCACTTTCTCGTCTACGATCTCTGTTTTGATGACAAATTTGCTGGCTGGTTTGAGATCAGTAAAAGCAAATTCATTATTTCCGGTCGTATAAGACTCCATCAGAAAAGTGTCATTTTCATCAAATAATCGCAATCGTATGGGTGCTGTTCCGGAATTCTGATCGAGGAGTTTTCCCCAAAGGGAGAATTTTAAAATGCTCTCGTCTTCATTTGCAACAGCAACCAATGCTACATCCTCTTTATCGATCAGGCCGAATTCAAATGTGTAAGAATCAACACGCGGATTTTCTGCCAATAATTTATTGTCTTTATTGAAAACCTGTAGTGTTTTTTCCGAGTCAAATGGTCGACCCACCGTGGCAAGACGGTATCGTCGCTTTCGGTCGAGATTTCTCATGGTGAAAGTGCCATTGTCCAAAGGCCGGATGGTATCCACAAAATTGTCATTGACATCGGTGAGTAGGAGCCAGTGGCCTCCAGGCAATTTATAATCTCTCAATTTACCCTTGAAAATTTCTGGTTTTTCAACGCTTTTCACTGAACTTACAATGTCTGTGGCCTCAGTCATGCCATACCCATCGTAGATCATGTACTCAAAAATATAATTGTTCGAATCGGAGGGCCTCACCGTTTGGGAAGTATCCCCGCTGCCATCAAGTATTACCAGCCTGTCCGTCCAGTCCAATTCCTGATTTGAGACTGAAAGTTTATAGGCCTTTCCGGTTGTGAGATTTCCAAGGGCTATAAATTCATCTTCGTTGATATCACAAGGATAAAGTTCAGCACCATTCCCGTCATAGAGAATGAGTTTTGTATCAGCACTTAAATCCTTTCCGATTTGAACAGCAAAAACCTGAGGCACCACGATTTCAGCATTGGTCATCCATGCAGCGGCTGGAGCGGTCCGGGTGTAGGTGAAGGAATTATTTCCGACGGGCCTGATCGATTGGACCACCACGCCTGATTTTCCAATGATGTCCATTTCATGAGGCACATCAATATCATTGGTTTGCAGCCGGTATATCTCGTCCATGCGCAAACCTTTAAATTCAAAATCACCATTGGAAGCGGGCGTTATCCTGCCTACCTCAACACCAGCCTGGTTGGTAACACTTATTGTGGCAGCACCAAATTCGTGTTTTTTCTGGGTTACGATTTTTCCTTTGAGATCGTATTGCATCACACTCAAATCTTCGTTGTCCTCCTCTTTTTTCATTTCATACACACCCGGCTCAAGCAAAACAAATTGAAATTCGCCAGCGGCGTTTTGCTGAAACGTTTTTTCCGTTTCTCTGCTTATGGTCAGCAGGGCGAGTTTGGCAATATCACGGATGGTTTCATCCACTACTTTCAGGGTGTACTGCTCCCTGCTTTTCAATCCATACATTTCAATTTCACCGCGGTCGTTCACCTTTGTCGTTTGGACTAAGCGACCCGATTTGTCTAGAATTTGCACCATGGTGCCAGGAGGAATATTTTCATTGGTTATTCGGGCGATGCGCAAATCATGAAGAGGCTGCTCAACAAAAAATGAAAGCCGGTAAATATCGTCACCTCCTGCGCCCAATGGCCTGTTTGATGCGAAGTAGCCATGGTTATAATTGACAAAAGAAACTCCGAAATCATCATAAGCTGAATTGATCGGCGCGCGCAAATTATAGATATCATCAAACCCCCTGATTTCCGAAACATAATAGAGATCTAGGCCGCCATATCCCATATCATTTCTGTCGCTTGAAAAGTACAATCGGTCCTCAAAATATCGTGTGAAGACCTCGTTTCCGGTCGTATTAACGAAGGGACCCATGTTCCTGGGTTCTGACCAGTTTCCTTCTATCCAATCACAGAACCATATATCCATTTGTCCGAAACCCCCTGGGCGGTCGCTGGCGAAATGCATCCGACTGCCATCATTGCTGAATGTGGGATGGCCTGTATTGTACATTTGGTTGTATTTGAAAGGCAACATATCTTCTTCTTTTCCGCTCAGAGAGGTAAAATAAATGCCGACTCGCGCACCAGATATCGGGCCTTCGAGATCCCTGAGCGTGATTGCGTATTTGTTTTGTCCGGGCCATGCACTGATCGGACCGTCGTGGAAATAATATTTTCTGTTTTTCAGGAGCATTGTCGGTTTGTTTACCCAATTCGATCCATCTTCCCGCATCTTGGTCTTATAAAACAGATGAATGTTTTGATCACTGTACGCAGCCGGAAACAGTGCCTGCATGCTGATGGCGTCTGTAACAAACCACAACTCATCATCCAAAGCCACATATGGCGCATATTCATTGTATACGGTATTGGCACCCGTCAATTCACCTACCATGGTGCCTGTGGTTATAGAATCCCATGCGAGCAGCGATGTTGTTTTGTCCAGCCACAATACGGTTTTCAGATCGGACTCGTTTGTTGAAAGCAATTCGATCAATAAGAGATAAGCTGCCGAGAAATCGTCATTTGCAATCAACACATCTGCATAAAACCGAAGATCATCCGGATTGGAAAAAGCGTTTTTCCCTGCGATATCCATCATATCCCGGGCTTCGTCATATTCATGGATTTGGTAATATGATTTGGCCAGAAGCAGAGCGGTATTCGGATTTGGTTTTGAGGGATCAAAATCTTTTTTCAAAAAACGAATGGCTTCGCCGTAGCGCCCTTCTTCCATGAGGCGCTGTCCTTTTTTGACCTGTCCGAAGCCTTCGTGCGTCACGCCAAAAGTCAGAAATAGAGCCAGCACCAAGCCGGGCATATTTCGAATAATATTTGTTCTGATAAAATCACTTAAAAATTGAGTCATTGGGGCTGGGGATTGCTGTTTTCTATAAGTTTAAATTCTGTACGTCTGTTCTGCGCATGTTGTTCCTCTGTGCATTCCACGCCATCATGACAAAGGTTGCGCAGGTGTTTTTCACCATAACCAAAACCCGACAGACGGTTACGGTCAATTCCTCCAGCCTCCAGAAACCGTATGACCGAATCGATCCGCCACTGCGAAAGTTTCAGGTTATAAGCTTCAGACCCACGGGAATCTGTATGTCCGGAAAGTTCTACCATGACATGCGGGTTTACTTCCAGAACTTTAATGAGTTTCAACAAAGCCCGCTTTCCGGACTCATTTATTTCAAAACCGTCCCATTCGAAATATACACGACCCAGTTCAAACACTTCCTTGTCTGATATGCGCACCCTTTGGTTGTTTTCGTTGGTTATGGTAATGACGCGGTCGTCAGCACCCAACCGCACAAATACGTAATCCTTGGTGGTTCCCGGCGAAATAGAGTGAAGGATCTTTCCCTGTGTATCAAGAATATGTATCGTATCGTTGGCATTTAGCACTTCAGAACGAATAATATATGAATTATCCGGATTGACAGATTCAAATTTAAATTGTCCGTCTTCCGTGGTGTAACCAGCCCCAATTGACACACCCATGCTATCAAGCAGTACAATACGAACCCCTCCTCGTGGCGGAACCACTTCGCCCCGGATATCGATGTTTAGAACACTGTTATCTTCATTGGAAAGCTCATCGATAAAATAGTCTATCGGATTCAGCAATTCCAGGTGAAAACTTCCCTTTAAATCGGAAGTGACTGTTTTAATAACCCGTCCTTTTTTGTTAATAATATCCATACTCAGGCCCTCGGGTATTTCAACATCAGGCACGCGGATATCATAGTTTTCATAGCCCTTTACATTGAAAAACTGAAACTTCCCGTCCCTTTCAATCACGGCCGATTGCAGGATGTTTTGATCATCATCGATCAAAAATATTTTCTCCCCAATAGCCTCCAAAGGCCAAGTTGCAATGCCCGTAATTTCTTCGAAAAATAATTCCGGAGCGGCCCATCGGATGTGATATATGTCGTCGCCTCCACTTCCATAAGGTCTGTTTGAAGCCATGTAGGCCTCCTCTTGTGATGCGAATACCAGTTGAAAATCATCGTAAGGTGAATTGATAGGCTCACCCATATTCCAATGCAGTCCCGTTTTTAAATCCACTCCGTATATATCCATCCCTCCAAAGCCCATATCAGCCCGGTTTGATGCGTAGTAAAGCGTGTCTGCTTCCGCAAAAGGAAACATTTCATCAGACGGGGTATTGATGAAATATGAAAATGATTTTGGCTCAGTCCACCGCCCGTCGGCAAAAGTGGTCTCCCAAATGTCCATACCTCCTCTTCCGCCTTCGCGGTCGCTTGAGAAAATCAATTTTCCCGAAGACGGTGCGAAACAGGGGTAGGCATTATTTGCTCCCTCCGTGTTCACCGGTTCGGGCAAATCTTTCAATTTCCCGTTGCGCAGGTCTAATTCAAAAATTTTCAGTTTTCTCGTTTCAGATTTGCGATTATATGATCCCTTCATCACCGCTGTAAAAAATAAGACCGAATCGCCGATGACTTGTCCCGGACCCAATTGTTCGAAACCCAATCTTTTCAATCTGTCATGCCATTCCGACCCCGAAACATCATTATTTCCCTCAATGAGATCGTAGCCCTGCTCTGTTTGTCTCCTTACCGGAAAATATGCATCGTATTGCGGTCGGTCCGTTAAAACAAGAGGCAGGCTTTTTTCCGTCCATGCAAACAATTCATTGTAAGCACTATTGGTCGTGGCCAATGGGGTTACCACGGCGGGCAATGTAAAACTTTCCATAAGCTCCATTTCATCCAGTCGGATGTTTTCCGTGTAATACTTTCCTTCATTGGGATAGCTTTCGCTCAATTGATCGAGCAATTTGCGCGCTTTTTCATATTGCCTGTTGGCACCCAATACGCCAATGCGTGCCCATTGAACTTCCGGTCCACCGCATTCTGCAATCTCATTTCTCACCAGATAACCATACGCCTCATCATATTGGCGTTCAGTAGTCAGGCAGATAAAAAGATCACACGGATTTCGGGAATTTCTCAAACTTTCACAGGCATCCCTGGGCCCGTCATTCTGACAAAATACCTGACCATGGAGAATCGCCAGAATAGATATGGTCAGGGCAAATTTCAAAAGTAGCGGGGTGAAGTGGATTTGGACCGGTGAATATTGAAATCGTAACCGATAAAAATTTCATGGGTGCCGCTTTGCACTGCCACGAGCGGATTCAAAGCATAATCGTAGGAATAACCGATATGAAGTTTTCTGCGGACCATATAGTGAGCAGAAAAAACCATCCCAAATTGATATCTGTATGTGGTTGTAAGCCATAGCGCATTGGAAAATAGTACGCCAACATTGGCATCGAATTGAGTCGGTCCGTCAAGGGAATGTCGCACAAGCGCACTTGGTTTCAAACTTAAGTTTTCAGACAGTTCGACCACATGCCCGGCCATGATATTTACAAAAGTATTCAGGCGGGCATCGCTGAAATTATTGAACTCCAATCGCTGTTGGTTCAGACTGGTGGCGCTTATCCCTGCATACGTTTTGGGGGAAAGGTACATGAGGCCAAAATCAAAATTCGGAATCCACTGGTTTGGTGCTGAACCAGCTGCCACCGGATCGTTTACGACTTCGTATTCCAACTGCGTCCAGTTGATTTGATAATTGATGACGCCACCCTGTAAGCCGAAAGAAAGATGCCTGTTATCGCCGAGGTTCAGGCGGTAAGCATAGGTCAGGGATGCCGAAGGTGTTTTTCGCGCGCCGATTTCGTCGTTTTGCACCATCAGGCCCAAAGCCATATTTTTATTGCGTAGGGGACCGTGAATAGAAAAGTTCTGGGTGTTTGGCGCACCTTCAAAACCCACCCATTGTGTGCGGTAACTCAAATTTGCCGATAAGGCATCCCGGGCTCCTGCATAAGCCGGATTGACCTGATAAAGATTAAATATATAATGACTGTAAAGCGCATGTTGCTGAGCGTAAGACTCATAAGCAGTACCCAGGATTAAAAACAAGACCAGAATCCATTTCATGCACTTATCTCGTTATTTCGACATACCCTTTAAATGTCTGATCATTTACGTTTGCCACATAGAAATAAGTGGCATCAGGCAACTCAAGTCCATTGGCAGTTTTGCCATCCCACACCACATTGGTATTGTTGTAATTTTTTCCCGACCAGATGAGTTGCCCCCAGCGATTAAAAATTTCCACTTCATTGGTAGCATATTCCGGCAGACCGATGTTTTCTATCCGCCAGGTATTGTTCACAGCATCGCCGTTGGGCGAAAAAGCATTGAAAAAGCGCAACACACAATTTTCCTGTGGTCCCGGCTCGATGGTGAATGATTGACTCAGTTCACAATCCACAGACCGCACGGTGACACTGTATAGCCCCGGACTCAGGCGGTCGTTGCTCAATCCGGATATACCATTGCTCCACGTAATCTCATAGGGTGGCGTACAACCGGCTATCATAAACACTGAAGCAGAGCCATCTGTAGATGTGGGACAAGATGCTGCCGCAAAAACAAGTTCAAATTGCAGCGGAGTTGTGGGCAAGGGCTGTTGAAAGCCTTGCGTAAGTGAAAAATCCTCATAATTCCGGGTTCCTACCACGGCCTCACCCAAGGTGTAGGACCAGGAGATATTCGCTCCTATGTCAGTCTGCCCACCCGCCGTACCGACCACTTGCCGTGAAAGTGTGATCTGGGCTGCCGCCTCAGAAAACACGACAATGCCCAATATGATATGGAGGAGTTTCAAGCGCATTATTCTCTAAAAAGGGTAATCCAGCCATCTTCGCCGATGCTCATAAAAGACCGGGTTTGGGGTTGGGCGCCTGAAATAATCGGATTTTGAGGGCTCAAATCCAATAGATCAGAAAAAAATATCGAAACATTGGCTGAAGAGCCAATTTTCTTAATCGTAATAACCCTGCCCGGAAAAGAAATTGCTTCGGGCATGAAAATGACAAGCGAAAATCCCGAAATATCCATTAAAGCCACAATAAAATTATCGTTCGGTCCAATGTTGTAGACAGAAACATCCTGGTTACTCACTTTAGTGAACTCATAGGCAACTGATCCGGCAATTTGAACATTTGAAGTTCCTACCGCCCTACCAATGCCTACTTTGGAATTTTCTACTGACAACAAAACACTGTTGTCGTCTTCGATTCGCAATAAATCATCATTTGAATTCCCACGAACCTCCAGTTTTGCCACCGCATTCTCGATGCCAATGCCCACATTGTCTGTAGTGTTGTAAATGGCCGTTTCATCGGTATTTTGTTCCCAAAAAGATGGACTCATCAGTGGCGATAAATCGACTTCATGATCAATATCAGCTTCCCGGATCTGAAGAATATTTCCCGGGAGCAAAACAGGCCATCCCGGATTGATGAGTTCATTTTGATCAGACTGATCGAGACCTTGCCGCAGGGGTGAAAGATTGACTTCCTGGTTCAGTGGACCCTGCTGTTCAAGATTTAGCACGTATGTGTCCGGATCCAGGGATAACCCTTCCACCACGGTACCGAATTCTACCACAACGTTTTCTCCCTCCTGTACGAGCGTCAATTGTCTGGTATTGGGCTCAAAGGTCAAATTCTGAACCAGTTCATTGGTCGGATCGGCATCGGCATCATCCACATTGCTAGCCGATTTGGCGTGCAGTGCATAAGGAACAGAAAGAAATTGCATGGCGCCAGCGTTTTGCAAACCCTGACCTGCATCGACATCCACCTGCAACCAGAAATTTCCATCTGACCACGGAATCTGTGAAAAATTCCCTGTAATCACAGTACCCCCGCCTACCTGAATGGAAAACAACCCAAATTCATCCGTACCCACACTGGTATGACTTTCCTGATAAATGATGGCTCCGTTTGGCCCGCCCTGCCGCACTTGGGCGCTGAGAAATATATCTTCGTTGACCAGCTCGGTTCCCGTTTGTGTATTGCGGGCCACCGCCTGATAGTTGATCCGCTCCGGAGCCTGCGCATCTGATAAGATTGACACAAACACGAAGACAAAAAAGACAACACTTCGCAAGAAAAGCATAAGGGCATTCAGTTAATTGGTCCAACCAATGTAAGCCCAATAATAAAGTCCACTACATCCTGCCCACATAAATGTTAACAGCCCTTCGTGGGTTTCCGGTGTTTTTTATGAAAGCAGGTACGTCGCTTCATTTATACGCCATCCTTCTTCATTCAAATATGAACATAAAATGTCCATTTGGACAAGCTAATCCTCTATCAAACTCAAAGCTCGCATGATATGCAAATCGACATTGTTAATAAAATCAGGTAACCAACATGTACAATTCACATCCGAAGCGAAACTTTCCATTACTTTCATCCCACCTCACCGTACCAATTAAACTAAACCAAATGAAACTCCAGCTCAGCTCCCGCCCGGTTCGTGGCATTTTTATGCTTATTCCAATTTTGCTTATGGTTGCTTCAATTCCTATTCAAGGTTTGCAAGCACAAAATTACCCTGTTATTTGTCCAGGTTACACTCCAGAGATTCCCGATTATATGGAAATGGAAACGTGTGGAAGTAATTCCAACACGGCAATGTACGCGAATCCATCGTATACCGGCAATTGCGCAGAGCAACTTCCCTTTCCAGTACCCCAGGGAAGGTTTGTCCTTCAAGGTACTGGGTCAGCAGAAGTTGCTGTCTGGAACATTGACCATTATGTATTCGAGGTGGTGAAAAATTCTGAAGTCCGAATCACATCAATGGTGTCACACCAGGTCGTAAATTTGGTGACTTTCTTGGAATTAACCCCAGATTGGTATGCGTGTGCGGGTTTCGAAGAAAACCCTTATCCTCCAGGTAATCAATTTTACTTATCTGATGGAAATAGTCTTTGCTCGCAGGATTTTTCCATGTCTCTACCAAAGGGTTTCTACATGATGCAGGTTAATCACACGGCACCGAGTTCAATTAATCCCATAACGATGCCAGGATGCGATAATGAATTGGAATACCAGATAAGTATCGAAAACCTCGGCTCCTACAACGATGGCGGCAGTTGTTCCTTCGCCCAAGAGATCACAGCCAAACCCACTTTCGCAGAATCTCAAATTCCTGCCAACCTGTTGGACGGTGAATTGAGCAATGCAATGGGATGTCTTTCAAGTACCGTCGAACAGCGTAGCATGTGGTTCAAATTCACTGCCACCCACGAAAATATGTTCATTATGGCCCGCCGGAATGGTATCAGCAATCTGAATGCCACCGTGGAAGTCTATGATGATTGCAATGGAGCACCGATTCTCTGCCAAAACGCTTTTGCCGGCAATGTCAACGAAGTTGTGATTGTCAACAATACCATTATCGGTCATGAATATTATTTCAAGGTTTACCACAATGGTCAGGGCGTTCTCAGTGGCGGCAATATCTTCGCCGCCGTGGCACACGTGCCTACCACCCAGTTGATCGCAACAGACTGCGGCCGAACAGGCCTGATACCCACTTCCGTTATACGTTCCGCATGGCCTGTCAACCAATTTTTATTGAGCAACTGGATGTTCAAATTTCAGGAAATGTCACCACCTTTTAATGTATATGAGGTAATCAGTCCCAATGGAAACAATCCCAATTTCAGATTGAATTGGTTTCCTCAGTTGCAGGCTGGTAGAACGTATGCCGTATGGACACGCCCTAAAATGTATCAGGGACCAACCTGGGGAGATTACGGCACCTCATGCTTAATTACGATGGCTCCGGCAGCTGCGGGAATGATTGCTTATGATGACGACGAGACCAGTACTTCCGAAGGTTATCGATTCGTTGGAGGCAACATGATTGTGGATGTATGGCCAAATCCGGCGCATGAAGAAGTTATGATCCGGTTTAACGCAAGCGAAGATGATGCCTATGCGGATATCCGAATTGTGGATGTGTCGGGCAAGGAAGTCGACCATCTATACAGGACTTTTGAAGGAGGTGAAATTCAAACACTGGCATTCACCACCGAAAATCTGACTACAGGAATTTACCTGATTCACGTTCGAACGGCTTCCGGTTCAACCGTTGCCAAGCTCGCTGTAAATCATTGATGACTCCGGGAGTACGAAAATCCCAAAACGATTAAACCAACGTCCGGAAAAACCTTCCGGACGTTTTTTTATACAGACTTTTCGGGTTTGAAATATTTCGAGAATCGTACGATATCTGCTTCTTCCAGCAAAGGCTCTCCCTCAAAAATGTAGGCGGCCAATTGATGAGCCATCAAAGGCGCGAGCATCACGCCTTTGGTCCCCATTCCATTAAACAGATAAAGATTTTCCACCTCCGGATGCCTGCCGATCAAAGGCCGGCGGTCCTGAACAGCAGGCCTTACACCCGCCTTGTGATCGACAATGTCAAAGGGGAGATTGATCCATTTTTGAAATTTGACGAGCAATTCTGATTTCGCTTTTTCGGTCGGGAAATTGTCCAGTTCATCCCATTCAAAAGTAGCCCCAACCCGGTATTCATCGTTTCCCAACGGCAATAGAAAAAACCCTGCGTTAAAAATTTTACGCAGCTCCAGTCCGGGACATTTGATGGTGAGTAGTTCGCCTTTCGCAAGGGCAAATGGCAAATAACCAAACAAATGTCCGGCTGCAGCGAGATGACCCGTGCAATCGATCACGCGTTCGGGCCTTTGCCCTTCAATTTCCAAACATTGGAATTCCGAAACATTTTCAGGGAGAGAGAAATGCTCAATCCGCATAATCCCCAGCGAATCAAAATACTTTCTGGAATGGGTCAAAAAGGAATCAACATCCAGATAGCCAGCGTGATTTACAATTCCCGTTTCAAACTCAAATGTAGGAAAGCGATATGCACTGTTGTGCACGCTCCGATCAAGGTATGACGCAAACTCCGGATCATCCATCTTTTCCGTCCAAAGGACATTCTCCAGATCACTGCTGTGAATTCTCCAAAGCGGAATGGGATGATAAAATTTGACCTGAAGCAATTCTTCAGCTGACCGGTAAAATTCATCCAGCGATAGTATCAGTTCATCCGCCATCCAACTTTTGTTGATCCGTCGGAAAACGATGGGATTCCAAAGTCCGGCGGCCACAGTTGAACTGGCGCTTCGATGGCCATCATCGATTACAACGACTGGCTTTCCCCGCCTAAGCAATGTGAGGGCGAGCACAGTACCAGCAATGCCCTGACCGAGTATTAAATTCACAATACAAAGGTAGGCTTAATCTCAGGCAAATGTTTGAATGAAAAACATACACACAAGATCCCTAGACATATACCGACCTGCGGATAAAAGCCAATTATTTTTTAGAGAAACGTGAATTAGACGAGCCTGTAAGGACTTAACCTTTATTGAGATATCAGGCTTCCGCCAAAATATCCTTGACGATGGAAGGGAGGTAATTGAATTCTGTTTCTTTGCTTACAAACCTGCGGGCACCCATGTTGTAAGCCTCTTCGATGGTCCAGTCGTTGTCGTTGTTGCTCAGGAAGATAACGGGTACGCTGTAATCAAAACTCTGCATCAGTTGGATGAGATCAAAACCACTGATGGTGGGCATGGTAATGTCAATAATAACGAGGTTGTATTTCCGGGCACCGAGATGTTTCATAGCCTCCGATGAACCTCCGGCAATATCGACGTCATAACCATTCTCCAACAAGAGTTTCCTTGTTATTTTCAACGTGATTATCTCATCGTCAACGAGAAGAATTCGGTCTTTATTTTCTGCCATTGAGGGAGTAAAGATAAAAAAATAGGTGAAGTCTAAACAGATGTTAAAAACAATTTCTGCTTGGCGTCCTGCATGGCAGTCTCAGTAATTTGAAATACGTGATCAAGATGATCTCCGATATTTTGCAATTTATTATCGCGGATTCCAAGTTCAATATGCTTGAGGTGAATCACAAGATTTTTCAGGCCAAGTGGAACTGCAGCCGACCTCATCCGATGAACCACAAACCGGATTGTGTTCCAATCTTCCAATTTCATAGCCACACGAAGTTCTTCCACATCTTTGGTGGTTCGCTCCCTGTATAATTTCAAAATTTCATTTACGAAGGCCAAATCATTGCCAGACAACTTTTTTAAACCTTCAATATCAATTACTTCAACTTCCATTTTTCAGGGATTTGCCAATATTACGGCCAAATTTTGCAATAGTTACCAAACTACGTTCCCGAATACCATCTGAAAAGATCCATACCATTGGCATAGAGCAAGAGCGTAACCAATATGGCCAATCCAGCTAGTTGTGCATACTCCATGAACTTTTGATTCGGCTGTTTACCCGCTATCATCTCATACAATAAGAACATCACATGCCCCCCATCTAGCGCAGGAATAGGCAGGATGTTCATGACAGCCAGAATAATCGACAACAAGGCCGTCATTTGCCAAAAGCGCACCCAATTCCATTGATCGTCAAATAAGTTTCCAATCATTACAAATCCACCCACCTGTTTGGCACCTTCAGAACTGAAAAGCAATTTCAGTGATTTGACATAATTCACCATGATATTGGTTCCTTCGGCTACACCTGCCGGAAAACTTTCTAAAAACCCATATGTTTCCTTTTCCAGCTCAAAAAATTCGAGGCCCGACTTGGGAATAAATCCAATGGTCCCGTTTTCACCCACGGTCACATCTGTGGCCACCACCTCACCGTTTCGTTCCACTTCCAGTTTGATATTTTCATTTGGCTGAGAGCGCACAGCTGCCCAAACATCCTGCATATAAGCAGCCGGCTTGTCATTGATGCGCAGAAATTTATCTCCTTTCATCAGGCCTGCCTTGCTGGCAGGAGTTTCAGGAGCTACAGAATCCACCACTGCAGGAAAACGCTCCGAAAAAAGTGATCCTGCCTTGCTGCCGCGTTTCAATATCTCCTGTTCGAAATCGGGCGGAAGTTGGATGGTTGTCAATTTTCCATCGCGCCGCACGTCTATATTCCGTCCGTCATTTACAAGAATCAATTGACCAACTTCTGCCAAAGTTTTGGGAACCTCACCACCGACAGAAACGATTTGATCGCCATGCTGAAACCCATTGTCGATCATCAGGGAGTCGGCATAAACACCATACACCAAATTTTCATTTGGGATGTATTCCTTGCCCCAGGCAAACAACATCATGGCAAAAATGAAAAACGCGAGAATCACATTCACCGTCACACCTCCAACCATAATGATGAGCCGTTGCCAGGCCGGCTTGGCGCGAAATTCCCAAGGTTGGGCAGGTTGTTTCATTTGTTCCGTATCCATCGATTCGTCGATCATACCAGATATTTTCACGTAGCCACCGAGGGGCAACCACCCGATGCCGTATTCTGTTTGTCCGATTTTCTTTTTGAAAATGGAAAACCAGGGATCGAAAAAGAGGTAGAATTTTTCTACGCGTGTTTTGAAAAGCTTGGCCGGGATAAAATGTCCCAACTCGTGCAAAACGATAAGTATGGAGAGGCTCAGAATAAACTGGGCAGCTTTTATAAGAATTTCAGTCATTTTTTCGTTGGAAAGTTATCTGGCAATGCCTTGTTTTTGAGATATGGCGCGGGCAAATTCGCGTGTCGCTTTGTCGGTATCAGAATAATCTGCAAGATTGGGTTTTGAAATATACGCAATCTTCTCCAGGCACGTGGCTATCATATCAGACATGCCTGTAAAGGTAATCTTCTCTTTCAGGAAAGCATCTACGGCTATTTCATTGGCGGCATTGAGGATACAAGGCGCATTACCACCGCGAAACATGGCGTCAAAAGCCAACCCGAGATTTTTGAAAGCTTCAAAATCGGGCTTCTCAAAAGTCAAAGATGGGTATTTCATGAAATCAAAACGCGGAAAATCTGATTTTAATCTCTCCGGATATCCAAGGGCATATTGAATGGGCAGCTTCATATCCGGCAAACCCATCTGGGCCTTCATGCTGCCATCCTCAAACTGTACAATGCTGTGTACGATGGATTGGGGATGAACCACCACATCAATTTGATCGGGACGCAGATTAAAAAGCCATTTGGCTTCAATCACTTCCAAACCTTTGTTCATCATCGACGCAGAATCTATGGTAATCTTGGCTCCCATGTCCCAATTCGGATGTTTCAATGCCTGGGCGCGGGTCACGGTATGCAATTCGTCGTATGTTTTTCCCCGGAAGGGGCCGCCTGAAGCAGTGAGAAAGATTTTTTCAATCGGGTTGTGGAATTCACCAGCCAAACACTGAAAGACGGCTGAGTGTTCGCTGTCGACAGGATATATATTCACCCCTTTTTCGGAAGCGGCTTTGGTAACCAATTCTCCGGCTACAACGAGTGTTTCTTTGTTCGCCAGGGCGATTTGCTTGCCGCTTTCAATGGCTTTCATGGTGGGTTTGAGCCCCGAAAATCCGACCAGTGCTGTGAGCACCAAATCGATGGTATCCATTTCCACGATTTCCGCAAGGGCCTGATCGCCGCAAAATACCTTGATGCCCTGATCAAAAAGTTGATCTTTTAACCATTTGTATTTCGACTCATCCTGAATCACCACCGCATTGGGCTTGAACTTCAGCGCCTGTTCCATGAGCAATTGCGCGTTCGAACCTGCGGTGAGTATTTCCACCTGAAACCGGTCCGGATGCGCACCAATCACCTCAAGTGCCTGTGTGCCAATGGAGCCTGTGGAGCCGAGAATGGCTATTCGTTTTTTGCCGGATTCTTCCATATCAAGTGGCAAAGATAAGAGAAAGCGGAAGGGGTGTGACAGGAAGTTTTTGGGTGGTTTAT
>Ga0105047_10009825_pt1 | contig 15711 bp, 16 predicted proteins | sample MAT04_FD_78384 | JGI IMG/M metagenome (GOLD analysis project Ga0105047, IMG submission 78384) | Freshwater microbial communities from Lake Fryxell liftoff mats and glacier meltwater in Antarctica - MAT-04 (megahit assembly) | ecosystem: Environmental > Aquatic > Freshwater > Ice > Liftoff... | reverse complement strand
GTACGCGTTGCCCACCGCCCGCGCCTTCGACCACATGCCCACAGCCTGCGATCACCATGAGATTGAACGCAAGACAGGAAACCGTGTCCGCGTCTGCGTCATTGCCTCACCGCATGAACACGCCGGCCGGTTGCTCAATGCGGCAGGACCCCGGCGGTGATGTGCGATTCAACGCGACAGACAACACCTTGCGGGTGGGTTATGCCGGCGCGAGTGCACTCTTGCACGCGATGCGGCGTGACCGAGACGTCGGCGCCCGCGGGCTGCGTAACTTGGTACGAGCGTTGCTCGAAAGTTGACACGGCTGCCGGAGCCAGCATCCGGCGATGAACAACACACCAATCAAGCCGGGACTGGGCGTCGCCTTTGCCGAAGTGGGATATCGAAGCGGCAAGGATGTTCACAGAATCGCTGCTTGGCTCGGGCACGGCGGCGGCATGGATGCTTGGCCAGAGAGCGGATGCTGTGGGCGTCTCCCCGCAGCCCTGGCGTTCGCGAGTTACTACCTGCGGAATCATTCTGTCGATGAGGATTTCAAGATGAACACTCAGACTGCCTTTTTTCATGATGAGAAGTGCCTTTGGCACAGTACTGCGGGCGGCTTCGCCTTGATCGCCCCTGTGGGTGGGTGGGTACAGCCTCCGGCCGGTGCAGGTCTCGCGGAGTCACCGGAGAGCAAGCGCCGCATGGTCTCGCTGATGCAGGTCTCTGGTCTCGCTGGCAAGGTGGACTTTCGCAGCGCACCGATGGCCACCGAGGAAGACCTGCTGCGTATTCATCCACAGAGCTACCTGGAGCGTTTCAAAGCGCTGTCGGATGCCGGTGGTGGCGAGCTTGGCGACTTTGCGCCATTCGGTCCGGGCAGCTACGAGATCGCCAAGCTGTCTGCGGGAATGGCGTTGCACGCCGTCGACAGTGTGCTGGCTGGCAGGAACCGAAACGCGTATGCGATGTCGCGCCCACCGGGCCATCACTGCCTGGCCGAGATGGCCATGGGCTTTTGCCTGCTGGCGAATATTCCGATCGCCATCGAGGCGGCACGACAGCGCCAAGGCGTGCAGCGCGTTGCGGTTCTTGACTGGGACGTCCACCACGGCAACGGCACGCAGTCGATCTTCTATGGACGCAATGATGTCCTCACTATTTCGATGCATCAGGAAGGCTGCTTTCCGCCCGGATACAGCGGTGCGGACGACCGTGGCGCCGGCGAGGGCCTGGGCTTCAACATCAATGTGCCGCTGCTGCCCGGCGGCGGGCACGATGCCTATGCCTATGCCATGGAACGCATCGTCATTCCGGCGATCGACCGCTTTCGCCCCGAGCTGATCATCGTTGCCAGCGGCTTCGACGCAAACGGCGTGGACCCGCTGGCGCGCATGCTGCTGCACAGCGACTCGTATCGCATGCTCACCCAGCAAGCCATGGCCATGGCAGACCGCCACTGCGAAGGCAAGCTAGTCGTCGTGCACGAGGGCGGATATGCCGAAGCTGCCGTCCCATTCTGCGGCCATGCAGTGGTCGAGACGCTCGCCGCAGAGAGCCTTGGGGTGGAGGACCCGTTTCTCGAGCTGTTCCAGGCCTGGCAGCCGAACCCGCGCTTTGCGGCCTTCCAGCGTGGCTTGATTGATGAGATGGTCAGCCTGCACGGGCTTTGAGTCGACGACAGCGATGGCAAAGGTACTGCAGCGCGAGTGCTCTGACGTCGACGACCAGGCGGGCTCGTTGACGGGATACAGACAGATCTACGAGCAGTTCGGCCTGTCCCGCCTCCGTGGCTCGATGTGGCAAGGGGTGATGTCCGGCGGTGTGGTGTTCCGCGAGTTGACCAATCGGCGACTGCGGCAACAGGACACTCCGCCGGCTGATCACATCGCGCTGGCGGTGCCGATGTCAGTCCAGAGCGGATCGGTCTGGCCGCGATGGAAGAACTCGAGCGCGTTCAAAAACCGGTCTGGTCCACACAACTCGTCGTCCAGGTTCGCTCGGTTGATGACGAAGAGCCCGTTCCGCTGGATTGCCAGATCTACGTGCGTGGCCACGAGCAGACGCTGGAAATCGGCATTTTTCTCGGACCGATGCCGGAGTACACGGTCGAGCATGCAGAACTCTTCATGCGAAGCAGTCCGCATTGTCTGCCTTGACATCACGCCATGACACGCATACCGTCTTCTTCAACGCCCTACAGGGCGTCTTGAGCGCAGGTCAATGGCGATGAGTCCCCAAGAGCTCGTTCAACGAGTGCACCAAACGAGCGGTGGACCTCACTCCGAGCTTGTCGCGAAGGCTGCGCAACTGGTGGTCCACCGTCGACAAGGATCGGTCGAGTTGCCTGGCCACCTCCTTGTAGCTCAAGCCTTTTGCGACCAGCAGCGCCACCTTCATCTCGGCCGGCGTGAGACCGGCAAGCGACAGGTGCCGATGGCCGACGGGGTGTGGGTCTTTGGTCAGCAGCAGCGATGGTGCATCGCCAAGGTGATCTATCCGCAAGAGTGCGCTGCGATCGCCGTGAACGGCGCGCTCATTTTTCCTGCGATCCAGCTCAAGCTGCGCCGCAGCCGCCAGAAGCGGCCCCACTGCACCCTGCGCCAGCGCAGACAGCTGGTTGCAGACTTCGGGGTCCCACCTCGGCGCTTCGTGGTGCCAGTCTGCGCAGATCAAACCCACAGGCCCCACGCCGTCTCGCACAGGGAGAGCCAGCTTCGCAGCCGTGCCAACAGTGAGCAAGGCGACGCGCAGGTCTGCGGTGAAAGACCGCTCCTGCGACACGTCCGCGATGGCAGCGACACCGTCCGCATCAGCCCACACCGCCCTGATGCCGGGGTTTGCTGCGTTGAATTTCTGCCCGATCACGGAGGGCAAGGGCATCGACTGGCGCTGGGCTTCGGCCAACACCACATAGTCGCGCGGCACGCCGCTGGCGCCGACGAAGCCACCAAACCCGCCATCTACCCGGTCTGCGTCGAGCGTGTCGCGCAGCCACTCGGTGGTGATGCGCCAGCAGGCCTGTGGATCGTCCAAATAAAGCAGCAGCTGTGCCGCAAGTTCGCGCCCCGGGCGCCAACGAATAGATGCGGGGCCCTCGAAGAGGCGCTTGCGCAAAACGCGCTGGACTCGAAAGATTTCGTCGTCGTCCATGGTCGGAGTGTGGCGGCCGCATGGATGCGGGCTGGCCTGGGCTGGCCGCGCCTGGTGATTATGCTGGCTCATGTGTTGCTTGATGCCGTTTTCTCCAACTGCGCTTGCTTAACGGGTCGCACCCAGTGATTGACCTGAGCTTGCCATTGACCATGGACGATGTGCCCTTTCGCGGCATCGTCGAACAGTCATTGGCCGGCATTTACGTGGTTCTGGACGAGCGATTCATGTACGCCAACGACACCTTCGTGGCTATGTTCGGCTACGGACGCGACGAATTCGTCGGGCGGCGCATGGTTGACTGTGTGACGCCTGACTCGGCGGACGAAGTAATGCAGAACTACCGGCGCCGCATCAGCGGCGAGGTGCAGGCCATCCATTACTTCACCAAGGGGCTGCGTAAGGACGGCCAGATCGTGCACCTTGAGCTGCATGCTTCGCGCGTCGAGTGCCGAGGCCGCCCAGCGCTGGCTGGCGTGGCGCTCGATGTCACCGAGCGTGTGAACGCGCAAGAGGACCTGCGCCGTTCGCGCGAGCAACTGCGCCAACTGGCAAAGCACAGCAACGCAGCCCGCGAGGTGGAGCGCGAAAAGCTGGCACGCGAGGTTCACGACGTGCTCGGTGGCATGCTGACCTCGGCCAAGTTCGATGTGTCGCGCATCGTGCGCCGCACGGCTACGGCCGAGCTCGCGGAGCTGAATGGCATCGCGACCGAACTGGTCACCCTCATGCAGGACACGATCGACGCGGCCAGAACGATCTCTGACCAGATGCGGCCAGCCAGCCTCGACCTGCTGGGGCTGGGCACCGCGTTGCGCCAAGCCCTCGAGCGCTTCGGTGCCAGGCACGGGTTGAAGTGTCAGTGGCCATCCCGGCTGACGCGGTCAGCTTGCCCGCAGACATGGCGACGCCGATCTTTCGAATCGTGCAAGAGGCATTGACCAACGTCGCCCGCCACGCCCGGGCCAGTCGGGTTGAACTGGTTGTGGAGCATGGACCCGATTCCTTCGCGCTGAGTTTGCGTGACAACGGGGTGGGTCTTGATGTGGGCGCGAAGCGGCAGGGCTCGATCGGGCTGTTCAGCATGGCCGAGCGTGCACGGGACATCGGCGCCAGCCTGCAGGTCAGGGCCTGCCTTGCCGGTGGTACAGAACTGAAGCTGCACCTGCCACTGCCAGCGGTCATGGGAGTAGCGCTGGCATGATTGAACTGCTGGTCGTTGATGACCACACCATCTTCCGCGCCGGCATCTCGCGCCTGATGTCGGACGAGCCCGACATCCGCGTCACTGGCCAGGCGGGCGATGGCGCCATGGCCTTGGCGATGATCCGTGCGCAGCACTACGACGTTGTGCTGATGGACATCAACATGGGCGCCCGCAACGGGTTGGAAGTTCTGGCTACGATCCGCAGCGAGCGCCTGAGGCTGCCCGTCATCATGCTGTCGATGTATGTCGAGGCGCAATACGCCCGGCTGGCCTTGAAGGCACGCGCTAACTCTTACCTTTCCAAAGATGTCAGCCCCGATGAGCTGCTGCGGGCCGTGCGTCATGTGGCACGCGGTGGAATCTACGTGACGCCCGGCTTCGGGCCAAGTGTCGCACCCGTCGTGGCGACAGGTGCGGCCCGGGGCAGTGACGCGCCGCCCCACGAGTCGCTGTCGCCGCGTGAGATGCAGGTGATGGTGAAGATCGCGCGGGGCGTCCCGCTCACCGAGATTGGAGTCCAGATGTGCGTCAGCGTGAAGACCATCGGATCGCATCGCAGCCGCATCCTGGACAAGCTCGGTATCAGGAGCAACGCTGAGCTCGTGCAGTACGCCATGCGACACGGGTTGGTCGATTGATTCAACGAAAACGAAGGAACTTCACTCATGAATCTACTTTTCCGCGGCTGCATGCTGCACAACCCGGCTCTGACATCAACGATCGTGTGTTGCCCCTCGGAACGCGCCTATGGGTCACTCTGTTCAAGACCCCCCCGACTGTCCGCTGATGGCAGTGTCAGGGGCCCGGGCAGACCACACTTTCTTGCACCTGAAGGAAATGGGCGATGAGCACGTTTCCAGAGTACGAACAGTACGACGCGCTCGGACTGGCTGATCTCATCCGCACCGGCCAGGTGGCGCCTGACGAAGTGCTGGAGGCTGCCATCGAGCGCATCGAGAGCCGCAACGGCCCGCTGAACGCGGTGGTGCACAAGCTCTACGACAGCGCCCGGGCTGTGGCGGCGCAGAGTCTGAGCGGCCCCTTCGCTGGCGTGCCGTTCCTGGTCAAGGACCTGGGCATTCAACTCAACGGCGCACCCATTACCCACGGCAGCCGCTTCTGGAAGGACCAGACCTGCGCGAAGGACACGACGCTCGTGCGGCGCTATAAGGCGGCGGGGCTGGTGATTGTCGGCGTCACCAGCACGGCCGAGTACGGACTGTCGTGCGAGACCGCGCCGAGCTTGCAGGGGCCGACCCGCAACCCCTGGGACCTGACCCGCAGCGCTGGCGGGTCCAGCGGCGGGGCTGCGGTGGCGGTGGCGGTCGGCATGGTGCCCGCAGCGCACGCCAACGACGGTGGCGGCTCGATTCGCATCCCCTCATCGAGTTGCGGCGTGTTTGGCCTGAAGACCACGCGCGGGCGCAATCCTGTCGGGCCGGACATTGGCGAGAACTGGAACGGCCTGTCCACCCAGAACGTCATCACACGAAGCGTGCGCGACAGCGCCGCGCTGCTGGACGCCACACACGGCCCAGAGCCGGGCGACCCCTACTCGGCACCGAATTTCGCTGGCAGCTTCCTGGAGGGACTCAAGGCACCGCAGCGTCCGCTGCGCATCGCACTGCAGACCGTGACCCACTTCGGCCAGCCCATTGCCCCAGAGGTGGCCGACGCCGTGCGCGGAGCGGCGGCGTTACTGGCGTCGCTGGGACACCATGTCGACGAGGCCCGGCCACAGTTCGATGCTGAGGCCTTGAAGCAAGACATGTTCACCATCGTCGGCTGCAACGCCACGAATGCGATTCGGCTGCGTGAACAGGTTCTGGGTCGCGCGGTCACGCCCGAAGACATCGAGCGCATCACCTGGTTGTGGATCCAGCGCTGCGAGTCGCGCAGCGGGCGCGACTTGGCGAAGGCGATAGGCACCATCCACACGGTCGCGCGTCAGATCGGACAGTTCTTCGAGGACTTCGACATCCTGCTCACGCCGACGATGCCTCACTTGCCGCTGCCCTTGCGGACGGTGGACATGCGCAGCAGCGATCTGGACGACTACTACGACAAGCTCTACGGCAACAACACCTTCACCACAGTGTGCAACTGCACTGGCGTGCCTGCAGCCAGCGTTCCGCTGGCGTGGGCCGAAGGACTGCCAGTCGGTGTTCAGCTGACTGCGCCCTCGGGTCATGAGATGCGGTTGCTTCGCCTGTCCGCCCAGCTCGAGACGGCCCGGCCCTGGGTCAACCGCAGGCCGCCAATGGCTATTGGTCACACCGCATCGAGCCCAAGCTGATCGAGATCAGTGTTTTCCCGCATTCCTTGCCAGAAAAACGCACCTGATGCCTGTGTCCGCAGATTCCTAACATTCTCCGTATTGCACGGTGATCAAGGGAGTCAATCAAGGTGTATGCACAACAGGTCGATACCGGCGCTTCGCGCATGCGCTCGCTGGATGAGTTGTCACCCCAGGAACGGGCGTTCCAGGAGCGCATCGACGCGGGCGTCAAGATCGAACCCAAGGACTGGATGCCAGAGGGCTACCGCAAGACGCTGATCCGGCAGATTTCGCAGCACGCGCACTCAGAAATTGTCGGCCAGCTGCCCGAGGGCAACTGGGTGACCCGCGCGCCCACCTTGCAGCGCAAGGCCATCCTGCTGGCCAAGATTCAGGACGAGGCCGGCCACGGGCTGTACCTGTACAGCGCGGCCGAGACGCTGGGCGTCTCGCGCGACGAGTTGCTGGCCGCTCTGCATTCGGGCAAGGCCAAGTATTCGAGCATCTTCAACTACCCGACAACCAGCTGGGCCGACATGGGTGCCATTGGCTGGCTGGTGGACGGTTCGGCCATCATCAACCAGATTCCACTGTGCCGCTGCTCCTTCGGGCCCTACTCGCGCGCCATGATCCGCGTCTGCAAGGAAGAGTCGTTCCACGCGCGGCAGGGCTACGACATCATGATGTCGCTGTGTCGCGGCAGCGCCGAGCAGAAGCAGATGGCGCAGGGCGCGCTGAACCGCTGGTGGTGGCCGGCACTGATGATGTTCGGCCCCTCGGACGCTGAATCGGTGAACAGCGCGCAGTCAGCGGCCTGGCGCATCAAGCTGCATTCCAACGACGAGCTGCGCCAGCGCATGGTCGACCAGACCGTGCCTCAGATCGAGTACCTGGGCCTGACCGTCCCCGACCCGCACCTGCGCTGGAACGAGGAGCGCGGCCACTACGACTTCGGCGAGATCGACTGGGCCGAGTTCCACAACGTCGTCAAAGGCAACGGCCCCTGCAACCGCGAACGCCTGCGCACGCGCGTCAAGGCCTATGAAGACGGGCAGTGGTTTCGCGATGCGCTGGTGGTGCACGCCGACAAGTGCGCGGCGCAGCTCCAGGCCGCCTGAGCGTATGCACGCAGCAGCACGCGCAGACACGACAAGGAACAAGCCATGAGCAGAGAGTGGCCGCTGTGGGAAGTGTTCATCCGCAGCCAGCATGGCCTGGCGCACAAGCATGTCGGCAGCCTGCATGCGCCCGATGGCGAGATGGCCATCAACAACGCCCGCGACGTCTACACCCGGCGCAATGAAGGCGTGGGCATCTGGGTGGTGAAGGCGGGCGACATCGTCTCTAGCAGCCCGGGCGACAAGGCGCCGTTGTTCGAGCCGTCGAACAGCAAGGTCTACCGCCACCCCACCTTCTTCCCGATGCCGGAAGAAGTGAAGAACCTCTGAAAGCAACGCCATGCTCGACGACAAGTTCGATTACCTGCTGCGCCTGGGCGACAACGCGTTGGTGCTGTCGCAGCGGCTTTCTGAATGGGTGGGCAAGGGCCCTGCGCTCGAAGAGGACATGGCGCTGGCCAACACCGCGCTAGACCTCATCGGCCAGGCCCGTCTGTGGCTGGCCTATGCCTGCGAGGTGGAAGGTGCCGGCCGCACCGAAGACCAGCTCGCCTTCATGCGCGACGCGCAGGAGTTCAAGAATCTTTTGCTGGTGGAGCAGCCGAACAGCGGCAGTGGGGACGGAGGTGGCGGCGGCTACGCCGACACGCTGATGCGGCAGTACCTTTTCGACAGCTGGCACCTGTTGTTGCTGGACGGGCTCACACGCTCTGCTGACGAGCGCATGGCCGGCATTGCCGAGAAGGCCAAGAAGGAAGTCACCTACCACCTGCGCCGCAGCACCGACCTTTTGGTGCGGCTGGGCGACGGCACCGAGGAAAGCCACCGCCGCATGCAGGCCGCGCTGGATGACCTGTGGATGTACACCGGCGAAATGTTCACTGCCGACGAGGTTGACCAGGTGCTCGAGTCACAGGGTGTGGCCGAGAACGTCGCTGCTTTGCGGCTGACCTGGTTGGAACAAGTGGGTCGCACGCTGACTGCCGCGACGCTGGTGATGCCCTCGCCCGACGCCTGGATGCAAAAAGGCGGCAAGCACGGCCGGCACACCGAGCACATGGGCTTTCTGCTGGCCGATATGCAGTTCCTGCAGCGCGCCTACCCAGGCCAGCAGTGGTAGGCGCCGGTAGGCGACAGCTGGGATCCGATGCAAGCCCCTCAATACCCGACGCTCGATCAGGTCTGGGCCTGGCTGGGCGAGATCGAAGACCCCGAGATTCCCGTGATCTCGATCGTTGATCTGGGTATCGTGCGCGCGGTGCGTTGGGAAGACGGCGGAGACAGCGCTGAATGCGTCGTCACCATCACGCCCACCTATTCGGGCTGCCCGGCCACGCACGTCATCGCGCAAAGCGTGGTCCAGACACTGAAGGGCCACGGCGTGCCCAGCGTGCGCCTGGAAACGCGCATCGCGCCGCCGTGGACCACCGACTGGATGAGCGACGAAGGCAAACGCAAGCTGCGCGACTACGGCATTGCGCCACCGCTGGGTTTGGCGGCCACGCAGTCCATCGCGATTGGCGACATCGGCCGCGGCCCGGCGCCGTTTCTGGTTCAGGCACCGGCCGGGCTGGCTTGCCCGCGCTGCGACTCTTCAGACATCAAGCTGACCAGCCAGTTCGGCTCGACACCCTGCAAGGCGCTGTACCGCTGCAGCAGTTGCCTGGAGCCTTTCGACTACTTCAAGTGCCACTGATGGGGCTTTGATGAGCAAGTTCTACCCATTGACCATCGCCCAGGTGCGCCAGGAAACGCGCGACACCATCGTTGCGACCTTATCAGTGCCCCAGACGCTGCGCGAGTTTTTTTCTTTTACCCAGGGGCAGCATCTGACGCTGCGCGCCGAGATCAACGGCGAGGACCTGCGCCGCTCGTATTCGATCTGCTCGGCCGTGCAGGACGGCGAGCTTCGTATCGCCATCAAGCGCACACCTGGCGGCCAGTTCTCTACCTGGGCCAACGACACGCTCAAGCCGGGCGTCAGCGTCGACGTGATGCCCCCGATGGGGCACTTCAACCTGCCGCTTTCGCCGTCGAATTGCAAGCGCTATCTGGCCTTCGCTGCTGGCAGTGGCATCACGCCGATCTTGTCGATCATCAAGACGACTCTGGCATCCGAGCCGGGCTCCAACTTCACGCTGGTGTACGGTAACCGCGCTTCCGCCGCCGTCATCTTCCGCGAAGAGCTCGCCGAGCTGAAGGACATCCATCGCCAGCGACTGAACATCGTCTACGTGATGAGCCGCGAGCAACAAGACATCGACCTCTTCAATGGCCGCATCACGCGCGAGAAGTGCGAGCGGCTGTTCTCGCAGTGGGTCAGCATTGCCGACCACGACGCTGCCTTTGTCTGCGGCCCTGAAAGCATGATGCGCGAGGTCTCCGAGGCACTGCTGGCGCGCGGCATGCCCAAGGAATCGATCAAGGTAGAGCTGTTCGCAGCCAGTATTCCGAAGAAGACCCATGCGCAGCAGGCGCGGCCTGTGGTGGGGCGCCAGGAATGCGAAGTCACGCTGGTCATCGACGGCAGCCAGCGCAGCTTCACCATGGACAAGGACAAAGCCTCGGTGCTCGACGCCGGGCTCGAGCAAGGCATCGATATGCGCTACTCGTGCAAGGGCGGTGTTTGCGCTACCTGCCGCTGCAAGGTGCTGGAAGGCAAGGTCGAGATGGACGCCAACTATGCGCTAGAGGACTACGAGATCGCGCGTGGATTCGTGCTCTCGTGCCAGGCGTTTCCCATCACTGACCGCCTGGTGCTGGACTTCGACCAGGACAGCTGAGGGCCATGGTGATGGACTACCAGAACATCCTGTTCACGGCGGGCGACCGCATCGCCAGGCTGACGCTGAACCGGCCCGAGCGGCTGAACAGCTTCAATGTCGCCATGCACGAAGAGGTGCGCGACGCACTGGCGCTGGTCGCCGCAGGGGCCGAAGACCGCAGCATTCGCGTGCTGGTGCTGACCGGCGCCGGTCGCGGCTTTTGCGCGGGGCAAGACCTGTCTGACCGCAGCGTTGCGCCGGGCGCCGCTGCGCCGGATCTGGGCGCGTCCATCGAGATGTATTACGGCCCGCTGGTGCTGGCGCTGCGTCGCTTGCCCATTCCGGTGGTCTGCGCCGTGAATGGCGTTGCAGCGGGTGCCGGCGCGAACATTCCGCTGGCCTGCGACATCGTGCTCGCTGCTCGCTCGGCGAGTTTCGTCGAAGCCTTCTGCAAGCTCGGTCTGATACCCGATACCGGCGGCACGTACTTCCTGCCCCGGCTGCTGGGCAGCGCACGCGCCACGGCGCTGGCCCTGTTGGGCGACAAGCTCAGCGCCGAGCAGGCAGCCGCTTGGGGCCTGATCTGGAAATGTGTCGACGATGACCAGCTCAGCGCCGAAACCGACGCCCTGGCGCGCCACTTCGCCAGCGCCCCGACCCTGGGCCTGGCGCGTACCAAGCAAGCGCTGCAGGCCAGCTGCCTGAACACGCTGGAGGCGCAACTGGACCTGGAGCGCGATTGCATGCGCGAGCTCGGTCTCAGCGCGGACTACCGCGAAGGCGTGGCTGCCTTCATGGACAAACGCGCACCGCGCTTCACCGGCACCTGACGCGATGAGTGCAGCCCTGAAGTCCGAGGCCGTGGTGGCCGTGATCGGCGCTGGCGCCATGGGCGCCGGCATTGCGCAGATTGCCGCGCAGGCCGGCCACCCTGTGCGCCTGCTGGACTTGAAGCCGGGTGCCGCAGCGCAGGCGATCGCGGCCCTGCGCGCCACCTTCGGCAAGTTGGCCGACAAGGGCCGCATGCCGCCTGAAGCTGCCGCCGCCGCCGGCGCGCGGCTGACGGTGGCTGATTCCACTGCCGAACTGCACGATGCTACGCTGGTGGTCGAAGCCGTCGTCGAGCGGCTTGAAATAAAGCGGCAGCTCTTTGCCGAGCTGGAAGGCCTTGTCGGTGCGCACTGCATCCTGGCCACCAACACCTCGTCCATTTCTATCACCGCCATTGCGGCCGGGCTGAGGCGCCCGCAACAAGTGCTGGGCATGCACTTCTTCAACCCGGCGCCGCTGATGGCGCTGGTTGAAGTGGTCAGCGGTCTGGCCACCGACGCGGCCGTCGCGCGCGCGATTTACGATACCGCGTTGGCCTGGGGCAAGAGCCCGGTGCACACGAAGTCGTCACCGGGGTTTATCGTCAATCGCGTGGCCAGGCCTTTTTACGCCGAAGGCCTGCGGCTGCTCAGCGAACAGGCGGGTGCCCCCGCCACCATCGACGCGGTCATGCGTGAAGCCGGGGGCTTTCGCATGGGCCCATTCGAGTTGATGGATTTGATCGGCCACGACGTGAACTTCGCCGTCACCCGTTCGGTGTTCGACGCTTACTTCAGCGACCCGAGGTTCACGCCCTCGCTGATTCAGCAGGAGCTGGTCAACGCGGGCTATCTGGGCCGCAAGTCCGGACGCGGCTTTTATGACCATGGGCAAAAAGCCGTCGCACCGTTAGCTGACACCGAACCCGCAGCGGCGCTCGCCAACGGCATTGCGCTGTGGACGGACAGTCCCCTGGGGCTGGCCCTTGCCGAACGCCTGGACGCTGCGGCGGTAGCGTTCAGTCGGCATGGCGCGACGCACGTCGACCGGCGTGTACTGCGCGTTGGCGACGCGCTGGTGCATCTCACTGACGGGCGCAGCGCCACGCAACGGGCGGCCGACAACGGGCACAACGCCACCGTGTTGGCCGACCTGAGCTTGGACCCCCTGAAGGCACGGCGCATCGCATTGGGCAGAGCCGATACGTGCAGCGAGGCGGCCTTTCGTGCGGCGGTGGCCGTGTTCCAGGCCGCAGGCTTTGCCGTGTCGCGCCTGGCCGACGTGCCCGGCCTGGCGGTGATGCGCACGGTGGCCATGCTGGCCAACGAAGCCGCAGATGCCGTCAACCAGGGTGTGTGCGACGCCGCTGCTGCCGACATCGCCATGCAAAAAGGCGTGAACTACCCCAGGGGGCCGCTGGCCTGGGCCGACCAGATCGGCTTGGGCCAGGTGCTGACCGTACTTGACCACCTGGCGCAGGTCTACGGCGAAGACCGATACCGCGCTTCACCTTTGTTGCGGCGCCTGGTTGCAGGTGGCCGCCGCTTTCACACATCAAGAGGAGACGACCGTGACGAGACTGCATCCAACGCTTGACGAGCTGGAGCCTATCGAGCGCGCCAGCCGCGACGAGATCACCGCGCTGCAACTGCAACGCATGCAGACCACGCTCAGGCGCGCCTACAACAACGTGCCACACTACCGCGCCGCTTTCGACGCGGCCGGCGTGCGTCCCGAGGATTGCAAGTCGCTGAAGGACCTGGCCAAGTTCCCCTTCACAGCCAAGAAAGACCTGCGCGACAACTACCCCTTCGGCATGTTCGCCGTGCCGCGTGAGCAGGTCATGCGCATCCACGCTTCTTCTGGCACCACGGGCAAACCGACGGTGGTGGGCTACACCAGGAACGACATCGACGTCTGGTCCACAGTCGTCGCGCGCTCCATCCGCGCCGCGGGTGGACGCGCCGGTGACCTGTGCCACATCTCCTACGGTTATGGCCTCTTCACCGGCGGCCTGGGCGCGCATTACGGTGCCGAGAAGTTGGGCTGCACGGTGATCCCGATGTCCGGCGGTCAGACCGAGAAGCAGGTGCAGCTGATCTGCGACTTCAAGCCCGACATCATCATGGTCACGCCGAGCTACATGCTCAACATCATCGAAGAGTTCCAGCGCCAGGGTCTCGACCCGGTGGAGAGCTCATTGAAGATCGGCATCTTCGGTGCCGAGCCCTGGACCGGCGCCATGCGCGGCGAGATCGAGGCACGTGCCGGTATCGACGCGGTGGACATCTACGGCCTGTCGGAAGTGATGGGCCCGGGCGTGGCGAGCGAATGCGTTGAGAGCAAGGACGGCCCGGTGATCTGGGAAGACCACTTCTACCCTGAAATCATCGACCCCGAGACCGGTGAGGTGCTGCCCGACGGCGAAGAAGGCGAACTCGTCTTCACCTCGTTGACCAAGGAAGCGATGCCCGTCATCCGCTATCGCACGCGCGACTTGACCAAGCTGTTGCCGCCGACTTCGCGCTCGATGCGGCGCATAGGCAAGATCACCGGCCGCAGCGACGACATGCTGATCATCCGCGGCGTGAACGTGTTCCCGACGCAAATCGAAGAGCTGATTCTCAAGAACGAAAAGCTTGCGCCCATCTACCAGCTGGTGGTGACGCGAGATGGCCATCTCGACAAGCTGGATGTGCTGGTCGAGGCCCGGGCCGAGGTCTCGGACCGACTGACCACGACTGAGTCCGAAGGCATTGCGCGCTCGTTGGAGCACAGTATCAAGACCTATGTCGGCGTGAGCACCAAGGTGCGCGTGTTGGCGACAGACAGCATTGAGCGTACGCTGACGGGCAAGGCTCGGCGCGTGATCGACAAGCGCCCCAAAGCGTTGCACGAACAGCCTAGAGGCGCCATCTGAGGGCTGCGCGATGAACCAGCATGCCTACATCATCGACGCGATCCGCACGCCTTTTGGCCGCTACGGCGGAGCGTTGGCCACGGTGCGCGCGGACGACTTGGGAGCGATCCCGATCAAGGCCCTCATGGACCGCAACGCGTCGGTCGACTGGGCCGCAGTCGATGACGTGATCTACGGCTGCGCCAACCAGGCTGGAGAAGACAACCGGAACGTGGCGCGTATGGCCGCGCTGCTGGCGGGTTTGCCCGTCGAAGTGGGCGGCACCACATTGAACCGTCTGTGCGGCTCCAGCCTGGACGCCATCGGCTCGGCTGCGCGCAGTATCAAGGCCGGTGAAACGCAGCTCATGATCGCCGGTGGAGTCGAGAGCATGACGCGCGCGCCCTTCGTCATGGGCAAGACCGACTCGGCCTTTTCACGCACTGCGAAGATCGAGGACACGACCATCGGCTGGCGCTTCGTCAACAAGCTGATGAAGGAACGCTATGGCATCGACTCGATGCCCGAGACGGCCGAGAACGTGGCGGCCGACTTCAAGGTCTCACGCGCCGACCAGGACGCCATGGCCGTGCGCAGCCAGCAGCGCTGGGGGCGTGCTCAGGCCGCAGGCCTGTTCGCGGCCGAGACCGTGGCGGTGGTGGTGTCGCAGAAGAAAGGCGAGCCCAGAACGTTCGACACTGACGAGCACCCACGTCCCGAGACCACCGTCGACATGTTGGCCAGGCTCAAGGGCGTAGTACGTCCTGACGGCAGCGTGACGGCCGGCAACGCATCAGGCGTGAACGACGGCGCTTGTGCGTTGCTGCTGGCCAGTGACGCAGCCGTGGCGCGCTACCAAATGGAGCCACGCGCCCGCGTACTCGGCATGGCCGTGGCAGGCCTGGCGCCGCGCATCATGGGCTTCGGCCCGTCGCCTGCGGCGAAAAAGGTATTGGCGCTGTGCGGCCTGACGCTGGCGCAGATGGACGTGATCGAACTCAACGAAGCCTTTGCCGCGCAGGCGCTTGCCGTCACACGCGACCTGGGCTTGCCCGACGACGCGGCCCATGTCAACCCGAACGGCGGCGCCATAGCCATCGGCCACCCTCTGGGGGCTTCGGGCGCGCGCCTGGTCACGACGGCACTCAACCAGATCGAACGCACCGGTGGGCGCTACGCGCTGTGCACGATGTGCATAGGCGTTGGCCAGGGCATTGCGCTGGTGATTGAACGTTGCTGACCGTGCCCAAGCAATCCTGCAAGTCCAAAGCAGCTTCGATTAGGAAACTTCATGCCCTTCGTCCCAACGCTCCAAAGCCTCATCGCCGACCGCTGGGTCGGCACGACTGCCGCGTCGCCGCTGGCGAGCGCCATCGATGGCAAGACCGTCTTTCACACGCACTCGGAAGCGGTTGACTTCGCCGAGGCCTTGGCCTTCGCGCGGCGCACGGGCGGCCCGGCGCTGGTGGCCATGGACTTCCAGCAGCGCGCGGCGCGCC
>Ga0105047_10009819_pt1 | contig 15714 bp, 12 predicted proteins | sample MAT04_FD_78384 | JGI IMG/M metagenome (GOLD analysis project Ga0105047, IMG submission 78384) | Freshwater microbial communities from Lake Fryxell liftoff mats and glacier meltwater in Antarctica - MAT-04 (megahit assembly) | ecosystem: Environmental > Aquatic > Freshwater > Ice > Liftoff... | reverse complement strand
GCCGTGGAACTCGTCGGTCGCCAGGCCGCGGACCTCGAAGACGAGTTTGGTCTCCGTCTTATCGAACTCCATAACGGTCCATTGTGTATTCGCGGTTTGCCCTTGATCGGTGTAACCGAATCGCCCACCGAGGCTGAACACGCTCTTCGGCAGCGTGGCCCCCGGGATCAACCATCGCGCGACGTCCATTTGGTGAACGCCCTGATTGCCGATGTCGCCATTGCCAAAGTCCCAGAACCAATGCCAGTTGTAGTGCACGAGGTTCGCATGGTGCGGTTGCTCGGTCGCCGGCCCGAGCCAGATGTCGAAGTCGACTTCTTTCGGGGCTGGTACGATCGGCTTGGTACCAATCGATCCGCGTGGTTTGTAGCACAGCCCGTAACTGACGAGCAACTTCCCGAGTTTCCCGCTCTTCACGATCTCGGCCAGTTTGGCCCACTTGGCATCCGAACGGCTTTGCGTGCCATGCTGCACGACGCGATCGTACTTACGGGCCATCTCCACCGCAATGCGGCCTTCGCGCACGTTGTGCGAACAGGGCTTTTCCACGTAAACATCTTTTCCCGCCTGGCAGGCCCAGATCGTCATCAGCGCGTGCCAGTGATTCGGCGTCGCGATCGAGACCGCATCCACGTCCTTCTTTTCCAGCACTTTGCGAATGTCCGTCACGCACACGGGCTCGTTGCCACCTTTTTTGGCGATCGTATCGAGGTGTTTTTGGTAAGTGCGCTGGTCGGGGTCCACGAGGTGAGTGATCGCCACGTTTTTCATGCCGACGTAGGCGCCGACGTGCGAGCCGCCTCGGCCGTTGAGCCCGGCGACGGCGATGCGAACCGTCTCATTTGCTCCGATGATTTTGCCCGACGATTTCGTGTGCGAGATCGCCACGGTCCCGGCCGCGGCCAGGCTCGTACCGAGAAATTGACGCCGCGTAAACTTCGCCATATTGACCGTACCTTTGGGGAGAGAAAATCGGGAACTTCTACGAACGATACCCGCCCAGGGTGGGGGCATTCAACAAATCTTCTCGGAACTCGCACCGAATCTCGTATTCCGCATCGTGCGGATCGGGTAGATACAAGTAACTTCTCACTCGTCCCCTGAAGAACCATGCGATTCCTGATTGCCTCGTGGATCATGGCGACTCTTGTCGGTTCGGCAGTGGCTCAGCCATTGACCGTGCCGTTGGCCAAGTTGAATCCTGGAGATGTCGCGCGCATCCCCGAGCCATTCCTTCACAAGCCGTCCAAGCTGCCCGACCGCGTGATTCTGACCTGGTCTGGTGATCCCGCAACCACCCAGGCCGTCACCTGGCGGACCGACACGACGGTGGAAACGCCCGTCGCCCAGCTCGCCAAGTCCGAGGTCGGACCGAAACTCAAACCGCTGGGTTCGACCGTTTCCGTGGTGACGACGCCGTTGAAATCGAACATCAACGAAGCGTTCTACCATTCCGTCAACTTCACGGACTTGACCCCGAGTACCAAATACGTTTACCGCCTCGGTGACGGCTCAAACTGGACCGAGTGGTATCAATTCGAAACAGCAAGCGACAAGCCGGACCCGCTGCGATTCATCTACTTCGGCGATGCCCAAAACGATTTGAAAATGCACTGGAGTCGGGTCGTCCGCGGGGCCTACTCGGACATGCCCAAGGCCCATTTCATCCTCCACGCCGGGGATCTGGTGAATCAGGGCTCGAAGGATGCCGAGTGGGGCGAATGGCACACCGCGGCCGGGTGGATCAACGGCATGGTGCCCTGCGTGCCGACTCCGGGGAACCACGAATACAGCGGCAAAAAAGGCCTCACCGAGCACTGGCGGCCCCAGTTCGCCCTGCCGGAGAACGGCCCGAAAGGCCTCGAAGAATCGGCGTTCTTCTTCGACATTCAGGGCGTAAGGATCGTCAGTTTGAACTCGAATGAAAAGCAGAAAGACCAGGTGGAATGGCTGGACAACGTGCTCGCGAACAATCCGAACAAGTGGACCGTGCTGACGTTCCACCACCCGATTTACTCCGCCGCGAAGGGCCGCGATAATAAAACGGTCCGTGACCTTTGGCGACCCGTCATCGAAAAGTACGGTGTCGACATCGTGCTCACCGGCCACGATCACACTTATGCTCGCAGTGGCCTGATGCGGGACGATAACTTGCTCGAAACCAGCCGCGTGACGGAGCAAGGGACCGTTTACGTCGTCTCTGTGAGTGGGCCGAAGATGTACACGGTCGAAGAAGAATCTTGGATGAAATCGAGTGCCCAGGACACGCAACTCTACCAACTCATCACCATCGACGGCGACAAACTCCACTACGAAGCCCGCACCGCCCGGGGTGATCTTTACGACGAATTCGAACTCCGCAAATCGGAGGGTGCCGGCAACCAAATCGTCGAGCGCGATCAACTGGATTCCGAACGGAGCGTTCAAGAATCGCCCTCGCGGAAGCAACTGATTCTTGCCGTGGCGGCGATGCTGGGGATCGCAGTGTTTTTCGGAGCCGTCAAGGCGGGGCGGTGGCTAGGAAGGAAGCGAGCCGCGAAAACACCTGCGAGCGAGACAAAACCCCCGCAGGCCTGATACGTTGAGGGGACGGAGGATCCGCATGGCCGTCCCGACTCGCGATGAACTGGCGACCCGTTATCTCGAACAACTCCCGTATCCACCGTATCCGGTGCAGGAAGAGGCCCTCCTCACCTGGTTCACCTCGGACCAGGGTGGCGTGCTCGTCTGCGCACCGACGGGAACCGGCAAAACTTTGATCGCTGAAGCTGCCCTCTTCGAAGCGTTGCACACGAACACAACGGCGTATTACACGACGCCGTTGATCGCCTTGACGGACCAGAAGTTTCAAGAGATGCAGCTCGCCGCGGAACGCTGGGGGTTCAAGAAGGAAGACGTTGGCCTCGTGACCGGCAACCGCAAGGTGAACCCCGGAGCCAAGGTGCTCGTTGTCGTTGCGGAGATTTTGCTCAATCGGTTGCTGCATCCGGAGGGGTTCGATTTTCACAAGGTCTCCGCCGTGGTGATGGATGAGTTCCATAACTTCGCAGATCAAGAACGTGGGATCGTGTGGGAACTTTCGTTGAATCTGTTACCCAAAAATGTCCGCTTGCTGTTGCTCTCCGCGACGGTGGGAAACTCCGTCGAATTCCTCAACTGGCTCGACCGGCAACATGGGCGCAAGCTCGAACTCGTTGAAGGGAAAGAACGCAAGATCCCGCTCACGTATCACTGGATTGCCGATGAGTATCTCAACGATCAACTCGTCAGCATGGCGAAGGGAACCGACGATGTGCGGAAGACTCCGGCCTTGGTGTTTGCGTTCAACCGCGATGAATGCTGGAGCGTGGCCGAGCAACTCAAGGGGCTCGACTTGCTGAACGGGCCGCAGAAGTCGGCGTTAAACGCGGAAGTCGATAAGCTCGAATGGCCCGGCGGCATCGGGCCGAAGCTCAAGCAAATGCTCCGCCGCGGCGTCGGCGTTCACCATGCGGGGTTGTTGCCGAAGTACCGGAGGGTCGTGGAAGAACTCTTCCAGAAGAAGTTACTCAGCGTCGCACTTTGCACGGAGACGCTCGCCGCGGGGATCAATTTACCGGCTCGTTCCGTGGTGCTCACATCGCTTGTCAAAGGACCGTTCGGCAAAGAGAAGGTGATCGACCCGAGTACGGCCCACCAGATTTTTGGCCGGGCCGGCCGGCCGCAGTACGACAAGGAAGGCTTCGTTTACGCTCTTCCCCATGAGGACGATGTGCGGATCGTAAAGTGGAAAAAGCTCTACGATCAGATCCCGGAAACGGCCAAAGACCCGGTGATGCTCCGAAAGAAAAAGGACCTCCTCAAGAAGAAACCCGCCCGAAATACGCAGCGAAAATACTGGACCGTCACCGACTTCGAAAAGCTGCAAACGGCCGCTCCGGCTCGCTTGTACAGCAAGGGTCCGCTGCCGTGGCGGCTCCTCGCGTATCTGTTGAAAGTCTCTCCCGATGTCGAGAAAATCCGCAGTTTCGTGCGAAAGCGCCTTCTCGATCAACCGCGGATCGAAGCGGGGATGAAGCAACTGAACCGCATGTTGATCGTGCTTGCCGAGAAGGGGTTTATCGTCCTCGATCCGCCGTTCGTGCCGAGCCCACCGGACCCCGCGGCGGCGAACGACCCAAACCAGAAAGTCGCCGGACCGAGCACCGCGGACATCGCGGCGTATCAACCGCTCACCGCAACCGCGACACCCGAACTGGATAAAGTCCTTGTCTTCCGGGCCGTTCATCCACTGTACGGCGCATTCCTGATCGACCACTTGGCGACGGCGAACCGCGAGGAACGCATCCTGATTCTCGAATCGGTTCTAGAACTTCCGCGGCCGCTCTTGAAGTTCGTTCGCATTCCCGATGACCTTCCGCCAGGGCCGCTGGAACTCGAAAAACTCGACCCCGAATTGATTGCCAAGGGACTGATCACGGTCAAATTACCGAAAGCGGAAGGAGAAGAAGAGGAAGAAGAAGAGTACGTTCCCTGGGACGAGCGACCGCCGAAACTGCCCGACAAATTGCGGCTTCTGTTTGATGCCTTGCACCCCGACGTGGCGGACCTGAACACTCAAGCCGTCTGGTGTGCCGGCGAGGTCCTGCGCTTCGGGGGGAACTTCGCCACGTTTATCACCTCGAAAGATCTCGCCAAACAGGAAGGGCTCGTCTTTCGGCATTTGTTGCGGATGATTTTGCTGACCGAAGAGTTTGCCGAGGTGACGCCCCACGGGCTCGATCCGTTGATCTGGCGAGCGGACTTGAAAGACATTGCCGACCGACTCACCGAAACGTGCAAAGTGGTCGATCCCACGAGTACCGAACAGACGATCAAGAAGGCCCACGCGGCGGATGTCGTCGAAGGAGAAGTCGCTGTGGCGACTACGACCGCGGAGCCGGTGGACGATTTTGGGGTGGGGATTTTGGATTAAGACTTCAACAGCCGTGGACGCGGATAACGCGGATCGGAAGACGCGGATAAAAGACAGGGATAAGACCAAGAGATTGAAACCCGAAATCCGGATCGGTTTTGGATCCGGTTTTATCCGCGTTGATCTGCGTTCGACGATCCGCGTCCTTTGCCTTTGAAGTCTGTAGGTCTCAACTCTATCGAGGCTTCAACAGCCCTGGACGCGGATGACGCGGATTTGAAGACGCAGATAAACGCGGATAAGACCAGGGAGATGAAACCCAAAACCGAGATAATTCTTGGTTCTGTTCAAACTGTTCTTATCCCTGTCTTTTATCCGCGTCTTCCGATCCGCGTCATCCGCGTCCAGGGCTGTTGACGTCTTGGTTAACTCTCGCTCGCGCTACCCATTCTCGTCGCGTTCGGTTACCATCGCCCAAATGAATTCAACTACTTCGTCAACAGCCCTGCCTCGCGTGCTCGGGGTTTGGATGGCCGCAGCCGTGGTCGTCGGCACTGTCATCGGCTCGGGCGTGTTCAAAAAAGGCCAAAAAGTCGCGGAGAACATCCCCGAATTCGGCCTTGCCATGATCGCCTGGGTGCTCGTCGGTGTGGTCACCCTTTTCGGCGCGCTTGTCCTCGCCGAGATTGCAGTGCTCTTCCCGCGGGCCGGGGGGAACTATCAGTTCTTGAAGGAAGGCTATGGCCGATTCTTCGGCTTCCTGTGGGGCTGGGTCGAGTTTTGGATCATTCGCCCAGCGTCAATTGCCGCGCTGGCCACGATCTTTACCCAGGGGCTCAACGTCGTTCTCAAAGAACTGACTCACAGTGGCGGCGACGTCCTTGAGTTTTGGCCACAACAACTGAGTACCTGTGGTCTGATCCTCGTGCTGGGAATTGTGAATGCAATCGGCACCCGCATCGGGGGTGGCGTTCAACTGGCGATTACCATCGTCAAAGTGGGCTCGCTCGCGGCCATTGTGCTGTTGCCGCTTGTGATTCTCCTGTTCGACGATCATCCGCGAACCACGCCGACGACCGACAACATGCGGCCCTTCTGGCCGAATGATTGGTCGAAGGTGAGTTGGGGAAAGTTCGGCGTCGCCCTGGTCGCGATCTTGTGGGCGTACGACGGCTGGCGGAACATCGGGCCGATTGCCGAGGAAGTCAAAAACCCGCAGCGAAATCTCCCGCTGGCCCTGCTGGGCGGCGTCGTGGTCCTTATCACGATCTACGTTTCCGTGAACGCGGCTTACTATCTCGTGATCCCACAAAATGAGATGGCGGCTGTCGAGAATACCACAGTGGCCGCCGTGTTCTGCGAGCGCCTGATCGGCCCGATCGGCGCGATGCTCGCCTCGGCCGCGGTGATGATCTCCGTCCTCGGCGCCGCGAACGGGAACGTGTTTGTTGGCCCCCGGCTCCTCTTCGCGATGGCCCGCGACCGCATGGCCCCCGCGGACCTGACGCGGCTCGATCCACGCACGAACACTCCCGCGATTGCCATTGGCCTTGTCGTCTTCTGGGCCATCGGGCTCGTGTTGTTATTCGGCGTACTTCACGAGTTGAGAGTCGAAGTGAAAGACCCATTCGATTCGTTAACCGACTTCGCTGTCTTTGGCGCCGCGGGGCTCGAAATTCTCGTCATTGGGTCGATCTTTGTATTCCGCAAGAAGTACCCGCTGGATCGCTTTCCGCGTGCGTACCGTTGTATTGGTTATCCTTTTGTGCCAATTGTTTTCATGCTCGTCATGTTCGCTGTACTCGTGAATATGTTTTTGCAACCGAGTCAGCGCACCGAAGCCATCATCGGGCTTGGGTTCATCGGGGTCGGGGCGATCGTGTATGCGTTCGTCTTCGTGGAACGAGGTCGTGCGAGGCGGAAACAAAAGAAAAAAGTGGGACGACGAAAGCGAGGATGAATCCGCTCCGCAGACTCGAATGTCATGAAACGCGATTCCTTTCGAACTCGGTCAAGCGTCGAGGCACTCGAACTTGGAATCGTGTTCCCTGGTGAGGTTCTGATCTGACGGTGATGGTACCGCCGTGGGCCGTGGCGATCCGCCGGGCAATCGCTAACCCAAGACCAATGCCGGTATTGCCGCTTCGCCGGGCACTGGCAGAACGGAAAAACGGATTGAAGATCAGTGGCAAATCCTCCGCCAAGATGCCGACACCGCAATCCGTGATGGAAAGCACGATTGAACCACCTTTTGTCGTCATCCCAATTGTCACCGGGCTACAGTTTGGGCTGTAGCTGAAAGCATTGTCGAGCAAATTATCGAGCAACTGCCCAAAAAGTACGGAGTGAAGTTTGACTGGGTATGGTCCTGGATCGATGGCAACGTGCAGGTCCGCAGCCCGTGAATTCGCTGTGCAGGACTGGAGGTGATCCTGTAGCCACTCCGCAAGATCAACCGCTTCGAGTGCTGCGGGCAACGCATCGGCATCCGAGCGGGTCAAGAACAGTAATGATTCGACGATGAGCCGGAGATGTTCTCCGCGACCGTGAACTTTTTCGAGCGTTTCCCGATATTCAGAGTCCGAGCGTGGGTGACGAAGGCAAACTTCAACTTGTCCCAGCAGTGCAGCGAGTGGCGTTCGAAGTTGATGCGAGGCATCCCCCGCGAATCGTTGTTGCCGTTCAAACGCCTCTTCCACGCGGTCGAGTAATCCATTGAACGAGTTGCCCAACGTCGCAAGTTCGTCGCGGGTAGCAGGCACAGGGAGTCGTTCCCCCAGATCGTTCACGGTGATAGCCCTCGCACGGGTTGCCATCGCTGTCACGGGTCGAAGTGCTCGCCGACAAATCCAGCAACTACTCACGAAGGCAGCGAGCCAGACCGCAATCGAAACGCCAGTGAGAATCAATGCGAGTCCTCTCAATGCGGATGTCACAGCGTCACACGGCACCGCGACACTCAGGTCGATGTAGGCGAAGCGCTCTGAGGGATCGCGCTCACCAAAGTGAGCCTTCGAAGACAACTCGGTCGGAGGCGGTGCTTCGATTCGCCGATGAAACACTCGCCACAACTCTCCTCGGGCATTGGCTTGTGTGTAAGGATGTTCTCGACCGAGGTTCGACATGTCGAATTTCGGAGGTTCGTCACCGCCCGCACAGTACGTTTCCAAGGACCGATTCCCAGGTGCCGTAACCGAATAACAAACGAATCCATCCCCGCGACCGTGGTCGACGACAATCAGCCGTTCGCTCACTTCCCACTCGACGCCGCGTTCGTCGACCTCGGCGGCGGCTGTCAATGTGTTGAGGGACGAAATCGCACGGGCATCCACCTCCGCGTAGAGCCGTTCGCGCATGAGCAAGTAAACGACCAGCGAGAACATTAACAAAGTGACGGCCAAACCCGCCAGGAAGAATCCGGTCAACCGCGTCGTCAGCGTCATGACGCCTCCGCCCCCGGTGTTTCGCCGAAGCGGTAACCCCGACCCCGGAGCGTGTGAATGATTCGCGGTCCGTGCGTTTCGAGCTTGCGCCGCAGTTCCATCACGTGGACTTCAAGTGTGTTTGACATGCCGTCGTAACGCTCGTCCCAAACTTGTTCGTAGATGCGCGTCCGCGAAAGCACTTCCCCCGGATGGCGCAGAAAAAAAACCAGCAGTGCTTGTTCTTTGGCAGTGAGGTCGAGCACCGCGCCCGCGCGTCGCGTGGTCTGCGTCAACAAATCGAGCGAGACCTCCCGATAAACAAGCGTTGAATTTCTCGCAGGAGTCTGTCGACGGGCCAAGGCTCGAATACGAGCAAGGAATTCTTCAAATGCGAATGGCTTACACAGATAGTCATCGGCTCCCGCGTCGAGCCCCCGGACCCGATCGGAGACAGCATCGCGAGCCGTGAGAAACAGCACCGGAGCAAACCCACCGGCGGATCGAAATCGTTTGAGGACCGTCAAGCCGTCGATCCCCGGCAGCCACCAGTCGAGCACGACGACATCCCAGGAACCTCGATTGACGAGGTGCCATCCAGTTTCCCCGTCGGCGGCATGTTCGACGGTGAAATTTTCCTCGCGGAGACCGCGGACCAGGTAGTCCGCGATCTCGGGTTCGTCTTCAATCACCAACACGCGGATACTCACAGGTTCATCAACTCCAAGGCCGGATTACTTCTTGTCGTCCTTCTTTTTTTCTTCCTTCTTCTCTTCATTCTTCTCCTCTTTCTTCTTGTCCTCGGTCTTTTCAATCTTCCCTTCCGGGGAAATTTCCACTTCGATCATTTTCTTATCGGCCAAGACGAGCAGGACTTCGTAATACGCGATGAACTCTTTACCGTCCTTGAGCTTCGTCATCTCCTCGACAACCTTGTACGTCGCTTTCGGGTAATTGGCTTCGAGAGTTTCTTTCACGGCTTTGGGCAGGTCTTTCTCTGCGATGACTTTTTCGATCAACGTGATCATCCCCTCGGGAGTCAGCATCACGTCGTACTTGGTCCCGCCATCCTTGAGAGTCACTTCGTACTCGACCTTGTCGCCCTCGGTCTCTTTCGCTGCTTCCACAAGTTCTGCCTTGGGGAACCGTTTCTTGACGGCGTCGAGCACGGGCTTGGGCAATTTGTCGAGAGGGATCTCAACTTCATCGGCCCGAACCGTGGTCGCCAATGCCAGCAATCCAATTGCCATCAACTCGATCAAGATCAGACGCATCGCGTTTCTCCTCAGCTTCGCCTTCCGCTCGTCGAGTATCGACGAACCACGAAGTATCGGACAGGATAGTTCGAAGGTGTAAAGCCGGGGTGAAGTGTGGATAAACTCGAGCTTATCTTGCAAAATTGTTCGGGAACCCAACACCGTTTCGCACCCAAAACTCGGGCCCAATTCACCGAGCCCGTTCACTTCGTCTTCTTTGGCGGTGTCGCCTCGTGCGCAACGGGCGATCGCGACCAACCCCAGACAGCAAGGATTGTCATGAGCAAGGCATAACCCGTGAGCACGATCAAGGCGAGCGTCTTCAGATCGATTGAGGGTGTTGCCTTCGCCGATTTCTTCGAACGTCGCGGCAATTCCTCGGACTCTTCCGTATCCTCGAACGGATCCAAGGAAGCGGTATTTGGGGTTGGTGGTGGCGGCAGAGGTGGTTGGTACGAAGGCATCGGCATCGGAGCGGCATTGCCCATCGGCGATGGCTCCTGTGGCCCCATCGGCGGTAGCATCGGCCTCTTCATCTCGAAGGCGGAGAAAACACTATCCTCCGAATCCTCGGGATCAGCGAAAATACTCTCGGCACTTTCCCGGGGAACGATGTTGCTGAATAGCTCTCGCATGGGCTCATCAGAAGCAGGCGGCATGGCGGGAGCGTCCACTGGAGCCGGGGCCAAGACCGGCGCCAGAACGACCTCCTGGCAGTGCGGGCACCGCACCGAGCGGCCCGCAAGATCGAGCCCGACTCCCATTCGCCGGGTGCAACGGGGGCAAGGAAAGGTCAGAGGTTGCATACCATCTCGATAGGAAAACCTTAACCCCGGCCGGAATCGGCCGAGGTCGATAACGAGAGAGAGGACGATTACTTGGGTGCTTCCATCGCCCATTTCAGACCGGCGACCAGATGCGTTTGAAATCGCGGGTCTTTCCAAACTTCGTTGTTGTGGCCCAGCGACGTGTAGAAGACCCGGCCTTTGCCGTAGTCTTTGACCCATGAAATCGCGTAATCCTTGTCGGCTCGTTTGCCCTTGCTGACGTCGATCGACGAATTGTCGACGCTCAGAATCACGTGCAGTTTCTCGCGGGAATAGTCTTTGAACTGGTAAATCTCGTCCTTGATTTCGTTGCCCGTTTCGAAGCCGACCCCGGTGGCGTGCTTGGGATCTTCGACCTTGATCGCGATTTTCTGGTGCCAGGGGTGGCCGTCGAAGTACCCGCCGATGAGGTCCCCGTAAGCAGTGTTGTAGAGCGTATCGGTCGCACAGTGCGTCCCAGCGAAGGCTCCACCGGCTTTGATCCAATCCATCAGATCGACGAGTTCTTCCTTGTTCACGGGAGAGCCTGTGGTGAAGAAGAGCACAACGTCGAAGTTCTTGAGAGTCTCTTTGTTGATGCGTCCGCAGTTCTCCTTGGCGACGGTCTTGCCCGTTCCGCGAAACTTGATGTTGTAGGCTTCCAAAGCCGTGACTTCCTTTTCGGGTGCGTCTTTGTTTTCCTTGATCTTCACCTTCTTGTCCGGGTCTTCGGTGAATCGCCAGCAAGTCACTTCGAGCCCGTGTTTCGGGCCGATGGCTTTGAGCGTATCTTCGGCAAAACCGACCGAACTGTGAACGAACCCACCGCTATGGGTGACGAGCAGCACCCGCTTGGGTTTGACGTCCGGAGCGGGGGCCTTATCCGCAGCGAAGGTAGGAAGGGCAATCAACGCGGGAAGCAGGGCGAGAAACGCCCGACGAGCAAGCATCTCAATCACTCCGGATTGGGGGAGTCAACACCGGCACCATGCCGAAAGGTGGATCGTACCGCACGCGGGGCGATGTGCGAAAGGGAATTCAGCGACAAATAGGCCGCGTTCTTGGGACCGGAGACCCTCAGCAGAACTGTTCCGCGGACGAATGGGGCCCTCGCTGATTCGTTCTTAGAGTCCTATTCTTCCAGCAACCTGAACCGTCAGGAGATCATGGACACCACCCTGCTCCGTTCCTGGCTCGGGCTTCCGGCTGGCCCGTGGCCACCGGACGACGCGACACTGCTGGGTTTGCCCCCGGGGTCCGACGCGGCATTGGCCGAGCGGCGGGCGCTCGAACTCATGGGTCGCTTGCGCTCGCATCAACTGGTCCACCCGGAACTTGTCACGGAAGGAATGAACCGGCTCGCCCAGGCCCTCATCGGGCTGAGTTCGGGTGTGCCGAGTGCTCCGGCTCCGGTGCAAACCTTCGATCTTCGACCGGTCGAAAGCTCGGCTCCTCGCGTGTTCGATGCCGAGCCCGTGGTATACGACGCGGAACCCGTTGAGCCTGTGCCAACGAAGCCGGTTTCCGCACCGAAACCGGTGGAGGTCGTTTGGTCGAAGCCCGCGGTGATTGTGCCGTTGCCCGAGGTGCCGCCGGAGCCGGAACCTCCGATCGGGTCGGCACTTTCCGAGCGCCGCAAAGCCTATCGCGAACTCGCCGGGTTGCGAGCCCTGGCCGAGGCGTGGGAGGCCCTCAAAGCGACCGTGGCTGTTCCTTCCGAGCATCTGGCGACGGCGGATCGGGTGTATCTGTTTCTCGAAGGCACGATTGCGATGCGCGTCGCCTCGGCCCATCCGGGGTTACCTGCAGGTACTCTTGATGAACTCGCTCCGATCCTCTCCGTTCTGGTGCGGCAACCATTACCCTTGGCGATATTGCGCGATTTGCGAAAGAGTCAACGCCAGCATTTGGCCCGCGACTGGGCGGTGGGGCTGGCGAAACTTCACGCTCGTCAAACGGCCATCCGCAAAGCGCTCGACCGCACGGCCCGGCAACGCCGCAGCGGGGCGTTGAGAAAGACCGTGCGTCGGGTTCTTATCAAAACGCCAGAGATCGTGCTTATCGCGGCGACCGTGATCCTGCTGAGCATTGCCGGGGCGCGTGTGCTGTTGAAGCCGTGAATCCGTTCGACCAGAAATTTGCAAAGTGCTTGACACTAGTTGTTGGGGAACTTAGACTTGAATCAAGTGTTGCCTAACTAAAGGTCCGCGTAACCGTCGGGGGATGGCTCACGTGACCAAGAAAGAAATCGTCAAGCAGATCTCTGAGCGGTCTCAACTCACGCAGTTGAAGACCAAGGAGATTGTGCAATGGACCTTCGATGCGATCATCGAAACATTGATCAGCGAAGGGCGGATCGAGTTGCGGAACTTCGGCGTGTTCGAAGTGAAGCGACGCAAGCCGCGACGGGCGCGCAACCCGCGAACCAACGAGCCGGTGGAAGTCGAGGCCAAGAACGTTGTGACGTTCCAGCCCGGCAAGGTCATGGAAGAGCGGGTCAAGAAAATGTCCACGGCCCCCGCGGAGCCGACCAAACGGAAGCCCCGGAAAGCGCCGACCCCGAAGCCCGAACCTGTCACTGTCGGGGCGGGTGCCCCGGAAGTCATGAATGGGCATGTGGTTAACGCCGAAGCCGAGGAAGTTCCGTTGAAGCCTCGGTAGTTTGAGACGCTCATGCAATTTCCGCCGCCCTCGCCATTGGTGCGGGCGGTTTCGTTTTTTCCGGTTGTAGGGGTGGGTTTCGATTCAAGGAAAGTTCCGGTCGTGTCGATACTAACGACACGATCCGCCCAAAGCCGGCGGGGGACGCAAAGCCAACTGCACGGAGGCGGGGCGATGAAGAATTTCATCAAACGAGTCGTATTCGTTCTGGTCGTGGTCGTCGGCCTGTCCGCCGGCAGCACCGGTTGCATCAACCAGTATGCCGCCGAACCGGTCACCCGAATGGACCAACTGCTCAACCAATCAGAAGACTACCGCCAAATCGGCGAATTCTGGCGGCGGTTCTGGTTCAACGAAATGCCCAGCCACATGACGCCGGAACGGATTCACGGCGGGATTATGTAAGATGACAAAGCCCACCCGTTGCGGGTGGGCTTTTGTAACGCTCGTGGAACGAGCGTTCACGCCGCAGTGGTTTCCTGCGCAATCGAATCGTGAGGTTCTTGCGATTTTTCGATTGGCATTACGCTGTCTGCAATCGTCTTCTCAAAGGTCTGCCCATCGAGCGCAAGTTCTTTCTTCAATGCTTCAATTCGAGCAGTGCGCCGGATCTCCAGTAGCCGATCCCATTCCAGTAAACCTTTGCGTGTGGCTTCTTCCTGCGCGACAAGTTTTGCCTTGGCAGCGAGGCGTGCTTCTTGCTCCATCGCTTCAGCAGCGATGGTTTCGTTCAGAAGTACGTCCAGTTCCGCACTCACGCTCGGATTCTGGCGGACAATCGCATTCAAAAACTCGACGCGATCGCTTAAAGGGAGGCGACAAACAACATTTGTCGTCGCTGGGCCGAGAATTTCGGGCGTCAGTTTCGCAGCAACTTTGTTGAGTCCCTTGGATGTGAGTTTCGCATACTCTTTCTTGTCTTCAATGCGGATCTCAAGTAACGACTCGGCAACGAACAAGTCGTACACTTCTTTATTCGGTCCCGTTTTCGAGACGAGAAGCGGAGCCGGGTCATCTTTGCCAAGCAGTTTCAACTCGCCTTCGGGCGTATTAGCAATTGCTTCGAGAACCCGCGATACGATCGACTCGGGGGACTCGGTAGGTGCTTTCGATTTGGCCATGGTTCAAACCTCCTGCTTGTGGGTACTGACGGATTAAGTAGAAACCCAAACGAGCACTGCGACCGGAGACCTCCGGTCGCTAACGCTTCCAGCTCGCCTTAAAGCGTTCCTTTGGTCGAAGGCACCCCGCTCGCCCGCGGGTCCATCTCAACGGCTTGCCGCAGCGCCCGGGCCACGGCCTTGAAGAGGGCTTCGATGATGTGGTGCGTGTTGTGGCCGTGGTGCACGATCACGTGCAGGTTGAATAGCCCGGCACTACTCACGGCTCGCCAGAACTCCTCGGCCAGTTGCGAACTGAAGGTGCCGAGGGTTTCGGGGGGGATCGTTGCGTTCCATACCAGGAACGGCCGGCCGCTGAGGTCGACCGCAGCGGTGACCAGAGCGTCGTCCATCGGAACCGTCGCGGAACCGAAGCGGCGAATACCGGCCTTGGTGCCAAGCGCTTCGACGAGGACCTTGCCGAAGCAGAGGCCGACGTCTTCGACGGAGTGGTGAGCGTCGATGTGAAGGTCGCCCTTGGCGTTCACAGTCAAATCGAACAGGCCGTGTTTGACGAGGTGCGTGAGCATGTGGTCGAAGAAACCGACACCCGTGGAAAGTTCGGTCTTCCCAGTGCCGTCGAGATCGAGTGAGAGAGAGATCGCCGTCTCGGTTGTTTCTCGGCGAATCTGGGCGGTGCGTAGCATGGTGGTATTTCGGGTTAAACGATCGTTTTCAGTTCGCGAATTAATCGTTCGACTTCCGCAGGCGTGCCAACGCTGATGCGGAGGCCTTCGCCGTAGTTTGCGTAGTTCATGTAGCGAATCAGAATCTTGCGGTTTTTGAGTTCTTCGAAGATCGGCTTCACCGGTCGATCCGGTCGCCGACACCAGACGAAATTCGATTGGCTCGGGGTCACATGGAACCCGAGTTCGGCAAGCGCGACCGTCAAGCGGCCTCGCGTCGCAGTGATCTTGGATCGCAGGTCCGCGTAGTATCCCTGGTCGTCGATCGCCGCGGTCGCCGCCGCCAGGCTCAGGACGTCGCAGTTGTACGAGTCCTTAACTTTGATCAGTTCCCGGACGGTGCCAGGGTCCGCGATGGCGAAGCCGAACCGCACCCCGGCAAGCGCGTAATACTTGCTCAATGTCCGCGTCACGATGACGTTCTTCACTCGGGAAACGAGCTTCAAACTGTTCCACTCCGCGAAGTCGGCGTAGGCCTCGTCGACAACGAGCGGACCGCCGGTTTGCGAAGCAAAGCGTTCGATTTCATTCAATCGAATGGCCGTGCCGGAGGGGGAGTTCGGGTTCGCCAGGAAGGTGATGTGCGACCCCGTCAGCGGCCACTCGGTCGGAAGTTTCCAGTCCGCGGAGAACGGCACGGTCTCGAAGGTCGCGCCCTGAATCTCTGCCAGGGACTTGTAAAGAATGTAACTCGGGGTCAATGAGGCGATCTTCCCACCCTCGGGGACGAACGCCCGCGTCAGGATCGTCAGAATGTCGTCCGAGCCGTTGCCAATCAGAATGCTATCGGGGTCGATGCCGAAGACTCGCCCGGCCACCTTGCGGAACG
>Ga0105047_10009810_pt1 | contig 15721 bp, 12 predicted proteins | sample MAT04_FD_78384 | JGI IMG/M metagenome (GOLD analysis project Ga0105047, IMG submission 78384) | Freshwater microbial communities from Lake Fryxell liftoff mats and glacier meltwater in Antarctica - MAT-04 (megahit assembly) | ecosystem: Environmental > Aquatic > Freshwater > Ice > Liftoff... | reverse complement strand
CTTGTCTGTCCCGACTGCAGACAGATTCTGAATTTGCTCTAGTGCTTGTAGACCTTGTGCTGCGGGCGTCCGCTGAGGATCTGTTCCTTGCCCCAGTTGGTCACAGCGCGGAAGGCCTCGCTGCTGATGAATTCGCGAAAGGCGATTTCGTCGGACCACTCGCTGGTGATCAGGTAGCTGGCATCGTCGGCGACATCTTTCCAGAGGGTTGAGTTTGTGTGCCCGGGAGCAGCCTTCAGAGCGTCGATGACACCGGCAAACTTCTGTTCGAAGTCCTGCTGTTTCCCTTCGATGACGTGGTAATTCATACCGACAGTAACCATGAATGCGTGTCCTGTTGTGAGGTGGGGGGGGGTGAGGGATGTCGAGTCAGGAGCAGGGATGCCCCGGACTCATCAAGTGCCGCAACAGATCATAGGTAAGTTGTCGCAGCTGATCGACCCGTTGAAAAGGTTTCTCACTCTGCCCCTGCGGCATCACTGGGGTGAACGAGTGCGGTTCCAATAGATTTTGAGATTGTGCGTCGCGCGGCCACCGGCGATGACCTCGGGGTAACCGTCCGCGTCGAGGTCACCGGTGATCAAGTCTTCGGAGGCCATGCCCCCGATGTCGAGTGGCTGGCGTTCCCACTTCGTCCCGGCGGCGTGGCTGGCCCGGTAGTAGTAGACCGCGACTTTCCCGTCGGCGTTCGGCTCGCGGTGACCCGCGATGATTTCGTCGACGCCGTCCTGGTCGAGGTCGGCACACCCGATCGCGTGCCCTTGCTTGAAGCTGTCGTCGATCACCTGCCGGTCGGCGAGGTGGCCCTCGGGGAGCGGCATCGGGCCGGTGTAAACCGCGACGCTATGGCCATGCATCGGTTCGATCGTGGCGAGGAAGAACTTTCCGCTGCCCAGACGACCGAGCTTCACTTCGCCGGACCCAGTCTCTTCCGGCTTGGTGCCACTCGCTCCCGTGCCGATCTGTCGTTTGGCGAACCCGCCCGCCGCGGACTTGGAAATCAGAAAGACTCCCTCTTGGCTGGCCGCCAGCGTGCCATCGACGTGGTCCGCGTTGAGGTTGAGGTGCCAGTGGTTATGCACCCGGTGCAGCGACTCATCCAGCATTGTCATGAGCCAGCGATCGGTCGTAGGGTTGGCCGGGATTTCAAACGCCTGTAACCGGACGCCGGGGGACTCCACCGCATTGAGCGGCGAGACCACCAGCTGGGAGCGATCCTTTCCGAGGACGTTGCCGAACCGCATGCGATGAGTCGAGACCTCCTTGCCGATCGGGAACACTTGCCACTTCTCATCCAGCGACCCTCCCCGCTTCAGCCAGTAGATCGTTCCAATCTTGGTCCATCCGGCTCCAAGGGCGAAGTCAATCTTCCCATCGCCATCAATGTCATACGGAGCGATGCAGACATGATCGCGCTCGACTTGGTCCTCGATGATGACCCGTGCCTTCCAAGTCGGGTTCTCGTACCACAGAACGCGGTTCTCGGTCACCGCGATGATGTCGGGTTTCCCATCCGTGTTCACATCGGCCAGCGAGACCGCGTAGCACGCGACCTTGGCGATCTCGGGATCCAGCTCCTGGGCCTCGAACTTGATCTCAGCTGCGGAGAGTGCGGAGGTGAACAGTAGCAGGGAGAGAAGTGATCGCATGGGAACCTCTTGGGGAGTGGGGACACGCCAGACTATACTAGCTGGCATAGCCAACAAGGGAACGTCGCACTCCTTGTGAGCGGCCAGGCGTTCGCCCAAGGGTGCTAGGTTTAGATCAACAACCAAAATGCCTGAGCGTTAAAACCCAGAGAACGTCGTCCTTCGCCCGCCCTTGCTGACGCTTCGGGTGAGTCAACCAAGTGCCATGGAGCGAGTGCCTGGCGGCTCACGGGATCGCATTCACCAAGACTTCCGGTCAACACTCCAAGTCGACCACTCCGTCATCCGCCGAAGCCCCAGGTCGCCTCGTCCACGGTCGTCAACCGGGCCGCTTTTGCCGCCTCGCGCAGCTTGGCGACGAGGAACTGTTTGTGGTTCGCGACGGTTTGTTCACTGAGGCCCAGTTGGCGCGACACCTCTTTGTTAGCGAGTCCTCGTACCAGCAGGAGTTCCAAACACTGGAGCCGCTCAAGCTCGCCGCCTCGTCGCCAGGACTCGATCTGTTTGCGAAGACAGTCGGCCAGCACGAGTTCCTCGGTCTCGCGGTGTTCACGGCTGCGAGCGATGCTGCTGGCTCGGCGGGCGCGGTGGGAGGGGGAAGCGGGTTCATGCCCCTCGTCCTCGGCCACCGGGACGAGCAGCGGTCTGCGTCCCGTCTGACGCAACCGATCGGTCAGCTTGTGGGCACAGATCGAAAACAGAAACGCCTGGAGCGGAGTCGTGGGATCGTAGTTCGGCAGGGCGGTCAGGAACCCAATGAACGTCTCCTGGACCACATCCTCGGCCAGTTGTCGATCCCTCACTCGGCGCGTCGCAAAGGCCAACAACCGCCCCTCGAACTCATCGATGAGCCGCTGCCAAGCCGTCGCTTCACCCTGACGAATGCGGGTGATGAGGACTTGTTCTGGAGTGGACGGAGCCAGGGCCAATGCCAGCCTTTCCGGGAATGCAGCTGAGGGGGACGACTCTCAGAGAAACTGATAATACTCCAGGAGTCCTCTTCAGCAACGCTCATCACTCGTCCCAGTCATCGTGAGAGTTCTGATGGACGAAGCTTAAGGAAATGGTGGAGGAGTCAAACAAGGAGTCACCGAGACGAGTTGAGCTACACCATTCGGATCGCCATGTTCGCAGCGTCGTACCCGACTGCCGGGGCGTCGCAGGCCCCCTGGTGGCAGATGTAGAGGGTGAGGTCGGTCGCGTCGGGCTTGCCTTCGACCACGGCCATGAGTGGTTGCCCGGCGGCTTCGGGTTGCGGGACTCGCACGAGTGAGTAGCTCGGGACGAAGCGGCGGTGGAAGGTGGCGAGGAGCTGGTCGGCCTTGGCGGGTTGGTCGCCTTCAATGACAACCAGTTCGGGAGTGGGGCCGATGGCGAAGTCGAGGGCGATCAGACCTTGGGCAGCTCCTCGCGGGTGATCAGCCATGAGGCCCGAGATGGCGGTCAGTGCGCCCCAACCCGAGGTGTCGTCGGTGCGGCCTGTCAGTGAGGCCAACCGGACGAGAGCCATCGCGGCACAGCTGTGAGCGGCGGGAGTGGCGTTGTCCTGGACCTCTTTAGTGCGGTTGATGAGGGCTTCGTGGTCGTCGCTGGTGTAGAAGAAGATGCCGTCATCGGGGTCGGCGAAGTGCTGGCTCATGAAACTGGCGAAGGAGTTTGCATGAATGAGCCATTGCGAGTCGAAGTCGGCTTGATAGAGGTCGATAAGCCCGTCGATCAGGCAGGCGTAGTCGTCGAGGTAGGCGTTGAACTTGGCGACGCCGTCCTTGCAGGTGTGGAACAGGCGGGAGCCTGCGGGAGCAGTCGGGAGGGCGAGGCTCCCGCCGAGCCGCTGACCGGGGATGAGGCTGTCCGGCAGTTGCGGCTCAGCAGGAGCTTCGCCCTCCCGGATCGACGGCCCGCCCGTGCGCATCTTGGTCAGCACAAACGCGGCGGCGTTCTGAGCGGCTTGTCGATATCTCGGATCGCGGAGTACCTGCGCTCCGCGGGCCATGGCAGAGATCATCATGCCGTTCCAAGCTGCGAGGATTTTTTCGTCGCGGCCAGGAGCGATGCGCGTCGCGCGGCGTTCGAGGAGTTTCTGCTTGCCCCAGTCGAGGGTGGCCGAGAGTTCTTCGAGCGGGGTCTTGAGCTCCTTGGCCATCTGAGCCAGCGGCCGGGGACGGTTGAGGATTGTGTGCCCTTCCCAGTTGCCGCTGGGGGTGATGTCGAAGCAGGCACAGAACAGCTCGCCATCGTCCTCACCGAGAACCTCGACAATCTCCTCCGGCGTCCAGACGAAGAACTTCCCTTCGACTCCTTCGCTATCGGCGTCTTGGGTGGAGTAGAAGCCACCCTCAGGGGAAGTCATCTCGCGCAGGATATAGTCGAGCGTCTCGCGGGCGATGCGGGCGAAGTCCTCGCGGCCCGTCGCTTGATAAGCCTCCAGGTACACCGGTACGAGCAGGGCGTTGTCGTACAGCATCTTCTCGAAATGCGGGACCAGCCAGTGAGCATCAGTCGAATAGCGATGGAAACCGCCGCCTAAGTGATCGTAAATCCCGCCGCCAGCCATCTTCTCCAGGGTCAAGACCACGGCGTCCAGCGCAGCCTGATTCCCGAACCGTTTCCAAGTACGCAGCAACACCCGCAGGTCCATCGGGTGCGGGAACTTGGGTGCTCCGCCAAAGCCGCCATGGACACGATCGAGGGCGGAAAGCATCGCCTGTTCGGCGTTCTTCAACAACGCACTGCTCAGCTTCGTCTGTTCAAAGGTCGGTGTGGTAAACCGACCGATGGCATCGACGAGGCTATTCGAAGACTCGGTGACCTCAGGGCGGCGATTGGACCAGAAGTCGTGCATTAAGAGGAGAATCTCGCGAAACCCGCGCATCCCCATCCGAGAAGTCGGCGGCCAATAGGTTCCCCCATAGAACGGCTTCCCCTCGGGTGTCAGAAACACCGACATTGGCCAGCCACCCCGCCGGGTGATCAGTTGCACAGCTGCCATATAGATCTGGTCGAGGTCGGGACGTTCCTCGCGGTCGACTTTGATATTGATGAAGTGTTCGTTCATCACAGCTGCGATGCTGGGGTCCTCGAAGCTTTCATGCTCCATGACGTGGCACCAGTGGCACGCGCTGTATCCAATAGAGAGGAAGATCGGCTTGTCTTCGGTCTTGGCCCGGGTGAGCGCTTCCTCCCCCCAGGGGTACCAGTCGACGGGGTTGTAGGCATGCTGCCGAAGATACGGACTGCTCTCAAGCAGTAATCTGTTGGACGGTCGCTGATCGCCATTTGACAAGCCGGTTAAGGAATGCATCGGCAGTATTTTCCTGTGGGGCGGGTGTGTGGCGCGTGTCCTCTTCGGAAAAGTGCATCCGACCCGAAGGAACATCGTAGGTCGGATGCGCCGGAAAGCGAACCGTGGTTCGCTGACTCAATGTGTTGGTCTCGGACTTTCTGTGATTTGAAGACATTGCAGCAACAAAATTTGACCGAACTCAGGTTCGGAGTAGGTTTGCGTGTGAGCGAGGTTTCACTCTCAGTGTGAGTAGATTGCCTGTGAGAGAGGTTAGTCTGGCCAAGCTGGGAAACATGTTCCGATCGTAGCGATTTGTTGGTCTAGGGCGGGTTGCGGGCCGATAAGGAGAGTGTGAACTCTCCTCATGGGTACGGGGGCCAATCCGATCCGGATCAAAGAACTCAATTGAGAGAGAGAGAGAGCTGGAAGATGAAGAAGTTCCTGTGGAGTCTGGTGGGTGTGAGCGCGGTCCTGGTGGGAGCACAAGTGGCTCATAGTGCGTTGACGGGCACCCAGACGTTCAGCGTCGTCGTGCCGAGCAACATTTCGATCACGGCTCCGGCGTCGCCGACGCCGATGACGTTGCCCGATGGTTCGGACGCCACGTTGCCTTTCCCAGCGCAGACGTGGTCCGTGAAGGGGAATTCCCGCAATGGAGTGGCTGTGACCTTCGCCGTCTCTCAGCCGTTCGTGAACGCCAGCGATACCAGCTACAAGCGGGATGCACGGCTATCCCTGAGTGCAGCAGGAACTCCCACCGGTCCCGGCGTCTGGACGATTGGCACTGCGACCGATGCGACCAACTACGCTGCCAGCACTCCGGACAACGATGCCACCGTCAGCGCTTCTTCGAATCGCACGGGACAAGCCAGCTTCAATCTCGGCGTCGAGTTCTTGACTGTCGAAAACGATGAAGTCGCCGAAGGCACGTACTCCACCGTTGTTACGGGAACCGTCTCCGCCAACCCGTAAGCCAGACCACTCGCATGGATGCAACATCGACGACACACAGAGGCGGCTCCCCGCGATCCCTTGGGATCATGGGGGCCGCCGTTCTGTTTTTGTACGTTTCCTCCGTCGACTGGTCCGCGGCTGCCCCCCCGCCCTCGATTCATGCCAGCGGGAAACCTCAGAGCTTGCAAGTTCTGGACACGTTTCAACCGGGTATCTTTCCTGAGCAGAGCTGGAAAATCGTTGCTCCCAATCCCTTCGGACCGACGGTGGCGATCTGGACGGTGACACCGTTTACCAATCTGAAAGACCCGAAGAGTTTCGTGGATTCCCAGCTCAATCTGCGCACCGTAAGTCACGGCAATAGCGGCGGCTGGCAGGTCTTCGTGCCTCAAGCTCGTACGACCGTGACCCGCGGAATGAACACGGCGTCGGTCGTTGCGGCATCGCAGGGTGGCCACGGCGAGGTCGGAATCACCGTGTCATTTCTCGGCCATGAACAGCCGTTTGTCTCGGATGGGGCCTACGAGACCACGGTTGTGGGAACCATCACGGAAGCGTTCTGATCTCAAAGGAGTGAATTTTGGCAGCGGTCCCAGGGCAACGAGGTTTCCATTGGCAGCGGCAGTTCGTCGCGCTGTGGGCCTGCGCGCTGCTCTGCCTGTCCGGCTGCCAATCGACATATTTTCAGGCATGCTGTTGCAAACGTCCGAAGCCGAAGATTCGATCGGTGGAAGAGCTGTATTTTGAAGCTCTGGCGGTTGCCAAGCCCGAGTCCACCCTGGGCATGGAGCATCCGCGTAGCGAGATAATGACGGGGTCCATCTCCGGGACATCGAGCGGTTCTCCCCCGCAAATGCTAGAGCCTGTGACGCTTCCCCGCTCGATATCGCCGCCGGGTTCCCTAGCGACCATTCCGTTGACTCCCCCCACATCTGCACCACAACCACGGGCTCCACTTCCTCTGGGAGCCGCCACTCAAGTTCGCAACTCCTCGGTCCAGACGGCTGCCCATGCTCAGCACCGAACGTCATGGAATCGTGTCGTCGTGGCTGGTTCCAGTGGTGAAAAGCTCGTCAGCGACATTTTTACCGAGACAGATGTTCGAGAGGCAGTTCAAGGCCTCGCTGCGCAGGCGGGAGTCGCGATCGTTCTCGACGATACCGCTCGAGGTAACGTCACCTGCACTCTGGAGAACGTGCCGTTTGAAGAGGCGCTTCAGCGGATTCTTCTGCCGCTCGGGCTTGTCTATTGCAAGAAGGATGGCCTGTACCTGATCGGATCGAATGAACCGACATCAAATCTCTTTTCGCATATTGCAGAAACCATTGAGTTCCGTCCCAATCATCTTTCCGGCCAAGAACTGATTGCTCTGCTGCCCCCGCGGCAGTCCCAATTTGTGCGCGTCGTCGAAAAACGCAATTTGATTGTCGTTGAAGCCCCTCACGACACCGCCCAAAGTATCCATGCCCAACTGCAAAGTGCGGATCAGCCGATCCCGCAGATCATGATTGAAGCGGTGATCTGTGTCGTGGCTCCCGAGAAAGGGTTGCAGTTCGGCGTGGACTGGAACCACGGACTCAAGGTGCAGGGATTAGATGCTTTCAACATTGGCCTGAACGGGCTTTCGTTCACTGGTGCGGTGAGTCCGTATGGCGCAAACAACGCGTTTGACGACTTCGCGGTGACCTCAGCGTTTATCAAGCTCCTCGCGAAAGAGGGGTATGTAACGATTCGCGCGGCCCCGCGTGTCATGGCCAAAGATGGCGAAAAAGCCGAAATCTCCATTGCCCGTGACACCTTCTTCAGTATTCAGCAGGCGAACAACCAGTTCCTCTTCAACCAGAATATCCAGAAGGTCGAATCGGGAATCAGCCTGATCCTGACTCCCGCGATCCGTGGCGACACAGTTCAGATTCAGATCGAGAAGGCTGAAGTCAGCGAAGATGTGAGGTCGATCGATGCAGACCAGCAGCTGACCAACAATCCTTACCCCATCATCAATCGCCGTAATGTCACCACCACAGTCCAGGTGAAGGATCGCCAGACGATTGTCATTGGAGGCTTAGTGGGACGGCAAGATGTGGATCGGGAAAGCCGGATTCCGATCTTGGGCGACCTGCCTCTGATCGGAGGTCTCTTTCGCAAAATTGAACGGCAGCAACAGGACTCCGAAGTCGCCATCTTCATCTCCCCACAGATTGTGATTCCGACCGCTGCAACTTCGGAGATGCCACCTGCTCCACTGCTCCCGACTCTTCCTGTCGAGATCCCCGCTTCGATCCCCCCGCAAGCCCCGGAGCTCTTGTCTGAGCCTGCTCCCCTCGGGACTTCGCAGGCACAAACACAGAAACAGACGCCGACTGCGCCCACGCCGCCCCCCGCTCAGTTCGCACCTGTTGCTCCCCCGGGGGCGGTGATCCCACAACTGCGGGTCGTCCCGGCCTCCTGATGAGACAAACTCACAAGATCACTTGTTGTTCATTCACCGACTGTCAGGACGATATGTCGCCGATGTCCAAGGATGGAGCAACCCGAAGGCGCTCGATGTCCCGGACCATCCTCCACTTGCTCGGCGTGCTGTTTCTTGGAATGGCAATCGCCACCCAATGCTCGGCTCAAAGCACTCCGCAGACCACTCTCAAGACGAATCTCAAAGCTGCACCAGTCGCAGCGCCGAAGCCCGTCGCCCCGCCTGGAGCGAAGCGACCACAAGTCGTTCGGATCACCGAGGAAGTCCGCCCCGCGTTCAGCATCGACCCGATCGTGAATCGCATCGAAGCTCGACGAGGAAAGACTCAGAATGTCGAGTTCGGGATCACCTGCCAAGGGGCTCCCTCGATCCTGGAAATCCGCACGGTCGCCCTCACCCAGGACGAAAACGGAACCATCTTCCCGAATGAAAAAGTGCCGGCTCCTGAATATCTGGAAATGATGACTCCCGGAACCGTGGAGTTGAAACCCGAAGAGACATTCGTCATCAAGGCTCGGCTCCGGGTCCCCGATACTCAGTCAACTTTCCACACTTTCGGGATTCTCGTTCGTGATTCGGGACAGCTGCGGGCCAAGGCGAATGAGGCCCAACCCGACGGACCGCGCGTCGGAATACGATTCGTGACGCAGTATTTGTTGCGCTGCGATGTCTCGGTGCAGGGAGTCCGTGCGGAGAACGCGGGCAAGCTGTTGGTGGATGCGGGCGAACTCGTTGAGGTCGATGGTGTACCGCTCGTTCGTGTCTATGTGCAGAACCCGACGGATGGTCCCATCGAGTTTAGTCTCAGGGCTCAAGTTCGTGTTTCGCAAGAGAGCGACGACAAGCCGACAGTCCCGTTAGGGATGCCCGTGCGAGCCAATCTGGAGGAGCCCGAGAAGTACTTTGGCCGAGTCTTGCCAGGGGCGAGAATCCGGATGGAGAGCAAGCTCTCGAAGCCCATCTTCCCGGGCCAGTACTATCTCGAAGCGGCCTTGATGTGGGACAACCGAACTTTTACAAAGACCGGTTTTCCGGTCGTCGTGACCGAAGGAGAATTCCCTGCGCAGGGGATCGCCAGTGTGCTGGCCGCGCCGGGCTTGCTGGCCAGTCCCTCGCAAATCGAGCTGTCGCTGCAGCGGGGGGGTAACCGGGCCGAAATATTGATTCTCGAGAATAATGGACTCGCAGCCACGGAAGTCGAGATCTCGCCCGAGACACTCGAAGGACAGTCAATTGATTGGGTTGGCGTACGCCCGAACAAGGTCACTCTCGCACCGGGCGCGACTCGCAAAGTTTCGGTGACGTTGTCGGCTTCCGGCGATCCGAACATTCACCGTTACGCCCAGCTGCGGATCAAATCCACACCCACCGGCGGTGTGGCGGAGCAGTCGACTCCCATCGTCGTGGCGTTATTGGGACGATCAACCACTCAGCCGGTTCTGGAAGCCGGCGAGTTGGTCTGGGATACAGAACAGGGAACGCCCGCCTTCATGATCGAGGTGAAGAACACCGGTGCCCGACATATGCCCCTGGAAGGGCAGTTAACCCTCGGCGACGAGTCGGGTCGGCCGATTGACATTCGCGGAGGATTCGGAAAGTGGATTCTTCCCGGTGCGACCGAACGGGTCCGGTTCAATCCCCCGAAGTCGATGGCACCGGGCAAGTACTCAGCTCGGATGCGAGTCGACACCGGAGAAACCTCGGAACCGATCGAAAGGCGTCTGGAGTTCAACCTGACTGGCGATCAGCCGTAGAGGGCCTCGTAACCGCTTCGTCCTCGGGTTCGAATTGGCTAAGAGGGCAAGGCCACTGCTGTGAACCCGAACAGTGCTTTCTAATCCGCACTTCGGTTCCTGGAGCGCACCGCCGACTCGGTTTCCGATCGCATGAATGTTCACGGATAACGACCCGCGAACACGACGGACTCGCTTCCGGCGCTCGCTATCGAATCGCTGGATTTCATCGGTGAAAATGCGGACGGCGAATCAACCATTCAAGCGTGAACCCGCTGGGGAATAGTCACCACATCCCCCGACAAAGAGACCCGGAAATAGGGCTTGCGTAATCGTAGGAATGGGGTCTCAATGAGGCGGGAGCTGAGATACCCGAAGGGCATCATCCCCACAAAGACCACAGCGGCCCACAGACATGTCAGGTAAAAGTTGGAGAGATTCAGGTGGTGCTGGTGGATCATGTTCGACACACGAAAGACGATGAAGAAATGAAAGAGATAGATGAAATAGGAATACTCTCCGATTCGCGAGATGAATCGCGAAACCCCGGTCGTGGAATGCGTGAACGATGTCTCGTACCAGGCGATCCCGATGGCGTAAGCCAGCCCCTCGATCGTGGGGAGCAGAATCCAGAGCGGATTACCGGGGCGCATAAAGCCTCCGCCAAAGTCAAAGACCCAGTAGAACCCCGTAAAGGCGAATAGCGTGGACAGCACGATGAGATGCCGCCCGGTGAATGCACTGCGAAACTGGCAAATGAACATTCCCAAAACGAACTGATCGATTCGTCCCACCATCGTCCAATACGCCAGATTTCGCACCTCTCCAGTCATTCCAAAGTAACAAGCTCGAACCGCAATCGCAGCGACGACAACCCACAGGATCAGGCCTCGGGGCTGGCGTAACAGCCAGAGAAGCAATGGCAATATCAAATAGAAATGAAACTCCACCGTCAACGACCAGCCTCCATTCGGCAAGGCGGGTAGAACCAGCCCCTTCGCGAGCAAACAGAACAAGCTGATCAGACTTCGCCCTTGGATCAACTGCACGATGATGCGGATAGTCAGTGCAATGGCGAGCAACGGAAGCAGCCGCAAGGCGCGATTCCAGAGAAACGCGCCATAGAAGATCTCTTTCCCGTCCAGCAGCCTGGCAAACAGGTAGCCACTGAGCGTCATGAAGAGCGCGACCCCGGTGTGTCCCTCATCCAGCAGTGCGAACGGAAAAATCGAAGGGGTGTATGCGAAGGGGACCGGAACACTGGGCCGGGCATGCAAGAAATGCCACACGAAGACCAGAAAGGCAGCCAGCGCCCGCACATGATCGAGGGCAATGAAGTGTGAGCCGGTCGAGGATTTCACAAATCGGACCTTCGATGCCGGACGAACAAGGGCTTTGCGAAGTGGCTCGACTCCTAGCCAGCCGCAAGCGTCAACTCACACTCTTCGGCGGATCGTATTCCATCTCTGGTGAACTGCAAATAGCCAGTCCAACTCACCCCTCGTCGCCGCGGGCCTCCAGCACCGACAGGAACGCCTTCTGCGGGATGTCGACTTCGCCGAACGACTTCATCCGCTTCTTGCCTTCCTTCTGTTTATCGAGGAGCTTTTTCTTACGGCTGATGTCACCGCCATAGCACTTCGCGGTCACGTCCTTACGCACGGCGGAGATGGTTTCGCGGGCGATCACCTTGCCACCCAGGGCGGCCTGGATCGCGATCTCGAACTGGTGCTTCGAGATCTCTTCCTTGAGCTTCTTGCAGACCGCGCGTCCACGACGATCAGCGACGGAGCGATGGACGATCATGGCCAGCGCTTCGACCTTGTTCCCCTTGACCAAGATGTCCATCTTCACCAGGTCGGCGTCGCGGAAGCCGATCACCTCATAGTTCATGGTGCCGTAACCGCGCGTCACCGACTTCAGCTTGTCGTGCATGTCGTACACGATTTCAGCCAGCGGCAATTCATAGACCAGTTGAGCGCGGTCCGAGCCGAGATACTCGGTGGTCTTGTAGATGCCCCGGCGGTCCTCGCACAGCTGCATCAGCGTGCCGATGCAGTGCGAGGGAATAATGAACTGGACCTTCGCGATTGGCTCGCGGAATTCCTTGATCTGGCCGCTGTCGGGGACATCGACGGGGTTGTCGATCTTCCGGACGGTGTCGTTCATATACATCAATTCATAAGTGACGTTCGGAGCGGTCTGGATCAGGTCGACTTCGGCCTCGCGCTCCAGCCGCTGCTGAATGACCTCCATGTGCAGCATGCCGAGGAAGCCGCAGCGGAAGCCGAAGCCGAGGGCGTCGCTGGTCTCGGGAGCGAAGGAGAAGCTGGCGTCGTTGAGGCTGAGGCGTTCGAGTTCCTCGCGCAAGTGTTCGAACCCGGTGGTATCGATCGGGTACATACCGCAGTACACCATCTGCTGTGGCTCTTTGTACCCCTGGAACGGCGTGAGCGTGGGGCGAGCTGCGTGCGTCAGGGTGTCGCCGACGTGGATGTGCCGGATTTCCTTGACGCCGGTGATCACGTATCCCGCCTGTCCGGGGCCGAGTTCCTGGCAGGGGACCATGTGGGGGCGGAACTGGCCGATCTCGATGACGTCGTTGATCGAGCCGCCCTTCATGAACTTGACGCGGTCCCCCTTACGGATCGTCCCTTCCTGCACGCGGATGTAGGTGATCACACCCCGGTAGGAGTCGTATTTGCTGTCGAAGATCAGGCACCTGAGCGGTGCGTCGGCGTCCCCTTGCGGAGGCGGAATTCGCTCGATGATGGCCCGAAAACATTCCTCGATCCCGATTCCCTGCTTCGCGCTGACTCGCAGCGCATCGCTGGCATCGAGACCGACGATCTTCTCGATTTCCTCGCATACCTCAGTGATGCGGGTCACCGGCAGGTCGATCTTGTTGATCACCGGGATGATCTCCAGATTCGCTTCAATCGCGAGATACGCGTTGGCCACCGTCTGAGCCTGGACCCCCTGAAAGGCATCGACCACCAGCAAGGCCCCTTCGCATGCCGCCAGACTTCGCGAGACTTCGTATTGGAAGTCCACATGCCCCGGCGTATCGATGAAGTTGATCTCGTACGTCAGGCCATCCTGCGTGTAATTGATCGCCACGGCCCGCGCCTTGATCGTGATTCCACGTTCTCGCTCGATGTCCAGGTCATCCAGAATCTGGTCCTGGAACTCGCGCTTGCTGATCGTGCCCGACTTCAAGAGCAGCTGATCCGCGAGCGTGCTCTTCCCATGGTCAATATGGGCGATGATCGAGAAGTTACGAATGAGTTTCGTGTCCATGACACAACAATCGCTAGGTACGGGACTTGCGGAGTTTTCGACGCGCCACAGTGGCCAACGACGAACAACGTGAGCTGGTAGTATAGCGAACACCCGCCAATCGAGGAGACTGCTTGTGAAGAGTCCGAACCTAGAACCGACGCCCCGTCCGTTTCGGCCAACGGCCAACGGCTGACGGCTGATGGCTGATGGCTCCCTCCCCCCAGTGGCGTATTGCGTGCCTTTGTTTTATCTTGACCCCATGCCACGACTCATCGGATCACACCTCAGTATCGCGGGCGGCTACTTCAAGGCGGCGGACGCTGCCGGTGCGCTCGGGATGGCGACTGTCCAAATCTTCACCAAGAACGGCAGCCAGTGGCACGCCAAGCCGCTCGTCGACGAAGAGATCCGGCTCTTCAAAGAGGCTGTCAAACGCAACAACCTCCGCAGCCCCTGCTCCCACGACAGCTACCTGATTAACCTTGGGAGTGAGAACCGCGAACTGTGGAACAAGTCGATCGATGCGTTCGTCATCGAGTTGGAACGAGCTGAGGCGCTCGACCTCACCGGCGTCGTGATGCATCCCGGAGCAGCGGGTGAGGCCGACGAAGACGACGCCCTGAACCGGGTCGTCCAAGCCTTCAACATCATCAACACACGGACCAGCGGATTCCGCGTCGAAACCTGGATCGAGACCACAGCTGGGCAGGGATCCACACTCGGCTACCGCTTCCAGCACCTGGGTCACATTATTCAAGAGGTCCAAGACCCCGACCGCTTCGGCGTCTGCGTCGACACCTGTCACATTTTCGCAGCGGGGTATCCACTCGGCACCGAGAGCGAATACCAAACCACGTTTCAGGAGTTCGACGACGTGGTCGGGATCGACCGCATTCGGGCCTTCCACCTCAACGACAGTAAGAAACCCCTCGCCAGCCGAGTCGACCGCCACGACCACATCGGCGAAGGCTGCCTCGGTCTGGAGCCCTTTCGCCACCTGATGAATGACCAGCGATTCGTGGACCGCCCGATGTATCTGGAGACGAAGAAAGAAGAGCGAGACGGCGAAGACATGGACGCCGTGAACCTGCGCACGCTGCTGGGGTTGATTCGCGGATGAGTGCGTTTCAGCAGATGCAGAGGTTGTTTTCGTGATGCTCAGCTGGTCGGACGCATTCGAATAATCTAGGGTATTTCACTACCCACCGGATGTTTTCCTTGCTGTGTATTGACCATACAGGGGGGACGATGCGAGCTAAGAGTTCGTAACGCACAGTGCTGCGACTCGCATTTTGTGATGAGAACCCTTCGCTTGGCATGAATCAATGAGGTCACCATGGTCTTCTGTACAAAGTCAGGTTGCATGTGCAATTGTCCAACCCTGTCTATCGAGTTGTACCGGAGTTTTGTGCTCTGCTCAAGATGATGCCAATGGTGTTCCAATCTCAAATGTTTGGACATGTCCAACCTTCGCATTGGGACCTGGTCTTTGCAATCACGCAGGCTGATGTGCCCAGGTTGAATTTATTATCAATGGCAGCGGTGAAGCGAATTGTGCAACGGCTGGCCGTGATGGCATTGTCGCTAGTCGTGAGTCTCCATGTTGGCCAGTGTGGAGATACTGATGCGATTACAAAAGTGACTTACGCGGAATCGGCCCGGAAGATCATTGATGTGATGTTGTCATCGCGACGCGAACTTTACAGCGGAACGTTCAACGCGATTGGTGATAACGAGGTGACCAAAGCTCAGATGACGACCCATAAGACTTCGTCAGAGGTCTCATGCGACTTCGATCTTCGAATCGGTAGTTGGCGTTACGAAACTCACGAGCCTCAAGTCATTGGAGTAAATTCGTCTTCGGAACTGACACCAGAGGTGATGCAGCAAATCAACGATCGGACGTTTCTTCCGACGAATTCTCGGCTTCGCGAAACAGTGTCATTCTTTGCTCGAACTCCCGAGTTTACTGTGGAGTGGTTCTCCATCGGGGCTCAAACTGAGGGACCGTCGGCCTCGGATGTTTTGGCTGTTGATTGTGAATTTGCTGATCGGTATCGGAATCGTCTACTTGGCAATCCGTCGAACAAAGTCGCGAGTGTCATGAGCTTGCCCGTCAGTGGAGCCGAACCGACCGCACACAGGATTCGCACTTTGGTTCGGAGGGCGATTCTTTGTGGGATTGGTCTCGCTCTGATCGCGGCTTCGCTTTGGCGGCTTCCGACCGTTGCTGCAGTACCCGCTGTTCCAGATTCTCCCAGTTGGCACCCATTGGAATTCGCTCCTTCTCAGAAGGTGGAGTTGTCTGGGATTTACATGGGGACTGAGGCAACCTTCACGGCGTCAGTCG
>Ga0105047_10009809_pt1 | contig 15722 bp, 13 predicted proteins | sample MAT04_FD_78384 | JGI IMG/M metagenome (GOLD analysis project Ga0105047, IMG submission 78384) | Freshwater microbial communities from Lake Fryxell liftoff mats and glacier meltwater in Antarctica - MAT-04 (megahit assembly) | ecosystem: Environmental > Aquatic > Freshwater > Ice > Liftoff... | reverse complement strand
TTGCTTTTCTTGTTTTATACTAATATACTGATTCTTTGGTTTAAATGCTTTGAAGGCTTTTCCTCCACCTTCATAAAACTTGCTAAAATATTCTACATATTGAAGTCTAGCACTATGAACATAAGCTCCAAGTGCACTTAACAATAGATTAAACAATTGTGCTCCCACAAATATAAACACACCTAAAATAATGTTAAATGGTGATGGTATCATTCTAATAAGCGTATTAAAAGCTGTTGCTATAAACCCACCCGCAAGTCCTAGTGCCATAAGCCTTGAGTAAGAAACCAAGTCCCCTATGTAACCAGTTATTCCATATAAACCATATATCCCTCCACCAAGCTTTCCACCTAACCCTTTGCTTTCTCTTCCTTGGGTTAATACTAATGCAACCATTCCAACTATCATAATCCATTTTCCAGCGCTAACTAAAGCTGGACTTAATTTTATTAATGGTCCACCTATTAATAAAAATGCGCCAGTTAGAGATAGATACCATGTTAAAACGTCATATATTGCATCCATTGGCTTTCCATCTCTAATTAGCATGTAACCTTTAACACCAAGACCGAAATAAATTTGTACCACACCCATTGCTACAGATACATACAATATTGGCATTAAATCTTCTGCCGGATTTACTAAACTATGATTTGATATATATGGAATTAAATCACCAAAGAAACTTCCATATATAACTCCTGCAATTGTAGTTGGTATGCTTAAGTAAAAAAAGAAATTAGCAAACTTTCGTTGCCCTTCATCTAAATTAAATTTCTTTAATGCAAACAGTGAAGCTATAAACATTATTACGCCATATCCAATATCCGCTACTATCATCCCAAAGAACACCAAATAAAAAGGTGTAAATAATGGTGTCGGATCTATCTCTGAATATTTAGGTAAACTATACATTGATGTCACAGGTTCAAAAGCTTCTACCAATGGATTATTCTTTAAAAGTATAGGCACCTCAACATCTTCCTTATGGGCTGCTTCTAGTTCTAAATAAAATTCTTCATTAGTTACATTCTTTATTAAGTTTTCCAAATCTTTTGATAATTCTGTGGGAACCCATCCTTCTATGGCTACGGTGCATTCAGTTTTCAAGAAATTTTCACAAGCTGAAGCCTTGATGTGTTTATTTGATAAATATTCATATACTATTTTAAAATCCTCTAAATACTGGCAATCATTCTTTATTTCCACATTTATTCTTTGTTCTTCTTTAGATATTTCATCTAGTCTTTCTTTGAACTTCTTTACAACTTCTAATGGATTTCCATCATAATTGAAATCAATTGCATTGAAGCTATAAAGTTTTAGTATTTCTCTAGCTTTCTCTTCATAACTTTTATATATTATTGCAATTATATTTATTTCTTCTTTTACTTCACTAATAATTTCTAGGTAACAATATGGAATTTCACTTTCAAATTTTTCTTTAAAAGTTTCTTTAAAAGGTTTTGGCAATGACCCCATTAAGAATATTGAAGAATTTAGTGCCTTTAAATCATTTAAAGTAGCATCTAATGATATCCAAGGAGTTAACGCTTCTATTTCAGTATTAATTTTATTTTTCTCATTCTTCATATCAATTAAAGTAGTGTCTTTTTCTTTTAAACTTTTATAATTTTCTTCATAGTTTGACTTTTTAGCTAAAGTTTCTAACTCTTCAAAATTTAATAAACTTTTACCCTTGACTAGAGATTTTATAGCTCCTTCTTTTTCTGTGTGCTTTAGTAATAGTTCAAGAGCAAATTTTACTTTTGCCTTCTCACCTTCTAAATAAGAAACTTTATCATTCGCTGAGTCTTTTTTAAGAGATTGCAAATGTTCTTCATCAAGTTGTTGTAAATTTATAAATTGAACATTTTCAAATTTATGAAGGCTATCAAGCAATTCTTCTTTTTGTGATTCAAAGGCAAACAATGTAAATTTACTCATTTTAACTATTGCCATTATTTTTCACTATCCTCTCAACCACTATGCTTACTGCGCTATCAAATCTTTTGCTTTCTAAATTGAGTATATTCTCTGCTTCTATTTTACCTTTTTCCAAAATTGGTTGGGAATTAATTCTGCCTTCTTCTTTAGCATTTTCGATAATTTTTTTAATTTCTTCTCTACCAGAATCTAAAACCTTTTTGTACTGGCCTTCAGCCTCAATCTCAGATTTCTTTAATATATCCTTACTACGTTCAGTTGCCTTACTTATATTCTCTGTTGCTTGCTGCTCTGCATCTTTTATGCTTTTTATTGCTTCTAATGCCAAAATATCACCACCTTTTTTTACTAAAAAGGCACATTGAATTAAATAACAAGAAAATATGCTAATCTATTCTTATGTACCTAATAGTTATAATGAGTTAGTTCAATTATAAATACCTTTTATTGATAGCAACCACTATTTGGGTATATATTCTTAACCTTTATGTAGTATCGAATACAACTTGTATTATACTTAGTATTTTTAAAAATTTCAACATCTTTTTTTGCAAATCAATGAATATTCTTAAAATTAGCATATTTTTATATACTATAGGTCATTTTAGTCAAAAAGTATAGTTTTTTTTAAAATTTATTATATAATTCTTTGCACTTAGTCTAAAGTAGAAGTTATGTCAAATATATTATCATCATCATAAATCAAATAATGAACTTCTTCACATATAGTATTATTCTCTATATATTGAAAAATATTAATTATATATTTTTCAATATGAATATTATTTGCATTTTTTATAATATTTTTTTGTAGTAGCTTGTCCTTAATCCCTCTTTCTATTTCCTTATCTACATCTCTAACTAAAAAATCTGGGAGCCACTTCTTTTTGTTATATTTAAGATAGTCATATTTAACAATCTCTTTTAAAGCAAAATCTTCTTGTTTAAGTTTTTCCTCATTGAATTCAATAAATATCTTATAATAATCTACAGAAGAAATACTTCTTCCTAAATATCCCTTTTCATAAAAGAATAACCCTAGCTCGTAATAAAAATCAAATGGTGTATTAAACTTTCCAACAAAATAAGTTAAAATAGTGCTAAATTTTTGTGAATTATAATATTTATCCACCATTTTTTCTACTCTTTTTAGCTTTACTAGCTCTTCATAGCTTATATCCCCCGTCTTTAAAATTTCATAGGGTGAGTATGGTGCATAGACCATTCCCCATTTTTTCGCCTCATTCATCATATCAGAACCTTTAAGTAATTTTAAAAACCCTAGCTGTATTACTTCTATGTTAATACCATAAACATCATTAAAAGAATTTCTAAAGGATTCATAATTTTCCCCAGGAAGGCCAGCTATTAAATCTAAATGTTGATTAATAGTCTTTATTTCATTTACCCTTATAACCTTTTCTTTTATTTCCTCAAAGGTTACAAATCTATTTATATTATTAAGGATTGTGGGATTTGTTGTTTGCACCCCCACTTCAAATTGAAATCTACCCTTTGGTGCCTTAGACAACACATCTAATTCGTCATTTGTTAACAAATCTGCCGAAATTTCAAAATGAAAGGTTATTTCGCCTTCTATCTTTATTAGAAATTCCCAAATTTCCATGGCAAATTTAGGATTACAATTAAATGTTCTATCCACAAATTTTACCAATCTTACTTTTTTATCAGCAAGAAATTTTAGTTCTTTTTTTACTCTTTCAACATTTAAAAATCTAACTCCATGTGAAGTAGACGAAAGACAATATTTACACTTAAAAGGGCACCCTCTTGATGCTTCATAATAAACTATTTTATTGGTAAGTTCTTCTTCATTGTATGGAAAAATAATCTGATTCATATCCATTAAAGCTCTTTCACCATTGTATTTAATTTCACCATATTTTCTATAATATAACCCAAGTATATCTCCAATTTGAGTTTTAACTTCTGAACACACTTGCATATTTTCCTTAGCATCTACCCCACTTTCAATCTTCCATTTAATAAACTCACTATAAGATATCTCGCCTTCGCCTTCGATTACATAATCACCTACATTTTCCAAAAGAAAATCTTCACAATTATAACTAACCTCTGGTCCGCCATAGAGGATTTCAATTTTACTATTCACAAGCTTAATAAGGGTTGCTACTGCCTTAACGTACTCAATATTCCAGATATAACAAGAAAATGCTACAATATTAGGCTTGCAACGCAAAATTTCCTCTAAAATTCTTTCAATTTTATCATTAATGGAGAATTCCATAATTTCACATTCATAATTTAAATCTTCAGTATATGCTTTTAAATATCTTACTGCTAAATTGCTGTGTATATATTTTGCGTTAATCCCTACTAGTGTTACTTTCATCTTCTGATTTCCCTTTCCTTTTGCATATCATGTAATAAATATTTTCTGAATTTTTCAAAGTTATTATCTCGAAATAAGGTTGTAAAATTTTCATTGTATTTTCTTTAGAGCTATTTTTAAATATATTTAAATCTATTAAATTTATTTGTTTTGTGCTTTTATCAGGTAATAGTATATTTATTCCGGAACTGAAAGTTTTCAGAAAGCCTTTATCTATGTCCCATATATATAACAATCCATCTTCTTTCAAAAATTTAAATATATCTTTAATTAATGATTTTTTATTCTGTGTTAATTTTATATCACTTAAAGTAAGAAACAGTGCACAGGTATCATAGGACCCCTCTTTTATTTTTTTCTTATCATCTTTGCCCTCCACATATTCTACACAACTTCTGTCATCAATATATTCTTTGCATATATTGTATATAATACCATGATTGGAAAATCCTATATCTAATAAATTTCCTTTGAAAATTTCTTTCTCTAGATTTATAAAAACCTCCCTTTTCATTTATTGCCCCCCTCGCTAAATATAATTTTATTTATTTTACTTGTTTTTTAAATATTCTTCAAAAAAGAAATAATTCCTCTAAAACAAAGGAATTATTTCTTAATCTGGTTATAAAAATTCAACATTAACCCTGCTGTAGTCTTTTGTGCTCTTTGAACTATTAGTACAGATATTTTATTATACTTTTCTTCTTTCTTTTTTAGATTTGCATAATAAATGTAAGTTTTATTAGCAAATAATGCATTGTTTTTTATATAATCTTCAACATTATCCTCATGTATTATTTCATTGAAAATTGGAAAAGAATAATCACTCATTAATTTACTTATAATCCAAAGTTCAAAATTTCTATGACTTTTTAAGAGTTTATTATTCACATGCTGAGGAACAGTGGCATCTTGAACTAAATGGCATGCCGCTCCAAAATAGAATAGTGCTTGCCTATTGTCACCTTCCTCCACAAATTTCAAAGAAGTTTTATAATATTTTTCAAATTCAGTTAATGCATTTGAAAATCCATAAAGACCAGTTCCTTTATCATGATGATAAAAATGATTTGAACTTTTGAAATCTTGATCTGCCCAAGTAACTCCCCTGTTTAATTCTTTTATATGCGATTTATAAAAACTATGAACTTCACCATAACCCTTATTTTTCAATATTTCTATAGCTTGAATATTTATAAATTTATGAACAATACAATGAGTCTTCATAATCTTTTTTTTAATTGGATTCGCTGCTATCATTAAGACCTTTAATGTTTTTCCATAGGTAGCTTCAATTCTTTTCTTCAACTTTCGTTCACCTCTTAATTTAGTGTACACTAAATATACTTATAAATATATCAATAGTTCATAATAAAATATATTTACTCTATTTTAATTCTTTTTGCACAAACCTACAAGTATACTAATTATTAAAGTTACTACAATTGCTAATAAATAATAAATGAATCCTTGCATTCCCTTGCCCACATCGTTACTTTTATTTTTCCCTATACCAATTAGATATCCACTTTTAGAGTCTAAAACTATTAATTTATCAAAAAACTTCATACTAGATATATATGTGCCTCCGTAAAACTTAATTTTTTCATTAACTGCATTGGTGTTGTTTAAACTATATATACTATTATCATTCTTTTCATAAAAATATATACAGTCCTTATCTCCTAATATCCCTTTTTTATCAACTGCTAAACTTACTAAACTATCTACCGTGCTATGTTGATAAATTGGTGCAGGTGGATTTGTTGTGGGGTGATTATCTAAAATAAATGGTATAGTATTATTATTTACACCTTTAAATTTAGGGGAATTAATTGGATCTCCGCCAGTATAATCTGGAAAGCCATACCATACATTTTTTTTAATTTGATATATATAATCACTATCTCCCACTACAGACCTTAGACCTCTATTTTCCATACCTCCCACAGTAACTAATACCTTGCCGGCCGTGTTAAAATCTATGGACTTAATATTTCTTATGCCCCAGGAAAAATTCCCTTGTGCTCTAGTTTTCAAATTATAAATTATTACAGATGAATTCCCGGGCATATGTCCTGTTATAATTTGTCCTTTAATATTTCTAGTCTTAAATGCAACAAATCCCCCTGTTTTTTCTTCTCCAAAATCAATTCCTTTTATAGTTATCTTCTTAGGCGAAACATCATGATTTTGTGGGTAATTCTCTATCCACTTATTGTCCAGCCCTACTACTCCAGAATTTGTTGCTGCTCCTATTGTAACAAATAAGTATTCTCCATTAATTCTAATCAAGCTCTTATTATAATCGCCATAATTAGGTATATTTTTAATTATCTCACTGTTTTCCTTTGATATTAAATTATAAGAATAGACTTTAGTACCAGCTGCGTAGTATAACACTCCATCATTATAATCTAAACTAGTTATAATTAGATTCTTGTCAGTAAATATATTGTATGCTTTTCCCATTTTGTCAATGCACTGTATCCTGCTTTGGAAAGCTACATAATAATTACCTTCGCTGTCGCTCGTAAAATCTACTGCATCACTTAATCCTTTAAACAGTATCTGTGATTTTATAAGCTTATCCTTAGCTGTAACCCTGTATTCTTTAAAAGAATTCTTCAATGAAAATAATACAAAAGCCATTGCAACTAAAATCACTGCAAATCCAATGTTCCTCTTCATACTCCCCCCTAAATTAAAAATACTCTAGTCTATATATATTTATATAGATTAGAGTATATGTGTTAATAACTTAGGACAAATTGCTAATAATTTTTAGCAATTTGTATATGGTCTCGTTCAACCTCAGATAAAGCAACGAGTACCTCTTTAACAGTTGAATTACTTATTTCTTTTGCATATTTTTCATAAAATTTCACAGCATGGGTTTCTTTATTCTCTGCTAGCTTCATTAAACTTTTGTCACTTTTATGTTTACTATAATCTATATGAACTAATTTAGGTAGTTCATTGAAGCCTCCTAAATTTTGATTAACTATAGCATGCATCCTTTCAATGTTTGCAAGTGCTCCAAAAATTTCTTTAATCTGGTTACTATGAGCAAGCTTTGCCGCTGCATTATAAAACTCATAATTAAATGTTTCAAGCTTCATAGCATGGTCTAATATTATTAAAGCATTCTCATCTAAACTTTCAGCCTCAACACTATACTTTTGGCCCCCAGTTTTTAAATACTTAGCAGTCACACCACAAAAAGGACAATACTTAATATCTTCCCTTTCATTTTGTTCTATTAAGCTTTGATTATTCATACCGAAATTACTTGTAGTTATTTTCATACCACATATCAAACATCTCATATTATTAACCCCCATAATTTTCCTTAGAATAGGATTTTAATTTTTATTACTATATTATTTAAAACACTTTAAAACACATTTAAATATACTAATAAAATTATTCTAACATAAAAAACTCCCCATTTGGAGAGTTTTTTTACATTATAAATTTATTTACAAAATCATCAACTACACTAATAGTATCAAATTTATTAATATTTTTAGTACTTATTTTAACTTTTTCATTGCTAAAAATCAAAGTTTTACTTTTTTCGGATTTTTTTTCTTCTTTAACTAAATAACCTGTAATATAATTCTTGTCTCTAATATAGCTATGTAAATATATGCTTTCTTCATATAGATCTAAAATAATAATATCTTGCTTAATCAAATTGTTGTGCTTTACTATTTCACCATTTTTGATAGTATACTTGCTTATTGGCTTTATACTTCCATCTTTATTATATCCCTTATATAACAAATAGCTTTTTCCCACCTCATTGTTAAATCCATCAGAGATTACTAGATTTAATTTATTGTCATTTTTTTTCATATAATTCTTGCGAAGTAAATATTCTTTAATCTTATTACAATTTTTAATTGCCCCATTGACTTTAAAAGTAAAAAATTGTTTTTTTAAAAAAGAAATTTTTACATAAGTCTGAATAGTTTGTTCACCCAACACAATTCCTCCTAAGCATTCATACCATGATAACTTTAAAAATTTTACGTTATATTGTCGTATAAACACATTTATATATTTATTTATTAGTTTATTTATTGAATTATTTATAACCGAATTAAATATAATTTTATATTAAATACATTTCCTATAATTCAAATTATATGATTGACATAATCTTATGTCAAACAATTTCTTATATTATTTTAAGAATGTTTATATTTAGCTGGATAAAAATAACACACTATTATATTTGCCTGCTTATTTTTTTCATGTACCTTATAGAATATAATTAACCCTCTTCACATACTAATTACTAATGCCTCTTATCCGCCAAACATAAAGATGAAGGAGGGTGATTTTATGATTAAGGATAATTTCTATAGAGACTCAATAATACTCACAGTATCCAATCTAACTGCTGGAATATTAAGATTTATGTTTTCAATTTTACTTTCGAAAAAATTAGGTGCAGAAGGTATGGGTCTATATAGCCTTGTAATGCCTATTTATGATTTATTTATTTGTCTTATTTGTGGTGGAATGGTAACGGCTATTTCAAAAGAAGCTTCAGCCTATTATGAAATAAATGACTATGGCAATCTAAATAAGACCGTACATACTTCCATAGTTTTTGATTTTATATGGGCTGTACTAATAACAATTTTGGTATTTATTTTTTCACCTTACATAAGTACATATATAATCAAAGACGCAAGAACTCTATATTCCCTTTGGGTTATTTGTCCTGCATTAATCTTTGTTGCTCTATCATCTATATACAAGGGATATTTCTATGGTATTTCAAATGTTAAAGTACCTGCACTCATAGATGTAGTTGAAAAATTTGTAAGAATGGCTATTATACTGACACTTATTAATTTTTTCGCATTAAAGAATGTAACTTCTACTGTAACTGCAACTTATATTTCCTTAACAGCTGGAGAACTTATAAGTTTTATTCTATTATATATTTTCTATAAAAAAAGCAAAAATAAGCTAAAAGGTTACAAAAAAAAATCTGAAGGGAGAGCTCAACTTTTATTTAATGTTCTTGTTGTTTCATTACCATTAAGTTTAAACGGATTTTTAACCACTGTAATTTCGGCCCTGTCCACCTTGATTGTTCCTAGACGACTAGTTTATGCTGGACTAGAATATACTCAAAGCTTAGCCCTAATAGGTAAGTTTTCAGGTATGGCTATGAGCATTGTATTCTTTCCTTTTATTATTGTAATGTCCATGGCAACCATATTAACACCGGATATTTCTAAAAGTATTATTAAAAATGATTATAATGCTTTAGAACACAGAATAGTGGAAGTTATAAAAATTTCATTTTTACTAGGTATTTCAACTATGATAATATGTTTAAGTACTGGAGGTTCCCTTGGAAAACTATTTTTTGATAGATATGACCTAGGTATATACATCCGGCTGGCTTCCTTAAGCGCACCATTTATGTATATGGCTGGTTCAACCTATGGAATTTTAAATGGACTTGGTAAACAAAAGGCTCTTTTAATAAATTCAGTAATAACCGCTATTCTCCAGCTTATCTTGCTATATATATTACTAGGTATTCCAAGCATAAATATTTTAGGTTACGGCATAACTCTTTTTATAACCTCTGTGGTAAACTTTGTATTAAATATAATTTCAATTAAAAAAAGCTGCTATATACAGTTTTCAGTCCCAGAATTTTCAATCAATATTTGTCTTAGCATTTTCTTATACTTTATATTAAAAATTTTAGATAAACTCATACCAAATTCTATGTTTATTACTAAAAACATATTGATTATTATTACTGGTTTCTCTTTATTATTCTTTTCTATCTTATTAACAAAAAAAAGTAAACAGGTCTAGGCGCAAAAGCCTCCGACTTGTTTACTTTGTTCTTTATGTTTCTATCTAATTCTATTTAATATAGACTTAGGTATAAGTTTCGTGATTTTATGGGGAAATATCTCTAAATCCTCTTTAGTTATTCCACCTATTATAACTAAGGTAAAGAAATATGATAATATAGCAAATGTAATAGCAATTAATATAGAAATTGCATTAGCAAAGTTTCCTTCTTTAATAATACTAAATGTAAAATTAAAACTATCATACATTAATTTTGCCACTATAGCCATGACACCTGAAGCTATTATAGGTTTAATTGCATGACTAAATAGATTAGTTTTAACCCTTAGCACTTTGTTCGTAGCATAATAGTTCAATATTAAAAGTATGGCAAAACTTACTCCATTTCCCATAACAGCACCTAATATATTAATGCTTGGTATTGCTACAAAAATATAATTAACAATTATTTTTCCTATTAATCCTATTACGGCATAAAAGGTAACTAAATAAAGCTTTCCAAGGCCTTGAAGAATAGAGGTTTGAATAGTAACGACAGCCATGAGTATTATTACCCCCGAACCGTATATAAGTAATCTTGATACATCAGAATCATAATGGATTAACTCTATTATAGGCTTAGCTAAAACTGCAAGTCCAACTGCGGAAGGGGCTGCCACTAAAAAGCATATCCTAAAAGCATAATTAACTTTACTTCTTACAGCTTTTTTATCCCTAATTGCCACTAAACTAGATATAGAAGGCAGAATAGTTATAGCTAGAGATGAAATAATAGCTATAGGCACACCTATTAATGTTGTATATTGAGTTAATATACCCCACAAAATAGTAACTTGTCTTTCTATAATTCCAGAATCAGCCATCCTTGATTGAACTAACCTTAAATCAATTAGTAATCCTGCTTGTTGTAATCCTAAACATATTGTCATTGGCACGGCATAACCAAATAGCCTTTTTATTAATTTCTTAGTAGTTAATCTTTTTATATTTAATTTATTATATCCTTTTGGGACTCTAAAAATTTTATTTTTTTCATAGGCATATATCATATATATCACAGCAACAAGAGCCCCTAAAGATGTACCAATGGTTCCACCTGCTGCACCTGCTGATATTCCATATTTTATAAAATATGCTGCAAAAACTAAACTAAATATTGTATTTGCAATTTGCTCTAATACCTGCGATACAGCTGTAGGAGTCATATTTCCTCTTCCTTGAAAATAACCTCTATAAGCTGATAATACAGATGATATTAAAATAGTTGGAGCAAGAGCCATAATTGCTAGCCTTGCAGTACCACTTTTGGTTACATTTGCTAGCTGTTTTGCGAAAATAAGCATCAATAAGGACATAATAAGTCCTAATAGAAAAAGTAAAGATCTAGCTATTTTAAAAGTCCTAACTGCGTCTTTATAATTTCCTATTGCTATGAGCTCTGATACCATCTTGGATATTGCCACAGGAATACCAGCATTTGTTAATATATATATATATACAAATATTGGGTATGCACGGGCATATATACCATAACCTTCTTTCCCTAATATTTTTATTAGAAAAGGTACATATAGTAAGGATAAAATCTTAACCATAAAACCTGCCGCAGATAATATGGCAAAGCCTTTTGAGGTAGATTGTTTACTTTTATTTACTGTTTCACTCATTAAATCATCACCTTTGGCACTGAAATGTAGTTACAACACCTTCTAGAATTTAAATACATCTTTTTTAATCTTTTTTAGTATTGGTGGTAAGCTTTCTGCAATAGTTTTATTCTCCAAATAAGAAAAATCCTCTGGGCAATTCTTAAATGTTGCCTTATATGCATATAAGAATTGATAATTCAAACCATATTTATTATCGAAGAAACTATTCATTTTTTTATCTCCATATTTTGGGTCACCCACAATAGCATTACCAACATGACTTAAATGTGCTCTTAGTTGATGACTTCTTCCCGTTAAAAGGTTTATATCTATTAGAGAAAATGTACCACAGCTTTGTATAGTCTTAACTTCCATTGCTATTCTTTTGGTATCTGGCATTGGAGTATCAAATACCTGTGATATATTTGCATCCTCATTTTTATATATATATCCCTCGTAAATTCCGTCCTTAATTCTATTTCTTACCAAAGCCATATAAAATTTTTCAACATTTCTTTCTCTTATCATCTCATTTAAAAGTTTAAGAGATTTGAAATTTTTACCAAACATAACAATACCCGAAGTATTTCTGTCTAGTCTATTACATGGTGCTGGCGTAAAGGTTATTTCATTTTCTGGCCTATAATCTCCCTTATCATACAAATAAGATAACACATAATCTATTAAAGTAGCTTCTCCACCCTTCTTATCAGAATGAACCAAAACACCTGGCCATTTTTCAACCATTAGTATATTAGCATCTTCAAAGGTTATTTTTAATTTATTATCAATTCTTTGAAACACTTCTTTTTTAACATCGCTAGTAATATATTTTGTTTCAACAATATCACCTTCTACTAGTGAATGTTTTTCCTTGATTTTGCTACCATTAACCCTAATATCACCTTTTCTAAAAGCTTTATATATTTTGCTTAATGGCACATCTCCAAGTACTTTCCTCATGAATTTATCCGTTCTTTGTCCTGCTTCATTTGCTCCAATTTCTATCCTCATACATATCCTCCTACTTCTTCAATCTTTAGTTCTTCTATTTTTAGTTCTTTTAACTATAATTTTTATATATAGTTTTTATCTAATGACAAATTCCCCACATAATCAATTTATCTTATAATAATTACTTTACACTTTAAAAAAATTACATCAAGAGTCAATTATATACTAAAATGCATTATGAATTCAATAGAAATTCAAAAGCTAATTTACATTGCAATGCTACACCTATTGATAAACAACTCTCATCTACGTCAAATAAACTTCCATGGGCCGGGTTATCTATACCTTTTTCCACGTTTCCACTTCCTAAAAAGTAAAATAGTGCTGGTCTTTCATTTGAGAAGTAAGCAAAACTTTCCACACCCATAGTAGGCTGGTCTACTTTATAAACATTGCTTTTTCCAATTACTTCACTTACCTTTGTTTCAAACATTCCTGCTAGGTCATCATTATTATAAAGACAAGGATAGCTTTCCTCTATATTAATTTCACATTTTCCTCTCATAGAGCCAACTATACCTTCTACTACCTGTACTAATCTTTTCTTTATATATTCCCTATGTTCGCTTTTCATAGATCTAATAATTCCTGATATTGTCACTTCTTCTGGTATAATATTTTGAGCTGTGCCTCCATGAAATGAACCTATAGTTATTACTGCAGCATCTGTAGGTGAGATTTCTCTACTTACAATGCTTTGAAGTGAAATTATAACATTACTAGCTATTACAATAGGATCAATAGTCATATGTGGGCTTGCACCATGGCCTCCTTTTCCCATTATTTTTATAGTAAATGGATTTGATGCTGCATAGGCCACGCCTCTTTTTAAACCAACCGTTCCCACCTCTAACCACTCTTCTACATGAAGGCCAATAACAGCATCCACATTTGGATTATCTAGTACTCCTGCACTTATCATTAATGGTGCACCACCAGTAGTTTCTTCTGCAGGTTCAAAAAAGAATTTAACATTTCCGTTAATTTCATCTTTCAAACCATTTAAGATTTTAGCTGCACCTAAAAGTATAGTGGTATGGGCATCATGTCCACAAGCATGCATTTTCCCAGCAATTTTAGAGGAGTAACTGCATATTTTTTTATCATTTAAAGGGAGCGCATCCATATCCGCTCTTAACGCAATAGTTTTCTCACCTTTTCCTCTAATAATCGCACAAATCCCTGTTCCTGCCACCTCATAAAACTCAATGCCTTCTTTATATAAGAAATCTTTTACCTTTTGGGAAGTCCTGTATAAATCGAAACCTAGTTCTGGATTTTCATGAAGGTCACGTCTAATTTCTATTAAATCACTTTCAATATTATTTGCCATATCTAAAAAGTTCATTATTTATACCTCTTTTCTTAAAATACTATATTCTGTCCCAACTTTTATAACATAACCCAGAAGCATTTTTTTATTATTGATTATAAAATTAGAATCTTGCACTTTATCTAGGAAATACTTTGCTTTCTATACCTCTTCCTCATAAAATTATTTTAATATATATAGGGCACATATTCCATATAATTTTACTAAGCTCATATTCTATGAATATGAGCTTAGTAAAATTATATAACATTATATAGCAATATTCAACAAAACTACTGTAGTAACTTAATTACTCCAAAGTTTTCTGATATATATGGTAATCGTTTTACAATATTGTAAATATATTTTGGTTTTAATTTATCTTCTTTCAAAAAATGTTCTAATGATAATTCATTGTAATACAATAATTCGCACCAAAAATCCACAAAATCATCTCTTGTAATAAAAATTACATCATTTTGCTCTTTAACTGTAAATCCATAATTGAATTTCTCCAAAATTTTTATATCTGAATATTCTTTATTTGACAAGATTAGGCGTACATCTTCCCACATTTTCTTAAACGCAACCATTATTCCCCCCCCTTAATATACAATTGACTTTTATAGTATATCACACTACTTCGTATTGTCAAATATTACTTTTCATTACATTATATGTGTTACACTTTTGCTTTGTAATCATATAATATAATAAAATAAGGTACATTATTTTATTATATTATATTTTATTAACTGTTCTCTTGATAATTTGAAATTCCTACCTAAACAACAATATTTTGGAGTGTCTCCTTGGGTGTCTATAATTCCTTTAGTATATATATACTCTGACATTTTGGCTCCTAACCTTTCCCAAAAGTATTCTCCTTCATCATAAGTTCCAGTACCATCAATAATATCAACGTTAAATTCTTTTACTAATTGTATTAATAAGTTTGTTGCATGATTCTTATGTGTATATTTAAAATCTATGTTAATATCATTTACGTGCATGCTATTTTCATTAATCTCAAATGATATGTTGCCAATTATTATTCCCTCAAATGATATGTTTTTTACTAATGAATCATTAGTATGTGTTGCTCCATTTCCCTTTAATTTGTACACTCTGAAGCGTTCCCTCCTTATTTTACATTACTCCACTTTTGATATTAAAGAGTTGTTATATAATACCCCCGCATCAAACTTTCTTATAATTCCACCCTCAAATTTAAGCTCCAAATCTTTACTAGTAATGGAAATTACTTTTCCTGTTCCAAAACTTTTATGTAGTATAGTATCCCCTTCTTTAAACGGTAAATTCACCCCGTCCTCCCCCATAATATTGCATTCCACAACAAATCTTGAAGTTTCTTTTACTTTTCCTTTTATACTTTTACAAATACATAACCAAACATTATCTATAGCCCTTGTAATTCCCACATAAAATAGTCTTCTCTCTTCTTCTAGGTTTTTATCTATACTATTTATATGTGGAATGTTCTCTTCATTGCAATTAATTAGGAATACATTTTTAAACTCCATACCTTTTACGCCGTGAATTG